>JAABUU010004829.1_pt1 | contig 15567 bp, 10 predicted proteins | sample 5559301 | NCBI WGS metagenome assembly JAABUU01 (sample SAMN10711884, study PRJNA513360) | rock metagenome | isolation source: Antarctica rocks | place: Antarctica: Victoria Land, Richard Nunatak white | reverse complement strand
GTGGTGGGCGAACTCGGGGGAGCCTTCCACGTACATATTGCGGGGGTACCACTCGCTGCCGAAGCCGGGGACGGCGTACACGCCCCAGTGGACGAAGATACCGAACTTGCCCTCCTCGTACCACGAGGGCACCCGAAACCCCTGCAGCGACGGCCAGTCCGCACTGAACGGCCCGCCGGCGATCACCTGGTTGATGGCGTGTATCGCCGCCTCATTGCCCATCACATTCTCCCCACTCCACTACCCATACCGGTCCACCGTTCGCCCGCGGCGGCGGGCCGGCGCTGACCGCACCATCAGGGTGTCCAGAGCGGCGCGGGCCAGCTACCCAGAAACCGCTTTCTGGGAGAATACGCCGTGCATACAGCGCTTGTCAAGCAGCAAGGGGTGGTGAGACAGACATTTGGAGATAGCAGGACACGGGGACCTCCGCGGGAGCGCCTGAGAGTAGGGGAAGCGCGCGACCAGGGCGGCGCGCGGCCGTGGTGGCCCTGGTCGGGGGCTAATCATTACCCACATTTCTTAGGCGGAAAGGAGGACGGAAGACGTGGTACATGGCGGTGAGATCGATCAGGCGCTGGAAGCCGCGCCAGAGCACGGTGGCTCCCGGCGGACCATCGCTTTTGCGCCCCAGATAGCCGCCCAGCTGGGCGATCCAGCGCACCGTCTGGGCCAGAGTCGGCGGCTGGGTGGGCAGCACGGGGGTGTGGTGGATGTGGCAATACAGGGCCTGCCACTCGCTCTCCTCCAGCAGAGTTGTGCAGGGCAGGTCTGGCCCGACCCGGCTGAGCAGTGTCGCGTAGAGCACCCGCCAGGCGATCACGCTGTAGAGCGTCAGGCAGCGCTGCAGATGGTCAAGGTCTTCGAGCTGACGCCGCTCAATGGAGCAGCCACTCTTGAGCACCTTGTGGAAGACCTCAATGCCCCAGCGGCAGGCATACCAGCGCAGCCGCTCGACCGCGTCAGCGGCCGACTGCACGGCCGCAGTGGTCAGCAGCAGCCAGTCCAGGGGCGCCACCCCTACGGGCGCGTCGCTCTCCTGCGCCCACACGGCCCAGATGGCTACGGTAGGCAGGCGCTTGGCGGTCCGTGCCTTCGGGGGCCGCAGCACGACCGGACAGAAGCGCACGGCCACGGTCGCCTGCCGCGCCAGCCGTGTGCCCTGGCGGGGCACCGCCACGGTGAGGGTGGTGGCCACGGGGCACGCCGCCAGCGCCGCCCGCAGCGCACGCTGCGCGGGATCCTCAGCGACCAACCGGCGATCCTGCGTGGCGCGCACCAGCAGGTCCACCCCCGGCGCGCGCTCCAGCAGGAACAGGTCGTAGACATCTCCTTCACGGTCGCCCACACTGATCAGGCGTGTCTGCGGGCAGCCCGCTGTCAGGGCGTTCACGGCCTCCACGCTGCTCAGCCACTTGTGGCTCTCCTTCTCCTCAATGGGCCGTTCTCGCCGGGTGGCGCGCTTGCCCGCCTCCTCAGGGGGACGGGTCCACGTCTCCTGGGCCAGCAGCCCCAGCGCCACCTGCTCCGGCGTGATCGCCAGCGTGCTATGCACCCACAACGCGGGTTGGTCCGTGGCTGCCCAGCTGATCTCGGTGGTGTCCTGCACCGCCAGCACCAGCGGCAGCGCGGCCAGACGCTCCACCGTCGCCTGCACGTGGCTGTCCAGCAGCGCGGCCGGCGCGATGGCCGCGTTCTGGAAGAACCGGTAGGCTGCCTTGAGCTCCGCCGGGTCGTCACACGCCTGCGGCAACGACACTTGCGGCCGACTGCCCAACAGCGTGGCCAGCCGCACCAGACGGTTCGTCCGGCGTGTATCGCCCAAGGCGGCCCCCCCAAACTCCGTGATCGCCCAGTCTGCTTCCTCGATGGCTGGCTGCATCTTCCCTCTCCTGCATGTGTGGCCTGCTCTCCGTTCTCCTTCCATCCTAGCAGCCCCATCCCCCCATCCCGATTTGTGGGCAATGATTAGGTGTAGGCGGGGGGAGCGGCGCGCCTCTGTGAGGGACACCGCTCCCCCCCTGTCTTTCCCCCGTGAGAGGAGACACGCTCATGCTCGACCAACGCAATCGCCACTCACCCCGAACACCCAACGAGCCCTGGCGGGGGCCGGCCACCCTCACCATCGCCGAGACGGCCGCCCTGGTCGCTGCCTTCGGGCTGGCAGCGCTCGTGTGGTTTGCCAGTGGGTCGGTCCTGTCGGCGGGGACGTTCCTGGCTCTCCTGACCCGCTGCTTTCTGACCGCCCTGGTCGGGGGCCTCGCCGCCGCCCTGCTCTACGCCATGGCCGACGCGCGGCGGGAGCCCTGGGTGCGCCAACACCTGACCTACTCTTTCCGTCGCCACGTCTATCAGCCCAAGAAGGAGCGCGCCACCCATGCGACCACTGCTGTTGCCCTTCCCCTCCTGGCCACGCTCACGCCAGCCACGTGTACGGACGCCCCGAGCGGCCCGGAGCCGGCTCCGGGGACCGTTGCCGCTGCCACAGGGGCCGCACGCCCTCGCCGTCGAGCCCGATGGAACCATACAGCTGCCCGACGGTAGCCTGTGCGCCCTGGCCCGTGTGCAAGGCTTCCTGGGCTTGCCGAGCCTGGACCCCTATGGGCAGGAGCGGGTCACGCGGGCGTTCGGCGCCCTGGCCCACGGGTTGGCCCACGGCCAGGCCCTGCAGGTGCTCATCGAGTCGCGGCCCCTGTCTCCGGCCGCCGTGCTCGGCGTGGTCGGCGACCAGGTGACCACGGCCGACCCGGTGCTGCGGGATGTGGCCACGGCCACGCTCTCCTGGCTTGAGACAGAGGTGGCCCGCCGGCATGTCCCCGACCTTTCGGGCTACGTGCTGGTGACGCCACCCCCCGAGAAGCGCGGCGGCCTGGCAGGCGTCATCCAGGAACTGCGTGGCCAGCTGGGCCTCCGCTCTCCCACCTCCGGGGCGCAGGCGCAGGCGCAGGCCACAGCAGACCGGCACGGCCTGGACGCCGCGGTGGATGACGTGCTCACCCACCTGGCCCGGGCCGACCTTGCAGGGAGCCGCCTGCGCCGACCGGGGACGCTCGCCCTGCTGTGGCGGACGGCGCACCCGGGCCTGCCCCAGCCCGCTGATGTCGGATCCATAAACCCCGCAGAATCTGCGGGGTTAGCCGCCGCGCTCTCGCCCACCTGGTGGCGGGAATCCCGCAGGGAGGTGCAGCACGAAGGCGGGGTGTGGACACGGAGCCTGTACCTGCTCGGCCCCCTGGAGGTGAGCAGCCCGGGCGCACTGGGGGACCTGATCGCCCTGGAGTGCCCCTACCGCCTGTCCTGGCATCTGCGCGGCCTGGAGAACGACCGAGAGCGGGGCCGTGTCTTGCGCAAGAGGAAGGCCGCCAGCTCCGCCGTCCGTCGGGCGCTGGAGCGGGGCAGGCTGCCCAACCTGAACGACGAGGACATGGCCCAGGAAGCGGCGGAGCTGGCCCAAGAGCTGCGGGGCGTGGGCGGCGGCCTGGTCCAGAGTACGCTGGTGCTGACCCTGGACGCGCCGAGCCTGGAGGCGCTGGACGCGGCCACACGGCGGGCGCTCTCGGTGATCCGCACGCGCCTGGGGGTGGAGCCTGGCCGGGGCAGAGGCTATCAGGGGCCACTGTGGCGCGCCTCCCTGCCCCTGGGCCAGAACGCGGTGAGGCGGCGGGCCACGCGGTGGCACACGGCCGTGGTGGGCAACGCCCTGCCTTTCCTGGGCAACTCCCCCGGTACGCCGACCGGCCTGCCCCTGGGGTTTACCGCTCGGGGGCACGAGCTGGTGCTGCTCGACCTGATTCACCCCAGCCTGGCCACATCGGTGATCACTGTGACCGGCGCGGCGGGGAGCGGGAAAACATTTCTGCTGCTCAGGCTGGCCCTGTGGACCAGGCTCCGGGGGGGCCGCGTGACGCTCGTGGCGCGGGCCGACCACTTCGCCCCGTTCGTGGCCCTATGCGGCGGCGTCTACCTTGCCCCCGGCCTGCAGGAGTCCCCACCCATCCTGAACCTGTGGGACCTGCCCCGGGGGGTGACCCCGGCCCGGCAGGTGGAGACCGTCGTGGCGGCCCATGAGATCCTCCTGTGCAACCCGGGCGCTGAGCTGGACCCCGAGGTGCGCAGTGAGCTGGACCGGGCCATAGCCGCTGTCTACGCCGCTTGCGGCCCTGGACCACTGCTGGGCCCGGCGGCGCCTCGTGAGCGCGACTTGGTGGCTGAACTGGCCCGACGCGCGGCAGCGCCGGGGGTGACGATACGCAAGCGGGAGATGCTGGAGCGGGCGCACGCCACCCTTCTGCAGTACGTCTCTGACCCCACCTATGGCGAGGGCCGCCTGGCCTATCTGGTGGACCGGCACACCGGGGTGGACGTGGCAGCCGACGTGCTGTGCTGGAACCTGGCCGACCTCTCCCCCCGCCTGTACGCCTTGACCATGTTCACGATCACCGCCGCAATGGCCACCCGGGCGCGCAGTACCTTTGACGCCACGCGCGGGGGCAGCGCGGAGTTTCTGGCCATCGACGAGGGTTGGTTCATGAGTGACTTCATGGGCGCCGCCGCGCACCTGAATGACTGGGCACGCCGCAGTCGGCACATGGGCCTGATCCTGGCCTTTGCCTCCCAGCAGCTCAGTGACCTGATCAAGCCGGGCACCAAGCCCATCTTTGACGCGGCGTCCTTGCGCTGCGCCTTCCGGCTGGCCGATGTGCGCGAGCATGAGGACACAGCCGCGTGGGCAAGCGCGGTGTTGGCCTGCACGCTCGAGGAGGCGCACACGCTGACCGGCCTGCCCCAGGGCAGCATGCTGCTGATCACGCAGACCAAGGACGGCGCCCGCCGGCGTGGTGAGGTGCAGGTGCTGGCCCCGCCCCTGGAGTATCAGTGCTTTACCACGGAGACATGGGCCGACGTGCCCCGGCGCAATGAAGCAGTGGCCCGCCTGGGCTCGGTGGGCGCGGCGATCAAGGAGCTGGCCGCCGCCGGCACGTCTGCCGCCGGGAGGGAGCCATGAACTCACGTGGGTCAAGGCCGGTGGAAACACGAGCATTGTTACGTCAGGTAACAATGCCCCCTCCCCGCGTGATGAAAGCCGCTGCAGCGGTCGGCATAAAACGGCATCGAAATTGGGGCGTTCTTCCGGTGGTCGCCCTGGCTCTGGCTCTGGCCTGCGCGTTCGCCACCGCCCCCACTACCGTCGGGCACACGGCGGCCAGCGTCGGAAAAGGGGCAGATTCTGCCCCTTTATCGGCCACGCTCACGCTCACGACCGCGACGGCCACACCGAGCCCCACACCGACGCCCGTGCCTTCCCCGACGCCCATTCCCCAGGGCGCGGGGGCAGGGGGCACCTATTGTCTCGGCCTACTGAACTGGTGCCTTGACCTGGGTGGGTTCTTCAGCGCCGTGGGGACGGCTCTGGGCGGCCTGCTCAACAGCGCCATCACGGCCCTGTTTGCCCCGCTGCAGACCGCGTTTTCGAGCGCCTTTACGGGCATGGTGGCCCCCTTCACGGGGGACTTGACCAGCGCGCCCAACTTCACCACAGACGCCTCGTGGGCTGGCCTGCGGGGCATCCAGTCAGGCTTGCAGCTGATGGCCGGCACGCTGGCGCTGGGCTTCCTCCTGCTGGGCACGTTCAGCGCTGCCCTGGAGGCGCTGGGTCAGAGCAGCTTTGGCCGGCTCACCGCGCCGCTCCGGCGGGCCGTGCTCATCTTCGGCCTGATCGGCGGCTATCAGCAGGTGATGGGCGCGGCGTTCACGCTCTCCGGGGGGCTGGCTGCCACAATCAACGGGCTCTCCCTCACGGCGGGTGAGTCAGCCTGGACAGCCCTCTCCGGGGCGCTGGGCACAATGGGGGCCGTGTTCAGCATCCAGGGCGTCTTCGAGATCGGGGTGATGGTGGCCGGCTACATTCTGGTCATCCTCTCGGTCGTGGTGCGCTACTTCGGCCTGGGCGTGCTGGCCGCCCTGTATGCCGTAGGACCGCTGTGCCTGGCCACGTACCTGGCCCCGAACTTTGCCTTCATCGCCACCTGGTGGGTCAAGACGTTCCTCACGCTCAGCCTGTGGCCCGTGGGCTACGCGCTGTGCTTGAAGCTGATCGCCTTGATGCTGTCCAGCGGGGGGCCGCTGGGCACGCTCTCGGGCTTCTCGGCGGCGCTCTCGGCCCTGGGCCTGGTCCTGGTGCTCTACCGCGTGCCGGCCGTGGTCGGCTCGATCGCTGGGGCAGGGGGCGCGGTCCTGGGCGCGGTGAGTAGCTCGGTGACTAGTGGAGCGCTGGGGGCCGCAGTCTCGGCGGCGCGGGCCACACTCTCTGTGAGAAAGGGGACACAATGATGCCGCGGCACACCATCTTTCACAGACGCCCCGCGCGGCGGGTGCGCATTGCCTGGCGGACCTGGATGCCCTGGTACGAACCGGCGCGCTTGCTGGGGGAGGCGCAGGACACAGCCGATCGTGCGGGGGGCATCCTACTCCCCGCTTCCGGGCTTGTGGTGGTCACCGCGGGGCTGGTGCTGGCCCTGCCCGCGCTGGCCCTGGTGTGGCCTATTGTGGGGGCGGGAGCCCTGCTAGCCCTGCTGCTAGCAGCGCCTGGCGACGAAGGCACATCGGCATTCAATGCCGATGTGAGCATCACGGAGGGCAAAAGCGCAGCCAGTACGCTTTTGAGCATCGTCGAAGAGAGAAGAGAGGGGACAGGGGATGGCAACAACGACAACGACGCAGACGGCGCAGGCAGCGGGGCGGGCGCAGTGGATGTACCACGTCTCCCACGTGCGACCGAGCGAGATGGCGGAGTACGCGGGCACGATGACCGAGATGGGCCGGAAAGGATGGGAAGTGGTGTCCGTCACGCCCGTGTCCCTGCACGGATGGTTCGCCGCGGCCCAGGGGGCGACAAACGAGCTGGTAGCCGTTCAGAGGGAGATCTTTAGGCAGCCGGGCGCAGCGTGCACCCGGCTGCCGTGCATGCCGGTGCCGGGGGCAGCAGCGATGGGGCTGGCTGCCCCCGCAGCGCCGCAGTGCAGGCCACGGTGAGGTAGTCGAGCACGTCGCGCTCTTGCTGGCGGAGCGTGGTGACCACCGTGAGCAACCGCTCGGCAAAGCGGCTGCCGTCCGCGCTCTGCGTCCCGAAGCTGCGGCGGCGCCAGACGACCGCGCGGCGCAAGGCCCGCTCGGCGGCATTGTTGGTCGGCTCCACGCCCTCCACCGTGACAAACAGCCACAGCGCGGGCGCCAACTTGCGGATGTTCTGGCACGCCCGCCGCGTCCTGGCGTGTTCCAGGGTGGTCCCCTCGGTCAGCAGGGCCGCGACCTGCGCCTGCAGCGGGACCATCGCCCGCACGAAGGCACCGCGCGCAAGCGTGCCGTCGCGGACGTGATACCACAGCCCAAAGATCGTGGCGCTCACGTCGAGCAATGCCTGTCCCACGCGCGCGGGCTCGCCGTCCCGCTCCACGAAGGCGGCGAAGTCGCGCACAAGGTGCGCCCAACACACCTGGCGGTGGTGAGGATCCACCCAGGTATACCCACTCCAGCGGTCGGAGCCGACGATGCCCGCAAACGTCGTCCCCAAAAGCGTCTGCGCGCCCGCTTTGCCCCGCGTGACCAGCACCAGAAACACGGTGACCAGGGGCGTGACGGCCGTCCACAGCCACCGGCGCTGGGTCCCCTCGCGCCAACTCGTCTCATCCGCATTGACCACGGGCTGCTGCTGGACGTAGGCCACCGCCTCGTCCACTGGCCCCGCCACCGCCGCACTGACCTGCTGTTCGAGGGCGACCACGCTGCCCAGGCTGAGGTCGAGATGAAAGAGGACCGCGAGCAGCTCGGCCACGTCGCGCTGGCTGATGCCCAAGCGCCCCGCCAGATAGGCCACAGTGGCGTGCGTCCGCGGTCCGAAGCTCCCGGAGGGCATCTCCTCCGGCCAGGCTGCGGGCGTCGCCGCCCCACACGCCCCACACGTCAGGGTGTGGCGCCGATATTCGGTCACCTCCGGCACGATGCGCGGCAGTTCCGCCACCTGATGGCGTCCGGGGTGCGGATCCTCCCCCGCCAACGGGGTCCCGCACCCCGCACACGCCTCTGGCTTGACCTCCACGAGGTGATCCACCTGCTCCATCGGCAGCAGCGCCCGCCCATGGCCCGTATGTCCCACCTGCCCACCGGCAGGTCGCCCCGAGGGTGCCCTCCTGCGGCGGGGCGGGGCACTCGGCGGATCGGAGGACGGTGGTCGTGACGAGGTGCGCGACGTCTGCTTCAGCCGTTCTTCCAGGGCGGCCAGTCGGGCCACCAGCGTCTTGAGTCGCTCCTCCTGTGCGTCCAACCGCTGCTGCTGAGCCTGCACCAGTGCCCGCACCGCTGCTGGCGTGGCGGCCCAGTCCTCCGCAGAGATGTCGGCAAGACAAGCAGATTCAGGCATGCCGTCAGTATAGAGCATGCTGTGCTGCTAGGCACTCCCCACGGCGGCCGCTAGAGATGAACGGTTACACGAGCTGATGTTTGTGTGGAAGAGACCGGCCTAGCCGAGGACCTGGCCGCTGATAGCACGGGAGGGTGGGCCGATGCGTAACGCCCCCCACCGTAATCGCCCGCTATGGCTAGTAAAGGGACGCGCAGGCGCCCCACTCCCTCTTTTCCAAAAAGTCGGCCTGTGGTTTGGGCGCAGTCGGCTCACGGCGGGCACGAGGCGGCCCAGGGCGGCGTTGTACCGCCTCGATGGGGTTTTAGGCCTCTGTGCCCTTGGATGGCTCACAGGCGCTCCAGGGCACGCCTTTCAGATGCTGTATGTGTGGCTGGCGTATCCTGCCGCCCTCGTGCTGTCCGCGTTCCGGCCAGCGCACGGGGCACACGGGGGCTCTGTGGCCAGCTGGGACGTCTGGAGCCGGCACGCTGATGTGCGCTATGCCCTGCTGGCCCACACGGGCGTGCTGAACGGAATCGTTGCCCTCGAAGCCGGCGTGTTGCTGACCCCGGTGGCGGCCCTGGTGTACCGGGCGGTGTGGTTCCTGTACACACGACCACGGAAGCTGCTGCCCAGTACAGCGCACGGCTCGGCGCGGTGGATGACACGCTCCGAGATGCGCGCCCTGGCCGATAGGGGCGCACCCCTGATGCTGGGCCGCTCAGGGGGGACCACCGTGGCCCTGCCCCGGGACCTGCAGGTGCTGAACGTGCTCCTTGTGGGGCCGCCGAATACGGGCAAGAGCGCGGGGTTCATCATCCCCAACCTGCTCCGCGAGAAGGGCGAGCGCAGCCTTGTGATCACCGACATGAAGGGGGAGCTGCTGACCAAGGCGGGCCGCGCCCTGGCCGTGCATCATGACGTGTGGCTGCTGGACTTCCTCTCGCCCCAGGAGAGCCTGGGCTATAACCCCCTCGCCTTCTGCACCAGTCACCTGGCCACGACCGCCTTCTGCGACGCCTGGATTAAGAACACCGGGGCCTCGGCCACGGATCCGTTCTGGGACAACGCGGCCCGGGAGCTGCTCTATGCCGGCATTGTCCACCTGCAGGCCGCCAGTGGGGCGGTGGAACGCATGAGCAATGGAACACAGCCCCCCAGGGTAGAGGTGACGCTTCAGCAGCTTGACCACTTCCTGTGTGGCCAAGCGCCCGAAGGGGTCGCCGCCGCCCTGGAAGAGAGCCCCTCGCCGGTGGCCCGCAAGAAGGCCACGGCGTTCCTGGGCGCGATCCGCAAGAATGAGAAGCTGCTGGGCTCGGTGTTCGCTGAGATAACGCCCCGCTTCATGCTGCTCGGCGATGAGCGCGTGCAGGCCGTGACGTCCAGGAATGAGATTGACTTTGCCCGCATGGTGGAGCCGGGAGCCCGCCCAGTCGCCCTCTTCCTGCGCCTGGACCGCACCCTGCAGGAGCAGCTCAAGCCTCTGATTGCCGCCTTCTTCCTGGACATGTTCCGCACCCTGTCACAACTCGCGGACCAGAGCCCCGATGACGCCCTCCCGCGTGACGTCTTTGTGTACGCTGACGAGTTCGGCAACCTGGGCGCTATCCCTGCCATGGCGGTGTGGATCTCCACGCTGCGCTCCGCCGGCGTGGGTATGGTCCTGGCCGTGCAGAGCACCGCGCAGATTGAAGCTATCTACGGGCCGGAGCAGGCGCAGACCATCATGGGCAGCTGCTACACCCGGGTGGGCTTATCACACATGGGCTGGTCAGACGCGCAGTGGTTCAGCGACCAGGCCGGGCAGACCACGGCGGTCACCCAGAGCAGCAGCGTGCAGCGGGGCCGGTTTCACGTCACCACTGACCGCGGCGGGGCCGGCCAGGCAGAGACCAAGGGCCAGCTGATTACCCCCGACGAGGTGCACAGGATTGCCGAGACCGAGCTGATCGCGCTGATTGGGGAGCGCCCGCCTGTGCGCTTGCAGCAGCGCCGCTACTACGACGACCGCTAGCGGTCGTGGTCGTACGCCTGGGCCGGCTCAGCGGGCTCTCTCGCGGCGGTCTGGGCACGGAGGGCGTCGTTCCAGTCCTTGACCCCTTTTGGTGGCCGCTCGCGCACAATGGCACCCGCGCCCGGATAGGCGTCCTGCACCTGTGCCCAGAGCTTTGCCCCACCCTGGTCATTGTCGAAGCAGCAGTGGACCAGCGCGCCGCCGGCGAGGGCCGCGTCAATCTCCCGGCGGGGCAGGCTGCCCGCTCCGTCGGTGGACAGGAACGTCTGCTGCGGTCCGCCCGTGCGGGAGGCGTGCAGGGCGGCCAGGCTGAGGGCATCTATGGGCGACTCGCAGATATAGACCTGGGGAGCATGGCCGAACGTCACCGCAGCCGGCGTCCCCGTGGTGAGCGAGAAGTGGCCCTCATCGCGGCGACTGCCCACGGCCAGGCCCTTGAACTCTGAGCCGGGCAGCGTGCCGCGCAAGGATGCGCCCACGGCGTTGCCCTCCGGGTTGGTGCGCAGGAACACGGCATTCCCGCGCTGGTCGGCGTAGACCGCCCCCCGGGCGTGCAGGTCGTCCACCAGGCCAGCGGGCAGAGCCCGCTCCAGAGTCAGGTAGGCCCGCACCTGGGGCCAGCGCGTCTCTGTGGCGACGGGTGGCGTAAAGGGGGCACGCTGGCCCCGGTCCACGATCTCCTGCGCGGTGTGAGCCCCGTGCTGGGCGGCGGCGGCCACGGCGACCAGGGGGCCACTCTCATGGGCAAGATAGGCCACGGCGTCCGTGAAGTCATAGCCCGCTACGTGTTTCACCAGGTCTATGGCTCCCCCGCCGCCCTGCTGCTGGTCGTGGTTGTACCACTTGCCGCCGCTCGTGATGCTGATGTGGTCCCCGTTCGCCATCTCCCACTTCTGCCGGTCGTGCCGGTCTGGCTGGCCACCCAGCGTGCTGATCACCTCACGGAGGTCAGCGGCGCGGGCCTGGGCGATGTGCTCTTTGTAGGCTGCCTCCAGGGCGCGCACCCGCTCAGAGAGCATTACGTTGTTGGCCTCAGAGCGGGCGGCCTGCTCCTCGAAGTGCCGCGCTTTCGTGAGAGCAGCGTCCACCGCCGGTGTGAGCTGGGCCACGAGCTTCTCACGCTGCTCGGCAGCCCACGTCTCAGGATGGGCGACGAACCGGCCGGGGGCGGGCAGATCGTCCACGGCGCGCAGCACCTCCGCGCGGGCAGGGGTGGGAGCCTGAATTTTGCTGTAGAACTCCTTCAGGGTCTGGTGATCGGCCTCACTGCCCCGCACGCCCCGCTGCAGGCCCAGGTCTTCGACGGCGTGGGCATAGCTGGTCTGCAACTCACGCACCTGGGCGATAGTCCCGGTGAAGGCCGTTGCGTTCAGCCGGCCCCGGTCATCGATGGGCACCACCACGGCCTGGATGTGGGGGGTGATCTCGTCGCGGTGCAGGACGGCCGCCACCACGTTGGGCTGGCCGTAGACGCTGTGCAGCCACGCCATGCTGCGTTCTGTCCACACGGCCAGGCGACCCTGGTCGCCATCAGCAAAGAACTCCCGGCTGGCTGTCAGCACGTACTCCAGGGCCAGCACCGCGTTCGTGCGCACCAGCGGGACTGTGTCAAGGCGGGCCTGCACATCGGCGCACCAGTCGCCACTACCGGCCAGGCGCTCATTGTCAGAGCGGCGCGCCTCATCCGCGTTGCGCGTCTCCCGCTCCCGCTCGTTGTGCTTGCCCAGCGCGCCCACCTGCCCCATCGACTTGAGTTTGGCAAAGCGCATGACTGCGTACACGTGCTGCCCCCTGCCTTCTTTTCCCAACCGTCGTGCCCCCGGCCCGAGCGCAGGACCGGCCCCCCGGGCGGCCCGAACGGAGTGGTTTTGCGGGCGGCCCCCAGGGCCGGCCACAGCAAAACCCGTAGTGAGTCCATGTTTGCTTGGGGCAAACCCCCCGGACGCAGCATACACCCCGCGCGGGAGAGGGGCAAGACGACCCCTTGGAAAAGAAGTTCTGTCAGGCAGGTGAGCCCCGCCGGCCGGCGCATAGGGGACAACAGACCAGCCCTTGACCAAACCTCTCTAGCCCAGAGCCTCGGGGGAGGCGGGTATCAGGTCGGCCGGCTAGTTGGCACCCTCTGCCTGTTCCTCCTGGAGGTAGCAGCGGACTACCACGTATACGAGTCCCCCAATACAGCGGTAGTGATGTAAAAGGCACCGATATTGGTACCGCTACCGCCAGGAGGCGCGAGTACTGGTCCAGTACCGCCATTTTGTGCGTGAAATTGGCCACCGGTACTGGTGCAGTACCCGCCTTTATCCTGCCTCGCTTCCCTCAGGGAGCGTTGCGTGCCCTCCGCTGCCCGAAAAGCGGCCCCCCTTTTCATCACGTGGCCCACCGACCTCGCCGCCCTTTCTCGCTAGCTTGGGGCGGTGATCACCGTGCGGCTATTTCGGGCAGGGTCGGAAAAGGGGCAGATTCTGCCCAGGGTCTCTAGGATTCGTTTAGGCTGTGCCCCCTAGACACTGAGCTGCTGACCCTTTAAGGTCAAGACAGGCAAGTGTTGCGACCGTGCGCAAAGCCAAATGGGGACAGAGAAAGGAGCAGGAGGAGAACAACATGATTGAAGGTGGGCCGTATCTACAGACAGCAGCTCTCTGTGAGCGATTCCTGGAAGAGAAAGACAACGTCTTGACGCTGGTGCGACTGATCGACCAGGTGTTCCTCCCCGTCGCCCCACCTGCATCGGGCATAACGTACCTACCAATCCCGGTTTGGGCGATCCTCACATTCAAATCAGGCCAGGCGCAGGGGACGCGCACAGTGACGTTGAAGACGCCTCCGGATCTCGGTCTCAAGAGGCCTAACACCTCAATTGATGTGACGTTTCAGGGGGGAGTCACTGGGGTGAACGTGATGATTCAATTGGGAATCACCCCAGGAGCAGCAAAAGATGGGGAGCATTGGCTCGACGTGGTCTTAGATGATCAGGTCGTAACACGCATTCCTCTTCGTATCACCTATCGTGCCGCAGAGAACAACGACCCTCAGGCGGCTTTAAGCGAGGGGGCCGACCTCGATGCGGATGCCGTGTAGCTTTCCGCTGTGTCCCAAGACATTGATGCGGACGCGGTGTGATTTTCCACCCTGCCTTGCTCTGCGGCGCCAACCTCTTTATATGTCCAGGGCATGGGTGCAGATGCCGACGCTGTGCGTGGCGCAGGCTCTGGGGAGACAACATAGCGGCTTACGAACTGGCGAAACATCTCCTTCAGTTCAGCCTCTGTCCAGTCGCCGTTGGAGTATTCGGCAAGCCACAACTCGATCTCATAGCCGAAGTCACGGGTCGCAGCATCTAGCCCCAGTTCGCCAGACCAGAAGGCCGACACAAACCAGTCTTCAAACTGGGTTAGTGACTGCTGCCCGGCTACAAACTGGCCCATCTGCTGGCGCACTTGCAAGGCTAAGGGCATTGTCATGAGCGACACTCCTCTTGAAACTAAACGAATACCTGAGCATGAATTACAGCAGATGTTCAACGAGGGAGACTACGCAGGACGGCTCCGGAGGAATGAACTAACTGCCCATCTCCTCAAGGACGGGCCTGCTCCCCTCAGGGATGACCTGCCTCCCGGCTCACGTAGCCAAATGGTTGTCTACAGAGACACTCAAACACGCAAGGTTGTTGCTGAAGTCCATCAATACATGCGACCCAATGGCACGCTTGGGGCAAGTGGCAAGCAAGACCCCAAGAGAATTTTTGTCGGCAATATCGCGTATATCCCTATTCCAAGACAGCCCAAGCCATCATGAGGGCCACCCCGTGAGGTAGCGCCCAATCATTGTACCCGACTTGTCAACGGTTGGATTTGGCCCCAGGTAGCGCCCATTTCGTTTTGCCTCTCAGAATGCACACGGGCGGGCGTAGGCGCACGGGGGCCCCTGAGCGACGTGGGCGGCTTCCCAGGGACGGTGACCCGCTGTGGCTTCTCGGCCCTGTCCTGGCCCTTCTGGGTTGCCCTATCGGCCTCGGCCTGCTGCCGGCGGGCGTTGGTCTCCCTGATCACCGCGCGCCGCGCTGAACCGGGGTCTACGCCGTTCTGTAGGATGCCGTCACCGAGCCATCCCGGCGTGCTGGGCGTCTCCTCATCCTCTTGCATGGCTCTCCCTTCCTCCTCCTCCCCTCGCTCTTGCGTTCTCCCACGGTCGGCGCCACACTGCACAGTAGGCCCAGTGGCCCAGCCTTGTGAAGAGATGCTGCGGGCACGGACCGAAGCCCACTGCGCCTCTACATGATTAGGCCCTACAGACCTGGCGCAGTGGGTTTCTCTTTGCGCCTATTCCGAGTAGGGGCCACACTAGGAACGACGATGTCTACAGGGCCATGAAACACCACTCTGTGGACCCCGCCGAGCCCACCTGACATCTTTGGGTGATATCGTCAGGTGGGCTCCTCTTTGCCCCAGTGGCCTGCAGGGGGCAGCGACAGCCCTCCTGGGCCTCAGTAGCGGCTACGCCTCGTCCTGCCCCCCCCTCGCGTGCGTACATGCACGCGCGATTTACCGTAATCCCGCCATTAGCCCGCAGTCTGTCACGCCCCTGCGTTCACGCGCGTCACCCCGCCACACACCGGCCTGGGGAGAGCGGCAAGCGGGCTGAGCTCTTCCCCACTTTCCCCCTCGCTGTTCCCCACGATCGTGAACGTCGCCGGCGACGCGCTCGGCACCCCGGTCTCCAGGGGCAGGCCCCACTGGCCCAGCTCCATGGAGGCCTGCTTGAGCAGCGCGCGGATCTCGCGCACCAGGGCCACATCGAGGCGATACTCCTGGGCCACCTGGCCCGCTAATACGCGCGTGCGGCGCTCCAGCAGGCCCGTGGCCCCGCCGGGCACGCCCTGCATACTGGGGTCTGCCGCCCGCGCCTCCAGGATGTGCCACAGGCGGCGCCGGAGGTCACCCAGATCAGCGACGCGGGTCTGCTTCTCCGTGATACCCGTCTCCCGCAGCGCGGCGTGCTGGTCAGCGATGATCGTGGCCACCTGCTCGGCGAAGAGGCAGGGCTCGTAAATTATCGGGTGAGGGGGAGTGGAGCGATGAGGAGAGCAAAGGCGTAGGCGGGATGGGCCGCGAAATGGCGGCGGGCGGCGGCGATGGCGGTGTGGCCGGCACGG
>JAABUU010003791.1_pt1 | contig 15567 bp, 15 predicted proteins | sample 5559301 | NCBI WGS metagenome assembly JAABUU01 (sample SAMN10711884, study PRJNA513360) | rock metagenome | isolation source: Antarctica rocks | place: Antarctica: Victoria Land, Richard Nunatak white | reverse complement strand
GGGAAGGGATCGCGCTGGCGAAACAGCGGGGGGCATATCGGGGTCGAAAGAAGGCTCTCAACGCGGTGCAGCGAGCGGAAGTGCGACAACGGCTGGCGGCAGGGGAGGCGAAGGCGGCGGTGGCGCGGGCATATGGGATCAGCCGCGAGACGCTCTATCAGTATCTGCGGATGGCGGAGTGATCGATGCCCAACAAGTCCTCGTAAGCCGCACACGGGGCGGCCGCGCCACGACCATCGCACGGTACTCGGTGGCATCCTCTCGGTCGTGCACTCGGGCTACTCATGGCGCGAAAGGCCGGAGGAGTATGGCAAGTGGGAGGTCACCCACGAACGGCATCAGCTCCGGTGCGGTCGGGGTCTCTAGCAACGGATCATGGAGGTGTTTGGGAAATGACCCCAAAGGAAGTGTCGCCGTAGGGCTACAATGCCTGCACGGTCGCTTGTCGGGCCGTCGTGATCGCCTGCCAGACGCGGTTCCGTTCCCGCACCAGGCGCGTGCGTAGGAAACGGGCCTCGTCGCTCGCCGGGTCCATCTCTCCCAGGTCCACCACCGGCGCGAGGCCGGGCAGCACCGGATTGCCGAGGGCGAGATCCACCTCATACGGCCCCGCCTTCGTGTAGTTGACCGGGATGAGGGCGTGCGCCACCGCGATGATTGCCACATTGATCCGCTCCGCGCGCTCGGCATCGGCGTCTGCCGCCGCTGCCCCGTTGAGCCGCTCGGCGTCGGCGTAAAGCGCGTCCGCCTCCGCGATAAGGGACGCGAGATCGAAGTGGCCGCCGGCAGCTTCCTGCAACACGCGCAGCCGATCGCGCAATTCATTCGCCGTCTCGGTGAAATCGAAGGGAAGGACGGGTACCGTGCAGAGCCGCCAGCAGGCGAGCAGGTAGACCTGCGTGTCTCGCACGAGGTTCGCGTCGTCGATCTTGTCGAGCGTGTCGTCCGGCGTGTGCCACCACCAGGCTGCCCCGCCCTCGCCAGGCCCCGAGAAGCCACAGAGGATGGATGGAACTCCGATCCCAGTGAAGGACTGGTCGTGACTGCGGCCCTGTCGATGGTATGTCATCGGCTCCCCGAGCAGATCGCGCACGACACTGGCCGCAACCTGCCACGTCTCCGCCATATTGCCCGGTGTCGAGACGTTAGACGCGCCCATGCCGCCGGTGGATTCGGCGTTGACGTGGCAGACGCAGTGATCGTACAGGTCGGCGAAGAAATTGTCCGCGTACCACGCCGACGCGCCGTAGCGCGCATGCGAGTGGCCGGACCAGAAAGCAAGCCGCAGCCCGCGCCGCAATTCGCCGCGATGCTCGCTGAGGATGCGGCCGATTTCGAGCATCGTCGCGTTCGCGCTCGCATTGTCCATCGCGCCGTAGTGCCACGAATCCACATGGCCGCTGAGGAGCACAAAACGATCCTCCGCGCCGCGAATCTCGGCGGTCAGCGTCGGGATCGGTCGCCACCCAGTCTCGGCTTCCGTCTGCAATCGCACGGTGACCTGTCCACGCTCAAGGCATGCTTTGAGCGCGTCACCCTCTTCCTTGCGAATAGAGACAGCGGCGACCTTCGGGAGATAGGGCGCCGTCTCCGGTGTCGGTGTGCCCCAGATGGGCGAGATAATCATCTCGTGCAGCCCCTCCGGGTTGACGCAGACTATCCCGGCCGCCCCGGCCCGATCGGCCGCGAGCGCGGACCCGGGCCCGGCCAAGCCGTCCGTCATGACCACCGCGCCGCGCACGTCCTTGCCGGCATAGTCCGCCGGCGTGGTCCCCTTACCGACGTAGATGAGCGGGCCGGTCAAGCCGGCCGGCCCAGTAGTGACAGAGAAGGAATGGGTAATGCATGCGATAGCGCGCGCCTCGGGGGACACCACGCTCAGTGCAGCAGCACCGGGCAGGCTGACGTAGGCGTCGACGGTGTACCGGCGTACGTCCATGCCGAAGGAGCGGCAGCGTTCGGCGATATAGGCGAACGCCGCCGCCTCGTCCGCGCTGCCGGATAGGCGGACACCCTTGGCGATCTCGGCGTTATCGCATGTCAGATGGTCCAGCGAGACCGCGTCCACGAGCGCCCGCTCGCGTGTATCGATACCGCTCATCGCGCATCCTCCTTACCTTACCGTTTCATGTGAGCCGACGGAACCTGGTGACTGCAGGAGGAGAACCCGCTATCACCGAGAATAGTGCTTCATTAGTCGTTTTGCCCGCGCTCACTCCGACACGTTGAAGGCGATGCGTAGTCCCTCGCCGAAGTAGTTGAACGCGGCGACGATGATGACGATCAACAGGCCAGGATAGATGGCGAGCGCCGGTTCGGTGAAGACGAAGTTCTGCGCCCCGGTCAGCATGTTGCCCCAGCTCGCCTGCGGCGGCTGCACACCGAGCCCGAGATAGCTCAAGGCGGATTCCGCGATGATCACGCCGCCGACGAGCACGCTGCTCGCGACGATCACCGACGACACCGCCTGCGGCATGATGTGGCGGAAAATCACGCGCAGGTCCGACGCACCCATCGCCTTCGCCGCCTGCACGAACTCCGCCTCCTTATAGCGCAGGAACTCGCCGCGCACGAGGCGGGCGATCGTCATCCAACTCGTCAGGCCGATGGCGATCTCGAGTTTGGCGAGGCTCGGCCCGAAGAGCGAGAGTACGACGAGCAGGAGAAAGAAACTCGGGATCGCCAGCAGCGCGTCGGTGATCCGCATGAGGATCGAATCGGCCGCCTTGCCGAAGTAGCCGGCGAACGCCCCGAACAGCACCCCGACCGTGTCCGCGATGACGACGGCGATCAGGCCGACGATCAGCGAGACCCGTCCACCGTAGAGCAGGCGGGCGAGGATATCGCGGCCATTTTCGTCGGTACCGAGTAGGTGCTGGGCAGATGGATGGCCGAGGAAGTTCAGCAAGTCAATCTCGTTCGGCGATGTCCGGTAGAGGAGCGGCCCCGCGAATGCCAGCAGGTAGAGCAGGATGAGAACGATGAGGGAGATGGCGCCGGGCCGATAGTGCAGCAGTCGGCGCAGGAAGTATCGCCCGCTGCCCCGCTGCATCATCGCAGGCGCCGCAACGCCGGCGAGCGCGGGCGTGTCTTGTGACGTCGTGGTTGTCATCGCAGTCGCACCCGTGGATCAATCGCCATGTACACGAAGTCCGTCAGCAAGTTAATCAGGATCACCGCAGCGGCCACCAGCACGGTGACGCCCATGATCACCGGATAGTCGCGCGTGAACGCCGCATCCACGGCGAGCCGACCCATGCCCGGCCACCCGAAGACGCTTTCGGTGATCGCCGCGCCCGTCACGACGACCGGCAGCGTCAGCCCGATGATCGTGATCACCGGCATCAGCGCATTCTTGAGGACATGGCGGTACGTCACGACAGACGCCGCGAGCCCCTTCGCCCGCGCCGTGCGCACGTAATCCTGGTTGAGCGTCTCCAGGACACTCGCCCGCACGAAGCGGCTGAACTGCGCCATCGTCGGCATCGCCAGGACAATCGCGGGCATGATGAGGTGCTTGAGCAGATCCGAGAATGAGTTCGGTGCATTGATGGTCCGCATCCCGGAGGCCGGCAACCAGTGGAGCTGGACCGAGAAGACGATGATCAGGACGATGCCGAACCAGAAGACGGGCGTCGAGAGGCCCAGGAAACTCAGCCCACTGACGACATGGTCCGGCATTGACCGCGCCCGTTGCGCGGTGTACACGCCGACGGGGATCGAGACGATCAGGGCGAGGATGAAGGAAGTTCCCGCCAGGATCAGCGTGTTCGGCAGTCGCTGGCCGATCTCGCTGAGGACGGTGCGCTGGTCCGTATACGAGAAGCCGAAATCCCCGCGTAGGAGGCCGCCGGCCCACTTGAAATACTGCACGTAGACCGGTTGATCCAGGCCGAGATTCGCGCGCTGCCGCGCGATCTGCTCAGGCGGCAACTTCGCATCGGTCATGACGGCGGAGGGGCCTCCCGGCGCCAAATGGATCAGCGCGAAGGTGATGACCGTCACGAGGACGAGAACGACCGCCGCTTGGATCAGGCGGCTGATAATGTATCTACCCATCCGACACTCTACTGCTCATATCCAAGTGCTACGCTCCGCTCAGGGTCCACTTGTAGGTGTAGTAAAGCGCATCGCGGATGCCGAGGGTGGTGTATCCCTGGAGCCGCTTGCTGAAGGCCCGGTATTCCGGCGGATAGGTCATGAAGATGTCCGGCTGATCATCGTAGAGCGTCTGCTGCAACTTGGCATAGATCGGCTTGCGGGCATCGGGCGCGGTCGTCACCTTACCTTGCGCGAAGAGGTCATCCACCGTCGGGTTCTTGTAGTGGTCGGAATTGTCGTCGGAGTAGCCGTTGTAGAGGGCATCCGGATCCGCCGGCGTGATCCAGTAAGAGACGTACATATCGTAGTCACCCTTGCCGGACCGGTCGTACCATTTGTTGAACTCTTGCGAATCGATCGAGACATCCATACCCAGTTTCTGGTACGTCTGCTGGGCGACGAGCGCGAAATCCTTGCGGGTGGGATTGCCGACGTCGAGCATGATGGCGAACTTGAAGGGCTGGCCATCTTTCATCAATTTGCCGCCCTGATTCTGCCACCCGACCTGTGTGAGCAAATCCTGCGCCTTTTTCGTGTCGAAGGGATATGCCTGCTGATCCTGTGGGTACGCCCATTGCATCGGCGGCGAGATGGGCCCATTCGCCACCGAGCCTTTGCCGCGCAGGACAGACTTCACCAGTGTCGGGCGGTCAAGGGCATAGGACAACGCCTGCCGGACACGCTTATCCATGAAGAGCGGATTGCTGTTGCTCACCGATAGATATTGATAGTTCGTCTGGCTCGCAGCGTTGATGACGACATTCGGGACGTTCTGGAGTGCATCAATCTGCGACGGCTCGAGCATGACGATGTCCACCTGACCCGCACGCAACTGCGCGACCTGTGTGTTCAGATCCGGCAGGATCTTGTAGATCACCGTGCCAATCTTCGGCGGCCCATCCCAGTAGTCCGGGTTCGCGACAAGCGTCACGTGATCGCCGGAGACGAACTCCTTCCATTTGTATGGGCCGGTGCCGATAGGGTTCTGGATGAAACTGGTCGGCTGATTGATGTCCTGCCCCTGCAAGACCTTCTTCGGCATCATCATGATGTTGTAGGCGAGCTGCGTGAGCAGCGGCGCGTACGGCGCGGACAGATTGAGTTTGACGGTCATCGGGTCAACAATATCTGTGCCCGTGAACGGGCCGAGGTTATGGATGAAGGCGGCGTTTGATTTCTTGTCCTGCATCAAGTCGAAGGTGAACTTGACATCGTCGGCGGTGAAGGGATCGCCGTTGTGCCATTTCACCCCGGGGCGCAGCATAAAGGTATAGGTCTTGCCATCCGGCGAAATATCCCACTTCTGCGCGAGGTCCGGCGACGGCGCGCCGGTATTCACGTCCGGTCGCACAAGTTGCCCAAAGAGGTTCTTATCGAGGAGGATGGAAGAGAGACCGCCGGGGAGGACGATCGGGTTGGGCGTCGGGTTGCTGATGAGTGGGATCGTAATCGTCCCCGCCGGAGCGGCAGCTGACGATGCATTGCTCGCGGAGGTACTCGGCGCGGCCGCGGACGCCGCGCCAGTCGTCGCAACTGCTGGTGCGCTTGTGGCAGCGGTCGCCGGCACGGCACTCGTCGCGGGTGCCTTGGTTGCTGCGCTGGTCGCAGGCACTGTCGTGCTTGATGAAGAACCACAGGCAGCGAGCAGCGCCCCGACAACTCCTGCAGCGCCTGCCGCGGCAGCCATGCGGAGGAACTTTCGCCGACTGAACTGACCTGCTAGGGGCGAGGGGGCCGCTGCCGAGACTGCTTCATGCGATGAGCTAGGCATGGTATCCTCCTTCGAGGTCGCACATCGTGCATATGACGAGTGGCGGAATCCACCTAGGTTATACTTCTTAGGAATGAAATGTGTCAAGATAATATCTGCGGAGCCAAGGGACCCTCTTGGCTCTTCGCTTTGCAGTCCTCCACACACAGGGGCGGCGACTGTAGCGATCTGTGTGATCCTCACGACCGTCGGCGCAATCGACTAGAGAGACCGTCCCCGAGCAAGCTGATGGCGACCCCGACCAGCACGATGGTGGATCCGGGTAAGAGTGGCAGGCACCATGCCGTGAAACGAAACCGCGCGACTCCGCGACCATCACCCTCACTCCGGGTGCGGCGGTGTGGCACAAGGTCGAGGCGGAATTGACGGCGCATCCGGAGCGGACAGCGAAAGCAGCCTTCGAGCATCTGCAGGAGCGCTATCCGGGGGTATTCCCGGCGACGCAAGTGCGGACGCTCCAGCGGCGGGTGCAGGAGTGGCGGATGCGCACCGTCCTCGCGTTCGACGATCAGTAGGCCCGGAATGAGCGAAGATACGGTATCGCTCGCTCATTCTGGGCCAGGTTGTAGCGCGCCTGCTCCAGTAGCTTGCGCTCGGAACGAATGCCCTCGAAAAACATGAGCAACTGAAGGCGGAAGAAGACCTCTGGATCGATCGAGGGACGCCCGGCAAGCGCGTAGCGATCCGCGACGAGATCGCGGACGAAGGAGAGATCGAGGACCCGGTGGAGATGCCGAAAGAGGTGATCCCTCGGCACGCAGGATTCCACGGACATCAGCACGGGACGATCCAGGTCCCGCGTCTTCGGTGGCCCGAGCATCGCTATCCCCTCCCGTCCCGACGCGCGGCGCATCTCGCGATGCCGACGGATCCGCGCACCGACCGTGCGACGCCGCGGCGCGCGTTCCGGTATAATGCACCAATCCGGGCAATGAGCGAGGAAAGGAGACCAGCATGAGCGAGCGGGCATAAGCATTGGCGGCGCGTTTCCGGGAGGTCAATGAGGACGTCATCCGCTTCGCCGAGGGGTACCCCGACGCCGATTGGCGGCGCATGGTCCCCCACGAGGCGCGCTCGGTCGCTTACCTGATCGGCCACATCGCCTTCGGCTACGCCGTCGAGACGCGCGCCCTCCACGCCTCCGTGACGGGCCAGGCATCGCCGCCGTTCACGTACGACGAGCTGCACGCGCGCAACGCCGCGCGGTGGGAGGCGGAGCCGTACCCGGCGAAGGGGGAGGCGCTGGCGCAGCTGCGGGACGAGGGTGAGAAGACTGCGGCGGCGATCGCGCGGCTCTCGGAGGCGGATTTGATCAAGCCGGTGCGCTACGGGCCGCTGCCGGAGATGACCGTTGCGGAGTACGTGGAGCGGATCATGATTGGGCATCCGGGGATGCACCTGCCCGGCATTCGGCAGGAACTCTCACACCCCTCTGCCGGGTAGGGACCGCGTGCGGCCCGGGCGGGCGTCCGCTCCGCTATGGGGCGGGCTCTCCGGGTCTCTTGATCCGGATGGAGCGGTAGAGGGTCGTACGCGAGATGCCGAGCGTCTTGCAGATGTCGGCGACCGTGTGCGTTTGGTCGTCGTACAACGCCTGTGCCATCGCCACCTTGCCCCCGGTGGCGAGCTTCTTCGGCCTACCGCCCATCCGGCCACGCGCCCGCGCCGCAATGAGTCCCGCCTGCGTCCGGTCCCGGATGACGTCACGCTCGAACTCGGCCAACGCGCCGAAGACGTGGAAGATCAGCTTGCCGCCGCTGGTCGTGGTGTCGATCTGCTCGGTCAGGCTCTTGAAGCCGATCCTCCGCTCATTGAGCATGGTGATGATCTCGATGAGGTATTTCAGCGATCTGCCGAGTCGGTCCAACCGCCACACCACGAGGACATCACCCTCGCGGACGTAGTCGAGCGCCTGCTGCAACCCCGGCCGGTCGCTGCGTCCCCCGCTGGCGGTGTCGGTGAAGATCTTCGTGCACCCGGCCGCGTCCAGTGCATCGCGCTGGAGGTCGAGGATCTGCTCGAAGGTGGAGACGCGGGCGTAGCCAATCGTCGTGGTCATATTCTGATTGTTTCAAAAACCAGCGAGAAAGGCAAGCGAAGGGACGTTGATAATGAAACGGCTTTCGCAACACAGTTATAAGGCGAAGCCGGCGGGGGAACGACCCTCCCGCCGGTAATACCGAATCCCCTCCTTTTTGACACACCTCGCTGCACAGTCCCTGCGGCGGCATCCGCATCGCGTCCATGTTGCGTTGCGATGTTTTGCTCCCTGGTGGTGTTGCTCCTGCTCTGGGCCTACCGCGGATCGGGCTGGCGCACCGGGTGTCCCATGCGGCCTGCTGCGCTCAGTGACCCGTCTCGCGTTGCCCCGCGACGAAATCCAGACGCCCGTCGCGATGCCGATGCCGATCACCGCGCCGTTGCGCACCACTTCCGGCGAGTCCGGCGGCCGCTCCGTTCCCTTTCTCACCCTTACCTCCCTTCGGTCGTCGCTCCGGCTAGCCTTCCACACGCCGGGCACAATCCCTCGAACACCACCGTCCGGCGTTCCGTCACAAACCCCGCACCCGCCCGCAGGTGCAGCCCTTCCATCCCGACCGCGTCCACGTCGTGGAGGGTGCCGCAGCGCCGACACCGAAAGTGCTGATGCTCGCGGTCCGGATTGGAGTCGTAGCGCGCGGCGCCCGCCCCCGCGACCAACTGCAGCAGGCCGGTGCGCACCAGCTCGGCGAGCACCTTGTACACGGTTGCGCGCGCCAGCTCCGGTACCTCCTGCCGCGCCCGCTCGCCCACTTCCTCCGCCGTGAGATGCCCGCCCGTCGCCCCCGCGAAGGCGGCGAGCACCGCGCGCCGCTGCGGCGTCACCCGCAGCCCCGCTGTGCGCAGCCGCGTCGCGATTGTTTCTCCTGACCGCTCGTTGTTCCCCGCGCCCGTCATTCGCCCCCCCTCGCGCATCTCCTCAATCCGGATGGGGCTGCCATGGCACTCATGGCAGCCCCATCCGCTGCGGCGATCCCTTCGTCATCGGTGCCGCCCGGGGCGACGCTCGTGCGCTGTGTCAGTCGGCCGGGACTGCGGACCGCGCCTGCTCACTCGTGCTCGCCGCGGACAGGCCCAGGCCTTCCGCGACGCGTCGCCCGTAGTCCTCGTCGCACCGTGCCAGGTGCTGGACGATGTCCTCCTGGCAGTCCCGCTCGCACTGGGAGAGTCCCGCCACGAGGTTGCCAATCAGGTCGGCGCGCTCCCAGTCCTCGAAGGACCGGTACCGCTCGCCCGCCTGCTGATAGTTGTTCTCCCGATCGATCGACTGCCGGACGAGGTTGCCCTCCACCCAAGGGGTGTGCGGCTGCCCGAATGGTTGCGCCTCCTGCGGGCTGCCCGGCATGCTGCTCGGCTCGTAGTTGACGTGCGGGTTCGCCCCCTCGGCCATCCCGTCGACGTAGGAGGTCATCTGGCCGTCGCGCTGATTGCTCGCGGTGTGCATCTTGGGTCGGTTGATGGGCAGTTGCAGGTAGTTCGGCCCCACCCGATAGCGCTGGGTGTCCGAGTAGGAGAAGGTGCGCCCCTGGAGCATCTTATCGTCCGAGAAGTCCAAGCCGTCCACCAGCACCCCAGTGCCGAAGGCGACTTGCTCGACCTCGGCGAAGTAGTTCTCCGGGTTCCGATCGAGGACCATCCTGCCCACGGATCGCAGCGGGAACGTGTCCTCGGGCCACCGCTTCGTGTCGTCGAGCGGGTCGAAGTCGAGCTCGGGGTGCGCATCGTCTGACATGATCTGGACCTTGAGCTCCCACTCGGGGTAATCGCCGCGCTCGATCGCCTCGTACAGGTCCTGCGTGGCATGGTTGAAGTTCTTCGCCTGCTGCTCGGCGGCCTGCTGCTGCGTGAGATTGCGGACCCCCTGCTTCGGCACCCAATGGTACTTGATCAGGACGGCCTTGCCCTCCGCGTTCACCCACTTGTAGGTGTTGACCCCCGAGCCTTCCATGTGACGGAAGTCCGCAGCGATGCCCCACGGGCTGAAGAGCCAGGTGATCATGTGCATCGTCTCGGGGGTGTGGCGCACGAAGTCGAACTGCCGCCGCGGGTCCTGGCGGTTGAAGACCGGGTCCGGCTTCCAGGCGTGGACGAAGTCGGGGAACTTCATCGCGTCGCGGATGAAGAAGACCTTGAGATTGTTCCCCACGAGGTCCCAGTTGCCGTCCTCGGTGTAGAACTTGACGGCGAATCCGCGCGGGTCGCGCAGGGTCTCAGGGGAGTGGCCACCGTGGGTGACGGTGGAGAAGCGGACGAAGACGGGGGTGCGCTTGCCCTGCTCCTGGAACAGCTTGGCGCGGGTGTACGTGGCGATCGGTTCGTCGCCGACGGTGCTGTACGCCTCGAAGTGGCCGTGGGCGCCCGCACCGCGCGCGTGGACGACGCGCTCTGGGATCCGCTCGCGGTCGAAGTGGCTGATCTTCTCGAGGAAGTGGTAGTTCTCCAACGTGGTCGGGCCGCGGTTGCCGACGGTGCGATTGTGCTGGTTGTCGTAGACCGGGTGACCCTGGCGTGTCGTCAGCGTCGGGTGCTCGCCGTCTCCCGCGTCGCCGCCCTGGCTGTTGGTCGTCCGCTCGGTGGGTTTGTCATCGCTCATGTGCCGATCCCTCCGTCCTTCTGTAGGCGGCCCGTGTGCCCCCGCTCGGAAATGCGCGCAGCGGCGTTTCACCGACGGCTGCGATCCCACTGTAGACAGAGTCTCTCCGGAAAGCAAGTCCATGCTTGCCGCTATCATGCCGCAGCACGGGAGCTGCCGAGTCCCATACGTCTCAAGCAAGCACCGGGCGGACCTCGACGCGACAGGGGATTTTCACCAGGCTCTAAACATTATCGGTCGTTAGGCGTGATCGCGGCGACAATTCGGCATATGTGACATTCTACGGAGATTTACGAGGATAGCCGCGACTCATTAGCGATACACTTGCGAACGTAGTTCTATACAACTACACTTGTAGACGATCGTACTTTAGAGCTTCGGGGGAGGAGACGGGACACTGTGGGACTTGGGAGCCGACCCTTCGTCGATCGCGCTGCGGAACTCGCCGCGCTCCGGGACATCGCGCGGCGGGATGGGCCCGCGTTACTCCTCGTGTACGGGCGTCGCCGCGTCGGCAAGACCTTTCTCCTCGACTACGCATGGCGTGGTCAGCGCCTCTTCTATTATCTCGCCGCCAATGCCACCGCGGAACTGAACCGCCGCGAACTGCTGCGCGAACTCGCGGCGTGGTCCGGGCGCGATCTCGACGCGCGCGAGTATCCGACCTGGCGCACCGTCTTCCGCCTCCTCGCCGATCTCGCCGCCGATGGGCCGTTGATCGTCGTCCTCGACGAGTTCCAGTACCTGATGAATCAGAAGGACGACGATGTCGCCTCGCAACTCGTCGCCGTCTGGGACCGTGAGGTGCGCGACCGCCCGCTCACGCTCGCCCTCAGCGGCTCGGCCGTCGCGATGATGGCACGGCTCACCGACGGGGGCCAACCGCTCTACGGCCGCTTCGCCCACGTCACCAAGCTCACCCCCTTCGACGGCCCGCTCGTCCTCCATGCGTTCTAGCGTCACGGCTCACGGGGGGAATGGAAACAACTTATAAGTGGACTCTGAATCGCGGAACAAAACGGGAGCAACGAGCGAGGGATTTGGAGGGATGCGGCGCGACCGCGCTCGACATCTCCGCACCGGATCGTCGGCGATCCGGGCGACCCGGAGCCGCAATGGCCCCCTATCTACGGCACGAGGGTGAAGAGACCGTTTCCATCGCGTCCCGGCGGAACATCACCTGCACGTCTTCGCCGCTGTGGGCCGGTATGATTGATCCAGCGCGTGCTCAATCGGACGCACTCGCCATGGACCGCTCCATGTCGTTGGCGTCTTTCAGGCCGCACATCTCGCGCAACGTGGCGAAGAAGTAGGCCATCTTGTTGTGCACCTTCGCCTGGCGCTTCGTTTTCTGCCGCGCCTGATAGACATACTGCTCGACGAAAACGTCTTCGCCGAGATCGAGCGCCGCGAAGACGTTCCTCGCCTGCTTGCAGTTGGAAGCAAGGTGCGCGGTGTCGCCAAACTCGCGGGAAATGTTGACGATCAGATTGTCAAGATAGCCAGTTATCCACAGGTTATCCACATTTTTCATTCGGGGGAGGTCATTCGAATGTTCGAATTGTCCTTGTTTAACTGTCTCTTGTTTAACTGTCTCTTGTGTCGTAACCGCATTACGTCCCCCCCCCGTAACGCCGTTACCTCCCCCCTCGTCACCCGGTTGCCGGGGGCAAGGCTGATCGGCAAAGACGAGCGTGTAGGTCGTTGCTTCGTTGCCCCGCTGGGACGAATAGTTGGCCGTCGCCTTGACGATGTTCTTCGTGGCGAGGCTGCGGACCGCCTTGGTGACACTCGGGCGTGACAGGCCGCAGCCGCCGTCCAGCAGCCGGCCGTCTCTCGTCGTGATCCCCTCGACCATCTGCTTGAGGGAGATGTCGTCCGCGCCCTTCTTGAAACCGAAGGTGCGCCGGATGATGTAGAGCAGCGCCCGCAGTTCGATGTCGGAGAGCCGGGGCATCAGGAGATCGAACACCTCGTCCGGCACATAGGTTCCGTTCGGGATACCGAAGCCAACGAAGCGGAACGCTTCACTCGAGGAGGGTTTGCTTTTTCGGGTAGACGGTGTTAACGTCATTGCTAACTCCTAGCGCAAACGGAGTTACTCGCCTCCCCCGGCCGCCAAGCACACGGGGAGGCTCTTTCTTTCCCCTGAGTGTAGCCCCTGCGTCAATCCGGGAATGGGTGAAAAACCCTTCTGTAGCAAGGAACACATAAACAGGAATATGCGACTTCGGCTGGCAATGCGATATCCGTGAATATCCCCGATATCGCATTGCCAGCCGAATACCGGAATATCACCGCTGGCGGTATCGTTCCCCGAGTATCTCCTCGAGTTCGTCGGGATGCTCAATGGCGAACGCAAGCGCCGCCTCAAGGTACGCGGCCTTCGTAATCTTCACCGGATGGAGCCGTGCGCGCAGCGTGTAGTACTGTTGATCCGCAGTTTCCGTCAAACGCTTCGAGAGGTATAGACTCACTTTCTCGCGGGCCTCTACCTCGGGGTCTGCCGGTCTGCCGGTGAAATTCGCGTGTTGGCGGAAACGAGCGGTCAGTCGGGCGCGTCGCTGTGCCTCGTCCTCAGTCGCGTCATCGGCCACGGGTTTCCTCCTCGGCATAGCGGGCGGTGACAAGATCAGCGAGACCGTCATACGCCGCGACGAGCTCCGCACGGGTGCGCTCCTGGCTCGATCCGCGCGGCTCGAAGGTATAGATCGAACGACGGGCGGTCCATGCCTGCGCCAGGAGTGTGCGCTTTCTGAGATCGAACGGCGCGACGTAGGGGAAGTTCGACCGGAGGAGCGTCAGCATGTCCGCCGCTTCCCGCGTGTCCTCGACGCGGTTAGGTACGATGGCGAGGATCGCGATATAGATCGACAACTCGATCTCGATGCCCTCGATCTGATTCAGTTGCAACTCCAAACCTCCCAAGCTCTTCCCATCGGCCTCAACAGGGATGAGCAGGCGGCGGGACGCGTTAATCGCGTTGTCTGAGGTTGGTGTCAAGTAAGGAGGCGTATCGAGGAAGACCCAATCGTATTCCCCGAGGATCGGCTCCATAACGTGCCTGAGCTTGTGCTCGCGGTCGCGCTGCTGATTGAGTTCTCGGTCCGCGAGCGCCATCTCGAAGTTGGACGGGACGACCGAGAACTTCTCGATCGAATGTTCATGGACCGCGTCAGAGAGGGGAAATTGCTTCTTGCGGTCGGCGAGCGAGTGATACAGGGACGGCGCGCCCTCTTTCTCGTAGAGATGCCAGAGCCCCAGCCCGCGCGTGAGATGCCCTTGCGAATCCAGGTCGATCACAAGTACCCGCTGACCGCGTGCGACGAATGCCGCACTGAGATTGTGCGCGATCGTCGTCTTGCCGACGCCGCCTTTCTGATTGATGACTGCGACGACCCGTGCTTTCTCCCCCATGTCGCATCTTCCTCCCATCCAGCATATTCTACCGCTATGCGATACAGGAGAGATATACGACAAAAGCGTACGTTCAGTCAAGGAGGATATATGCCACCGTGATTGCTAGTCGTCGTTCATCGGTCGCTCCTTCAACAATGGTCGGTCTTAGCAACCCCATTCTCGGAGAGCGCGCCGATGAACGCCAACTAGCAATCAGGGTAAGCCTATGCCGGAGAGTACGGCTCCTTTCCCTTTCCTGTCGAACGACCGCCTATGAGACGCTTCCGAAGGGTGATGGTGCTGGCGGGACGATGGGTTTCGACCGGCCGGTTACCATCAGGTATCTGTTCAGGGATAAGGGGAACAGGTATGCTGATCGCATGATTGATCTGCAGAACGCCAGCCGGGATGACCTCATCCGGCTGATCATCACCCAACACGAGCGCATCATGGCGTTGGAAGCGGTGGTGGTCGAGCAACGCGCCGTCATCGCCACGCTCGAAGCGACGGTGACGCAGTTGACGCAGCGCGTCGGGGAGTTGCTGGCGCGTCTAGACGCCGGGGCCGACGACGCGCCGCCGGGACGACCGCAGGGGATGCCCGGCCTCAAACCGACCACGGGGAAGGCGCGTCCGCCGAAGCAGCCACGCAAAGGGCGGGAGCAGCAGTTTGTCCGCCAGCGGGTCGAACGGTGCTGTCCGCATTGTCACATGCGGCATACCCCGGCGGTGGATTTAGGCGCGGCGGTGGTGGGCAGGCAGCGGTTCGGGGTGCGGCTGGTCAGCCTGATTGCGACGCTGCGCGAGGAAGCGCGGCTGCCGGTGGCGACCATTCAGTGGTATTTGCAGACCTTCCACGCCCTCTCGATCAGTGTGGGAGCAATCGTCGGGGCGAGTCAGCAGATGGCGCGGGCAGGGGCGGCAACGGTTGAAGCCATCCGGGAAGAGATTCGCGGCAGCCGGGTGGCGCATCTGGACGAGACGGGCTGGCGCGAAGATGGGGTCAACGGCTACGTCTGGACGTGCAGTACGCTTGATGCACAATACTTCGCGCGCGGCAGTCGCGAGGGGAAGATGGTGGATGCGCTCCTGGGCGACGACTTCGCTGGGGTGCTGGTGAGCGACTTCTACGTTGGCTATCAGCATTATCCGGGAGTGAAGCAGAAATGCTGGGCGCATTTACTCAGGGATGTCCACGATCTGCGGGTGGCGCACCCAAAGGATGCGGATGTGCAGGCATGGGCGGCGGGGGTGCATGACCTCTACGTGCGGGCGGTAGCGTGGAAGGAAGCGCACGCGGTGGACGGGAAAGCGGCGCGGCAGCAGGCGGAGCGGATGTTCATGGCGGCGTTGCAGATGGTCTACGCGCCTTATTGCGAGGCAGCGGTGCCACAGCGGGTGTTGAGTGCGCGGATGGCGAAGCATCTGCACGAGTTGTTCGTCTTCGTACGCGAGCCGGAGGTGCCACCGGACAACAACGCGGCCGAGCGGGCGTTACGGCACCTCGTGACGAGCCGGAAGATCAGCGGCGGCACGCGCAGTGCAGCGGGCAGCGCGACAAAGATGACGCTCGCCTCGCTGTTCGGCACTTGGCGAACGCGGGGCGAGAACCCGTTCACCGCCTGTCGCGCTCTTCTCGTTTCCCCTCAACCCTGAACAGATAC
>JAABUU010004825.1_pt1 | contig 15573 bp, 12 predicted proteins | sample 5559301 | NCBI WGS metagenome assembly JAABUU01 (sample SAMN10711884, study PRJNA513360) | rock metagenome | isolation source: Antarctica rocks | place: Antarctica: Victoria Land, Richard Nunatak white | reverse complement strand
TAAAGATCAACGGGTTCAGGCCCGGCAAGGTGCCGCTTTCCCACCTGAAGCGGCTTTACGGGCGCTCGATCATGAGCGACGTCGTCCAGAATGCCGTGAACGAGGCCAACCGCAAGATCGTCGAGGACAACGGGCTCCGGCTCGCCCTCGAGCCCAAGATCGATCTGGCCAGCGACCAGGCCGAGGTCGAGCGTGCCATGGCGGCTGAGGGCGATCTCGCCTTCACGGTCGCGGTCGAGACCATCCCGACCTTCGAAGCCGGCACGTTCGGCGACCTGACGCTCGAACGGCAGGTCGCCGAAGTGTCGGACGAGGAAATCGGCCGCTCGATCGATCACATGGCGAACGTCAATCGCGTCTTCACGCCCAAGGACGGCGAGGACGCGCGCACCGAGACGGGCGACCGCCTGAAGATCGATTTCGAAGGTTGCATCGAGGGCGAAGCCTTTGAAGGCGGCAAGGGCCAGGATACCGAACTGGTACTCGGGTCCGGGAACTTCATCCCCGGGTTCGAGGACCAGTTGATCGGCGCCAAGGTCGGAGACGGCCGGGTGGTCGCGGTCAAGTTTCCCGAGAACTACGGTTCTTCCCATCTCGCCGGCAAGGACGCGACCTTCGACGTCACCGTCAAGGAGATCGCGACTGCGGGCGAGGTGCGGCTCGACGATGAATTCGCCAAGGGCTACGGCTTCGATGATTTCGGGGCGCTGCGTGAGGCCATCCGGACCAAGATGCAGGAGGATTTCTCCCGCGCCTCGCGGGACCGCCTGAAGCGCGCGCTCCTCGATGCCTTGGACAAGCGTTACGCCTTCGCGCTGCCCGAGGGCCTAGTGTCGCAGGAGTTCGACAACATCTGGCAACAGGTCAAGGGTGAGCAGGAGCGTTCAGGCCGCGGATTCGCGGAGGAGAACACGACCGAGGATGCGGCCCGTGCGGAATACCGTCGCATCGCCGAGCGCCGGGTGCGGCTGGGTCTCGTGCTGGCGGAGGTCGGTGAAAAGGCCGGCATCAAGGTGGACGACAGCGAGGTCGGCAAGGCTCTGGTCGAGATGACGCGCCAGTATCCCGGACAGGAACAGCAGGTCTGGGATCACTACGTCAAGAACCCGCAGGCCTTGAGCGGCATCAAGGCGCCGCTTTTCGAGGACAAGGTCGTCGACCTCATCGTGTCGCAGGCCCAGGTGACGGACCGGGTGGTGGGGCGCGACGAACTCTTCGCGGCGCCGGACGACGACGACGAGGCGCCCAAGGCGTCGTCGGGGCCCGACCTCGACACCGAAGCCCCGGTTGCCGGTGCCGCAGCGGATGCCGTCCCCGAAGCGTGACGGCGGCCAGGAGACCAGGCGTGCCGACCCGGGTCCTGCTGCGCTCGGGAAGCCGGAGCGGTCGGACCCGCGCAAGCCTGGCATGTTGCGCTAGCTCTCGGGGCACATATATTGCGAGAAGGCCGGTGCGGCCTCAACAGGGCAAGGGTCGGGTCGATGATGGATCCCATGGCGTCTACCAACTACCTCATCCCGCAGGTCATCGAGAACACCAGCAGGGGCGAGCGCGGGTTCGACATCTATTCCCGCCTGCTGCGCGAGCGCATCATCTTCCTGACGGGGCCGGTGGAAGACCACATGGCCTCGGTGATCATCGCCCAGTTGCTGTTCCTGGAGGCGGAAAATCCCAAGAAGGAGATCTCGCTCTACATCAATTCGCCGGGCGGCGTCGTCACGGCCGGCCTCGCCATCTACGATACGATGCAGTTCATCCGGCCCAAGGTATCGACGCTCTGCGTCGGCCAGGCGGCGTCGATGGGTTCCTTGCTGCTCTGCGCCGGCGAGGCCGGGATGCGCTTCGCGCTGCCCAACACCCGCGTCATGGTTCACCAGCCTTCCGGCGGTTTCCAAGGGCAGGCGTCCGATATCCTGCGCCATGCCGAGGACATCATGAAGATCAAGCGTCGCCTAAACGAGATTTACGTGACTCATACCGGGCGTGACTACGACACGATTGAAAATACCCTCGACCGCGACCACTTCATGACGGCCGAAGAAGCCAAGGACTTCGGCATCATCGACCGCGTCGAGACCAAAAGAGCGGAACCGGCCAACGACGGCAAGTAAGCCGGGAGCCGGGCGGGAGATCGCGGACGGCAGCAAGGTCGGCGGCAGTGGGCGGGCGATCGGCGCTACGGTTCGTTAGCCGGCCGCCACTAGGTTATTAAGATGATTCGAGTCGCGCTGAGCGCGGGCCGGGTTGGTATGGAGACCACAATGAGCAAAGCCGGCGGAAGCGACTCAAAGAACACGCTTTACTGCTCCTTCTGCGGCAAGAGCCAGCACGAGGTCCGCAAGCTGATCGCGGGTCCGACGGTGTTCATCTGCGACGAATGTGTCGAGTTGTGCATGGACATCATTCGCGAGGAGAACAAGTCGTCGCTGGTCAACCGCCGCGACGGCATCCCGACTCCGCGCGAGATCTGCAAGGTTCTCGACGACTACGTGATCGGCCAACCGCAGGCCAAGCGCGTTTTGTCGGTGGCCGTTCACAATCACTACAAGCGTCTCAACCACGCCTCGAAGCACAACGACGTCGAGCTCGCCAAGTCGAACATCCTGCTGATCGGGCCGACCGGCTCGGGGAAGACGCTTCTGGCCCAGACGTTGGCCCGCATCCTCGACGTGCCCTTCACCATGGCGGACGCGACCACGCTGACCGAGGCGGGCTACGTCGGCGAGGATGTCGAAAACATCATCCTCAAGCTGCTGCAGGCCTCCGATTACAACGTGGAGCGCGCCCAGCGCGGCATCGTCTACATCGACGAGATCGACAAGATCTCGCGCAAGAGCGACAACCCTTCGATCACCCGCGATGTGTCGGGGGAGGGCGTGCAGCAGGCCTTGCTCAAGATCATGGAAGGGACCGTCGCTTCGGTGCCGCCGCAGGGCGGCCGCAAGCACCCGCAGCAGGAGTTCCTGCAGGTCGATACGACCAACATCCTGTTCATCTGCGGCGGTGCCTTCGCGGGACTGGAGAAGATCATCTCGAGCCGCGGCAAGGGCACTTCGATCGGCTTCGGCGCCAAGGTCCAGGCGCCCGACGATCGCCGCACCGGCGAGGTGTTCCGCAAGGTCGAGCCCGAGGACCTGCTGAAATTTGGTCTGATTCCGGAGTTCGTGGGTCGCCTGCCGGTGATCGCGACCCTTGAGGATCTCGACGAGGACGCGTTGAAGAAGATCCTGACCGAGCCCAAGAACGCGCTCGTCAAGCAGTATCAGCGGCTCTTCGAGATGGAGTCGACGGAGCTGATGTTTCAGGACGAGGCTCTCAACGTCGTGGCCAAGAAGGCGATCGAACGCCGTACCGGCGCGCGCGGCCTGCGGTCGATCATGGAGAGCATCCTGCTCGACACCATGTTCGACCTACCGGGCCTCGATGGCGTCGAGCAGGTCGTGATTGGGCCGGAGGTGGTGGAGGGTAACGCCAGACCGCTCTACATCTATTCGGAACGTGGCGCGGAGAAGACCGGCGCCAGTGCCTGACCGGCTGAAGGGGCAGGGCATTGGATCGTGATCCTGCCTGTTTCACGGCCCCGGGTGACGATTGCGCGATGCCCATGGCCGTGGCGTCGCAGACGGACGACGACATCAAAATTCCAGCCCGAGCGGTCAAGTCGAGGGGTGCGGTTTCGACCCCCAAGGCAGGTCCTCGTGGCGCCCGACATGGTCTGAGTCTTGCGTAAGGCCCAGCGTGGCGGGAGATCGTGGATGGCTTCGGGAGAAGCGTCAGCGAGCGTCTAAATTCCGAGAGGATGCACCATGTCCAGCCAGAAACGTTCGCCCGCAGCGCCAGGGTTCATCGACACCTATCCCGTGCTGCCGCTGCGCGACATCGTCGTGTTCCCTCATATGATCGTGCCTCTTTTCGTCGGGCGCGAAAAGTCGATTCGGGCGCTCGAAGAAGTAATGAGGGCCGACAAGTTCATCCTGCTGGCCACGCAGATCAACGCGACCGACGACGACCCTGCCACCGACGCCATTTTTACGACGGGAACGCTGGCATCGGTGCTGCAGCTGCTGAAGCTCCCCGACGGCACCGTCAAAGTGCTGGTCGAAGGCTCGCGGCGCGCCAAGGTCGGAAAATACGTGCGTACGGACGAGTTCTACGAGGCCGACGCGGAAGCGCTGGCCGACGACCCCCTCGACAAGGTCGAGGTCGAGGCCCTGGCCCGCTCCGTGGTCAGCGAGTTCGAGAACTACGTCAAGCTGAACAAGAAGATCTCACCCGAGGTCGTGGCGGCGGTCGGCCAGATCAGCGATCACACGAAACTCGCCGACACCGTGGCGTCCCATCTCGCGGTCAAGATCTCGGACAAGCAGGGCATCCTTGAGATGTCGTCGGTGACGGCGCGGCTCGAGAAGTGCCTCGGCCTGATGGAAAGCGAGATCTCGGTCCTGCAAGTGGAGAAGCGCATCCGCACGCGCGTGAAGCGCCAGATGGAGAAGACCCAGCGCGAGTACTATCTCAACGAGCAGATGAAGGCGATCCAGAAAGAGCTCGGCGACGAGGACGGCAAGGACGACCTCAGCGAACTCGAGCAGCGAATCAAAGACACGAAGCTGTCCAAGGAAGCTCGCGAAAAGGCCCAGGCCGAGTTCAAGAAGCTGCGGCAGATGTCGCCGATGTCAGCGGAAGCGACCGTCGTGCGCAACTACCTCGACTGGATGCTTTCCATTCCGTGGAACAAGAAGTCCAAGATCAAGCGCGATCTTCCCCTGGCCGAATCGACTTTGAATTCAGACCATTATGGTCTCGATAAGGTCAAGGAACGTATCATCGAGTATTTGGCGGTGCAGAGCCGCGCCAACAAGCTGACAGGGCCGATCCTGTGCCTCGTCGGACCGCCCGGCGTCGGCAAGACGTCGCTCGGCCGTTCGATCGCCAAGGCGACCGGGCGGGAGTTCGTGCGGATCTCGCTCGGCGGCGTGCGCGACGAGGCGGAGATCCGCGGCCACCGCCGCACCTATATCGGCTCGATGCCTGGCAAGATCATCCAGTCGATGCGCAAGGCCAAGACCTCGAATCCTTTGTTCCTTCTCGACGAGATCGACAAGATGGGTCAGGACTTCCGGGGCGATCCGTCTTCGGCACTGCTGGAGGTGCTCGACCCCGAGCAGAACTCCGCCTTCAACGACCATTACCTGGAGGTCGACTACGACCTGTCCAACGTGATGTTCGTGACCACTGCCAACACCCTGAACATTCCGGCGCCCTTGATGGACCGCATGGAGATCATCCGGATCGCGGGCTATACGGAGGACGAGAAGGCCGAGATCGCCCGGACCCACCTGATCCCGGTCGCGGTCTCCAAGCACGGCCTCGCCAAGGAGGAATGGTCGATTACCGACGACGCATTGTTGACGGTGATCCGCCGCTATACGCGGGAAGCGGGGGTGCGCAATCTCGAGCGCGAGATCTCCAATCTGGCCCGGAAGGCCGTGAAGGAGATCATGATGGCGGGCAGCAAATCCGTGACGGTCACGGAGGACAACCTGGCCGACTATCTCGGCGTGCCGAAGTTCCGTTACGGCGAGGCCGAGACCGAGGACCAGATCGGTATCGTGACGGGTCTTGCCTGGACCGAGGTCGGCGGCGAATTGCTGACCATCGAGGCGGTCGCCATGCCGGGCAAAGGCAAGATGACCGTGACGGGTAATCTGCGCGACGTCATGAAGGAGTCGATCTCCGCGGCGGCCTCCTACGTCCGGTCGCGGGCCATCGATTTCGGTGTCGAACCGCCATTGTTCGACCGCCGCGACTTCCACGTCCACGTTCCGGAAGGCGCGACGCCGAAGGACGGTCCTTCGGCCGGCGTGGCCATGGCGACCAGCATCGTGTCGGTCATCACCGGCATCCCGATCCGTCGCGATATCGCCATGACGGGCGAGATCACGCTGCGGGGCCGGGTGCTGCCGATCGGCGGCCTGAAGGAGAAACTGCTGGCGGCGCTGCGCGGCGGCATCAAAAAGGTGCTGATTCCGGAGGAAAATGCCAAGGACTTGGTGGACATCCCGAACAGCGTGAAGAACGCGCTTGAGATCGTGCCGGTGTCGCGCCTCGACGAAGTCCTGATCCACGCTTTGGTGCGGCAGCCCCAACCCATCCAGTGGGAAGAGGACCTATCGGCTGTCCGCAAAACCGTCCCCGGTGTCGAGGACGATACGTCCGGCGTCATCGCGCATTGACCCACACTCCGACCTGTTGGCCCCAGGGCTGCGGACCGAAGGTGTGCAGCCCTGCTTGTTCGCCGTGACGTACCGGGGCCGGAGGAGCCTTCTCCCGGATGGGGCTCGCCGACCCCTCGAGGAGGAGCCTGCGACGCGTCGCAAGTGCGGCCCGCGAGGGCAGTGTTCGATCGTGGACGACGCGCGGCCGGTCAGGGGCACACGCGGCTTGGAAGGCGACGACCCATGCGCTATGACCTGCAGTCGTTCGTGACAACAGGGCGGTTAGCTCAGTCGGTAGAGCATCTCGTTTACACCGAGAGGGTCGGCGGTTCGAGCCCGTCACCGCCCACCACGCCTCGGACGGGATGGTGCCGTCCGCTCGGCGCCGGTCGCTCGGCCCTGGCACTCCTGGCGGTGCTATGCAGCCTCGGGTCTCCGATCCAGCGGGCCTGGGCTTCCGAGCCCATGTCGTTCCAGTTGCAAACCATCATGGCGGCGCAGACCGGAAAGCGGCACGCCGACCGCTTCGTCTCGGCCGAGATCATCAGCGCGCAGGGTGAGATCAACAACGAGACGGCGGAGTCCTTTCTGTCGTTCCTGCAGGAGCACTTGGGCGACCACGCCTTGCGGCCCGTCGTGCTGATCCACTCGCCCGGCGGAACCGTGGTCGGCGCGATGAAGCTCGGTATGATGTTCAGGAAGATCGGAGCCGCCGTGATCGTGGCGCGTGCGGTGGGCGAGGACGGCACGGACCGCAGCCATGTCGTGCCGGGATATTGTATGTCCGCCTGTGTCTATGCCTTTTTTGGCGGCCAGCGGCGGGTGATCCCGTCGATCAGCCGGCTCGGCATCCACCGCATGGCAATTTACGCCCGGACCCGCGACCCGGCTGGAGGCGATCAGATGACCCGCACCTACGGGACCGACGATCTCGTGACGGCCCTCAGCGACTACACCAAGCTGATGGGGGTCGATCCCGCCGTAATCGATTATGCCGAGCAGGTGTCGCCGGAATCGATCCACATCGTGACGCCGCGCGAGATCACGCGCTGGCACCTCGGTTCGTCACATCTCTGACCCCGTCTTTCCGGGAGCCGGTGGCGGTCGGATCCGCCTTGACTTGGTCTTGGGCCTGCCGTACCCACAGCTGACCGAGCGACACCACTGCGTTGCAGCCTGGTTCGTGGGGGAGTAGCTCAGTTGGTTAGAGCGCCGGCCTGTCACGCCGGAGGTCGCGGGTTCGAGTCCCGTCTCTCTCGCCAGTAACGTCGTTCCGGATCTGCTGTTCTCGACATTTCGGCGCAGATGCGCGGCGCGGTCACTCGGTCGCTGTGGCCAAGCAGCCCGCGGCATGGTTTCGTCTTGCGAAGGCTGGGGCGGTCCTCTAATTCTCCGCTCAGGCTTCGGAACTGCACGGGTTCGACGCCGCGTCTCCCCCCGTATCGCATCGCGAGCCCTCGGAGAGCCAATGCCGGGACTTCTGGATCAGTACCTGCCGCTGGTGATCTTCATTCTGGTGGCCCTGGTGATCGTCGGCGCTCTCCTGGTGGTGCCCTTCATCGTCGCCTACCAGTCGCCCGATCCCGAGAAGCTGTCGGCTTACGAGTGCGGCTTCAATGCCTTCGACGACGCCCGGATGAAGTTCGATGTCAGGTTCTATCTCGTGGCCCTGTTGTTCATCATCTTCGACCTGGAGGTGGCGTTCCTGTTTCCCTGGGCGGTCGCCTTCCATAACGTGGGGCTGTTCGGTTTCTGGTCCATGATGGTCTTCCTGGGTGTCCTCACGATCGGCTTCGTCTACGAATGGAACAAGGGCGCCCTCGAATGGGATTGATCGTCGACACGACGGCCGCCGCAACCGAAGGGACGATCGTGTCCGCGGTACCGCCCAGGGGCGGACAGCCGCTCATCGATCCTCGGACCGGACGGGCGATCGAGAGCGACGACGCCTATCTCTCCGGCATGAGTGGGCAACTGGCCGACAAGGGTTTCATCCTCACGGCCACCGACGACCTGATCAATTGGGCCCGCACGGGCTCCTTGATGTGGATGACCTTCGGGCTCGCTTGCTGCGCGGTCGAGATGATGCATTTTTCGATGCCGCGTTACGATTCCGAGCGGTTCGGGTTCGCCCCGCGCGGCAGTCCGCGCCAGTCGGACTTGATGATCGTGGCCGGGACGCTGACCAACAAGATGGCTCCGGCTCTGCGCAAGGTCTATGACCAGATGCCCGAGCCGCGCTACGTCATCTCCATGGGCTCGTGCGCCAATGGCGGCGGCTACTACCATTATTCCTACTCGGTGGTGCGCGGCTGCGATCGTATCGTTCCGGTCGACATCTATGTGCCGGGGTGCCCGCCCACGGCCGAGGCGCTTCTCTACGGCGTGCTGATGCTTCAGCGAAAGATCCGGCGCACTGGCTCCATAGAGCGATGACACACGTGTTCGAAGGATGCCGGAAGCGGGATCGGCCGGTATGACGGACGTGAAAGCACCTACCGAAGAAGACCTCGGGCAGGCGATCGTCGCGGCGTTTGCCGATGGTTCCGTGCGGGCCGAGACGAGTTATGACGAGCTGACGATTCTGGCCGAAGCCGCCCACCTCGTCGAGGTTGTCCGGTTCCTGCGCGACGATCCGCGTTGCCTGTTCATCAGCTTCCTGGATCTATGCGGGGTGGACTATCCGCAGCGGCCAAAGCGTTTCGATGTCGTCGTCCACCTCTTGTCGCCCAGGCATAACCGCCGGGTTCGCGTCAAGGTGAGGACGGACGAAACGACGCCGGTTCCCTCTCTGGTGGCGGTGTTCCCGTCGGCCAACTGGTACGAGCGCGAGGCCTACGACCTTTTCGGCATCCTGTTCACGGGGCATCCCGACCTGCGGCGCATCCTGACCGACTACGGCTTCGAAGGTCATCCGCTGCGCAAGGATTTCCCCATGTCGGGCTTCGTGGAAGTCTGGTGGAGCGACGACGAGAAGCGGGTCGTCAACCAGCCGGTTCGCCTGACCCAGGATTTTCGTGATTGGGATTTCCTGTCGCCTTGGGAAGCCATGGATGTCGCGTCCCTGCCGGGTGACGAGAAGGCCTCGCAGGCCCCGGTCGGCGACAAGGCGAAGGCGTCATGAACGACCAGACGATCCGCAACTTCTCCATCAATTTCGGACCCCAGCATCCGGCGGCTCACGGCGTTCTGCGGCTTGTCCTCGAGCTCGATGGCGAGATCGTCGAACGCGTGGACCCGCACATCGGCCTGCTGCACCGCGGAACCGAGAAGCTGATGGAGTCTCGGACCTACGTCCAGAACATCCCCTATTTCGATCGGCTCGACTACGTCTCGCCGATGAACCAGGAACATGCGTTCTGCCTGGCCATCGAGAAGATGCTGGGAATCGAGGTACCGCGGCGGGCGCAACTGATCCGCGTGCTCTACTGCGAGATCGGACGCATTCTGTCCCATCTGCTCAACGTCACCACGCAGGCGCTCGACGTCGGCGCGCTGACCCCACCGCTGTGGGGTTTCGAGGAGCGCGAGAAGCTGATGGGCTTCTACGAGCGGGCCTCGGGAGCCCGGCTCCATGCGAACTACTTCCGTCCCGGCGGCGTGCATGCAGACCTGCCGAGGCAGCTCGTCGAGGATATCGGGGCCTGGTGCAACCCCTTCCTCAAGGTCGTCGACGATTTGACGGCGCTCTTCATCGACAACCGCATCTTCAAGCAGCGCAACGTCGACATCGGCGTCGTAACCCTCGACGAGTGCTGGGCCTGGGGCTTTTCGGGCGTGATGCTGCGCGGCTCGGGCGCTGCCTGGGACCTGCGCAAGTCACAGCCCTACGAGTGTTATGAGGAGATGGATTTCGACATCCCGGTCGGTCGTAACTGCGACAATTACGATCGGCAGGTCATCCGCATGGAGGAGATGCGCCAGTCCACTTACATCATGCAGCAATGCGTGAGGAAGCTGCTGGCGCCCGACGGACAGGGTCCCGTCACGACCCGCCAGGGCAAGGTCGCACCGCCACCGCGGGCCGAGATGAAGCGCTCGATGGAGGCGCTGATCCATCATTTCAAGCTCTACACCGAGGGCTTCCATGTCCCGGCGGGCGAGGTCTATGTAGCGGTGGAAGCGCCCAAAGGCGAATTCGGGGTCTATCTCGTGTCGGACGGAACCGACAAGCCCTACCGTTGCAAGATCCGCGCGCCTGGCTTCGCCCATCTTCAGGCCATGGATTTCATGTGCCGCGAGCACTTGCTGGCCGATGTATCTGCGATCCTGGGGTCGCTCGACATCGTGTTCGGGGAGGTCGACCGGTGACGTTGCGCAGCGTTGGGAGTCTCGCGATCCTGCTTGCCGCCATGTCGACGGCGACCGCCCAGGCCGCGTCTTCGGTCGCCCAGCTGCTCAAGGACGGCTACGAGATCAAGACGGCCTTCGCGGACGCCAGCGGCGGAGCCTATATCGGGCTGCAGCGCGGCATCTCGGCCTATATGTGCCACAGCAGTCCGCGGCAGACCTGCGAAAAACTGAACTGACGGGACCAGCATGACGGTGCGGCGACTGGCTGAGGTGCAGCCCGACAGCTTCGACTTCACGCCCGAGAACCGAGCCTGGGTCGATCGGCAGATCAAGAAATACCCCGCCGGCCGGCAGGCCTCGGCCGTGATGGCTCTGCTTCGCCGCGCGCAACAGCAGCATCAGGGCTGGCTGCCCAAGCCAGCGATCGAGCGCACTGCCGAGATCCTTGATATGCCGTTCATCCGGGTGCTCGAAATCGCGACCTTCTATACGATGTACAACCTGTCGCCGGTCGGGAAATTCTTCGTCCAGTTCTGCGGCACCACGCCCTGCGTGCTGTGCGGCGCCCACGATATCCGTGCCGTGCTGGAGCAGAGGGTAGGACCCATGAATGTGGTGTCGTCGGACGGCAAGTTTTCATGGTTGGAAGTCGAGTGCCTGGGTGCCTGCTGCAACGCCCCGATGGTGCAGATCAACGACGATTATTATGAGGATCTGACACCCGAGAACTTCGGCGCGCTGCTCGAGGATCTGGCGGCCGGACGACCGGTGCGAACCGGATCACAGACCGGCCGCCGCACGTCCGAACCGGTCGGCGGCCTGACGTCCCTGACCACTTTCTACGGGCGCGACGGCAAGAGCGACACTTTCGCGACCGCGCATGTGCCGGACGACGCGGCGGTGTCGACGGCCGCCAACCAGGATCCCGCATTCGACGCCGCCCTGGCGGCACGCGGCGGTGCTTCACCGGGCGACGCGGCTTCCGAGACCGCGGGCGATGACGCCGGGGAACATCATCACGAACTCGGCAGGTCCCCGGACGACATGGGCCACGGCGGCCTCGACAGTCAGCGCAAGAGCGCGACGGCACGGCCGATCGGCTCAGTTGCCGACACCAAGACGAGGACCGACGACCCGGTCGGCATCGGGCAGGTCGAGTCCTCGGCCGTGCACACATCGAACTCGCAATCGGACCCGGATCGGCAGGGTGGGCCGGCGAACCCGTCGCCGGAGCGGACCGCGGCGAAACCGGCCCCGCGGCGCCTCCGGCCGGCCCGCGAGCCGCGAAAGCCGCCGAAGCCTGAGGATCAGAGCGATGCTTGACGACAAGGACCGCATCTTCCTGAACCTCTACGGCTTCGGCGACTGGCGCCTGGAAGGCGCGCGCAAGCGCGGCACCTGGGACGGCACCAAGGGCCTGATCGAAAAGGGCAAGGACTGGATCATCAACGAGATGAAGGCGTCGGGCCTGCGCGGGCGCGGTGGCGCCGGTTTCCCGACGGGCCTGAAATGGTCCTTCATGCCGAAGCCGGACCCGGCGAGGCCAGCCTATCTCGTGGTCAATGCCGACGAATCGGAACCGGGGACCTGCAAGGACCGCGAGATCATGCGCAATGATCCGCATATGCTGATCGAGGGTTGCCTCTTGGCCTCCTTCGCCATGCATGCCCATGCCTGCTACATCTACATTCGCGGCGAGTACGTGCAGGAAGCCGACCGGCTCGACGCGGCCATCGACGAGGCTTACGAGGCGAACCTCGTCGGACCCGACAACCTCCACGGCTATCCGTTCGACATCTATCTGCACCGCGGTGCAGGCGCCTACATCTGCGGCGAAGAGACGGCCTTGCTCGAGTCGCTCGAGGGCAAAAAGGGCATGCCGCGGCTGAAGCCGCCGTTTCCGGCCAACATGGGCCTCTACGGCTTTCCGACCACCGTCAACAACGTCGAATCCATCGCCGTTGCGCCCACCATCCTGCGGCGGGGCGGTGCATGGTTCGCGGGCTTCGGGGCCAAGAACAACGCCGGCACCAAGCTGTTCTGCGTGTCGGGGCACGTCAACAATCCCTGCAATGTGGAAGAGGCCATGTCGGTCCCGTTCCGCGAGCTGATCGAACGCCACTGCGGCGGGATCCGGGGCGGCTGGGACAACCTCCTGGCCGTGATCCCGGGCGGCTCCTCCGTACCCTGCGTACCGGCCCATGAGATCATCGACGCGCCGATGGATTTCGACACGCTCCGCGACCTGAAGTCGGGCCTCGGCACCGCGGCCGTGATCGTCATGGACAAGTCGACCGACATCGTCCGGGCCATCGCGCGCATCAGCTACTTCTATAAGCACGAGAGCTGCGGCCAATGCACGCCGTGCCGCGAGGGCACGGGATGGCTCTGGCGCGTGGTGAGCCGCATGGCGGAAGGGCGGGCCCAGAAACGCGAGATCGACGCCCTGCTGGAGGTCACGACACAGATCGAGGGCCATTCGATCTGCGCGCTCGGCGACGCCGCGGCCTGGCCCGTCCAAGGACTGATCCGGCATTTCCGGCCCGAAATCGAGCGGCGCATCGATACCTATATGGCGAACCCGCATCCCGAACCGATCCGCATCGCGGCGGAATAGGGCGGGGACTTGCCAGGCTTTGTGCCGCATTGAGGCGCCCGACCTCCGGCGCCAATTGTATGACCGAGATGCTTTCGGTGCGATGCGGTGCGGGATGGGTTATGGATCCTTGGTCCATGCCGACATGCGGCGACGTCAGAGGCTTCGGCCTGAAGGATTTCCGATGACCAAACTCGTGGTCGATGGACGCGAAGTCGATGTTCCGGCGGATTACACGTTGCTGCAGGCCTGCGAGGCCGCGGGCGCCGAGATCCCGCGCTTCTGCTTCCACGAGCGGCTGTCGATCGCCGGCAATTGCCGGATGTGCCTGGTGGAACTGAAGGGCGCGCCGAAGCCCGTGGCGTCCTGCGCCTGGGGCGTCCGCGACTGCCGGCCCGGCCCCAACGGGGAGGCCCCCCAGGTCTCGACGAAGTCGGCCCTGGTCCGCAAGGCGCGGCACGGCATCATGGAATTCCTGCTTATCAATCACCCGCTGGATTGCCCCATCTGCGACCAGGGCGGCGAATGCGACCTGCAGGATCAGGCGATGGCCTTCGGAGTTGCGGGTTCCCGCTTCCACGAGAACAAGCGGGCCGTCGAGGACAAATATATCGGCCCGCTGGTGCGGACCTCGATGAACCGCTGCATCCATTGCACGCGCTGCGTGCGCTTCACGGCCGAGGTGGCCGGCACGGGCGACATGGGCGCGATCGGCCGCGGCGAGGACATGGAGATCACGACCTACCTCGAATCCGCGATGGGATCCGAGCTTCAGGCCAATGTGGCCGACCTCTGCCCGGTGGGCGCGCTGTTGCAGAAGCCGGCAGCCTTCAAGGCCCGGCCCTGGGAGATGAACAAGACCCAGGTGATCGACGTCATGGACGCCCTCGGTTCGAACATCCGGGTCGACTCGCGCGGGCGCGAGATCCTGCGCATCCTGCCGCGCATCAATGACGACGTGAACGAAGAGTGGATCTCCGACAAGACCCGGCACATTGTGGACGGCCTGAAGAGCCAGCGGCTCGATCGGCCCTTCGTCCGGCGTGACGGCCGGCTCGTTCCGGCCACCTGGGCGGAGGCATTTTCCGCCATCGCGGCCCGGGTCAAGGCGACGACACCGGAGCGCCTCGGTTTCATCGCCGGTGATCTGGCGAGCGCCGAGGACCTGTTTGCGTTCAAGGCTCTGGCCGACAGGCTCGGATCGCCGAACCTCGATTGCCGGCAGGACGGGTCGAAGCTGCATCCGCGTTATGGCCGCGGCTCCTACCTGTTCAACGCCACGGTCGCCGGGATCGAAAAGGCCACGTCGCTGCTCATCATCGGCAGCAACCCGCGCCGCGAAAGCCCGGTCCTCAATGCGCGGATCCGGAAGCGCTGGCGCAGGGGCGGCTTCCCGATCTCCGTGATCGGCGAGCGCGCCGACCTGACCTACGACTACGAGTATCTCGGCGCCGGCACGGATACGCTGGCGAGGCTGGCCGACGCGGTCGAGCTCGGGGGCGAGCGCCCCATGGTGATCCTGGGGCAGGGGGTGCTGGCCCGTGCCGATGGCGCATCGATCGCGGCGCTGGCCGCCAAGGTCGCGAAGGGGCTCGGTGCCGTGGTCGAGGGCTGGAACGGGTTTTCCGTGCTGCACACGGCGGCATCCCGCGTCGCCGGCCTGGATCTCGGCCTTGTGCCGGGGCAGGGCGGACTCGACGCGCCCGCCATGGCGGGAGCTGGTGCGCTCGACGTTCTGTTCCTGCTCGGCGCCGATGAGATCGCGGTCGCGCCCGGTGCCTTCGTGGTCTATCAGGGGTCGCACGGTGACCGCGGCGCGCACCGCGCGGACGTTATCCTGCCGGGTGCCGCCTATACCGAGAAGGCGGGTCTTTATGTCAACACGGAAGGCCGCGTGCAGCAGTCGGACCGGGCGGTGTTTCCGCCCGGTGAAGCCCGCGAGGACTGGGCCATTCTGCGAGCCTTGTCGGAGGTGCTCGGCGCGCGGTTGTCCTTCGACAGCTACCGCGCCCTCAAATCCGCACTGCAGGCGGCCGTGCCCCATATGGCGCGCGTCGAACAGGTCACGCCTTTCGAAGGCGATACGCTGGGAGGCCTGTTGGGCCTCGCTGGCCCAGTCGAGACAGCGCCGTTCAGATCGCCTGTCTCCGACTTTTATCTCACCAATCCGATCGCCCGGGCTTCGGCCGTCATGGCCGAATGTTCCGTGATGGCCCAGGGGCACATGCAGCAGGCCGCGGAGTAAGAGGATGATCGACGGATCCACTACATCCCTGTGGCTCAAGTTGCTCGAGAGCGTCGTCTTCTGCGCCGTTCTCCTGATCTACGTGGCCTACGTCCTGTACGCCGACCGTAAGATCTGGGCGGCCGTGCAGCTGCGCCGCGGTCCCAACGTGGTCGGGCCCTGGGGTCTGCTGCAGAGCTTCGCGGATTTCCTCAAGTTCGCCCTGAAGGAGCCGATCATCCCGG
>JAABUU010004822.1_pt1 | contig 15582 bp, 17 predicted proteins | sample 5559301 | NCBI WGS metagenome assembly JAABUU01 (sample SAMN10711884, study PRJNA513360) | rock metagenome | isolation source: Antarctica rocks | place: Antarctica: Victoria Land, Richard Nunatak white | reverse complement strand
GAGAGAACAGACCTTTCTAGCAGCAAGCTTATCAGGAAGAAGGCATAGACTGCCAGCACAACATAACCTGTTGTGATCTGATATGTCCAGTATGTGTAGTACATGACCTGAAGGCAAGCTTTTGAATTGGTGACCTTTTATGCTGTACAACAAATCTGGCAGCTCAGACATGAGCATGACAACGCCTAACATGGTTGTACGCTTGCAAGTACCTGGAAAGGTGCTGCTGCAATGACTTTGGCAATGGAGCCGAGAGCGTTGCAGAAGATGTTGGTGTCCTGAGCTATGCGTTGATCTGGGTTGTCAAGCTTGTCAAATAGCCAATAGAAGTTCTCTTTGCTGCAATATTGCTGCTGTAACAGCGTGGTCAGTTTGGACCGCCAGCTGCATGAATCTGAATTTTGTCATGCAGCTGCAGTCAAGGCCATGATGGACAAATAGTACTCATTGCAGATACGTTTTGCCCTTGTCTGCTGACCTGTATGCAAGCAGCTCTGACAGCCACTGACGGGTGGATTTGATAATGGTGTTGCAAGTGTACAGCGCAAGTGACGCAACTGTTGTTTTAACAAACATGGAGTGTTGTTGATCGACAATGATGAGATAGTATTGACCAGCAACTTGGCCAACTGCAGGAAAGCAGTGCCAACTGATCAGCATCCTGTCAAAGTGTCCACTAATAGGGCCCAAACTGCTATTAGTCGGGACTGTATTGTCAAGTCGCACCTTTTGCCACCACTACTGCTTCAGCAACTGATAGCACGACCAGGAAGATAGCAGGGAACGGTCTCAGCAGCACAAGCAAACGCCACAACATACGCCAGAAGCCACGATAAGTGCGTAACTTCGACAGGCCCGCCATGTTGGCAGTTGTTTGATGCGATACGCTTTGTCAAGGAATAGGATGTATAAGATTTGCCTGCGCATCTATCGACGCTTGCTCTCAAGACTTTGACTGCAGGCGTTACAACAAGTGCGACGGCTTTGTAGCCACATGCGAGCACAAAAGGAAAGGCACAAAGGTCTTTTGTCCTGGCACGCGCGTGCACGCGCCGCCATTGCGTGATGCACTGGTGTCTCAGTCAGCATCGGCTTCCAGCGTGCTAGTGCCCCTTGGGCTCTGCACCCATAGCAGGCCCGGCCCCCTCTCAGCCAGTCGAGGGAGTTGTAGGCCAGAACTCAGGCAATCTTGCTGTAGCCAGTAGGATTGTGGGGATAGATCCTGGCAAGATCAGCATCTTCACTGCAGTGGTGCACAGCTAACAGGCAGATCAGACCTTGTCAGCTCAGCACCCTGTCAAGTATGAGACAGTGCAATGGACCACAGGGCGATGGAAGGAGGCCAGCGGTGCTAATGACAAGTGGCTTAGGCAGTCACGAGGTGTAAGAAGGATTCTAAGCAGTACACCTTAGTACACCGTCAGCAAAGATAGTATCAAATCTCGCATTCAAGCAGCACATCACCCACAAGCAGCAGCACCACAGCACGGTCAGCTTGCACTTCTATGCCAGAAGGTACAAGACTCTGCGCTGGTGCACCTGCATCTGCCGACAGAGGGCAATGGCCAATATGTGCAGTGATGTCACAGACAACAACACTGCCAACACTGCCTTCGGCAACGCAGATTCTGCCCATAACAGTAAAGGCAGAGTTAGCAGCCTCACCAAAGGCTTCAAGAGCAAGCTGGCAAAATCATGTCACTTTTTGATGTGGATGAGCATAGAACAAGCAGGCTGTGTTGTGCTTGCAATGATGCGAATGGCATGCCAGGCATGGGACTTGTTCCAATTGGCACAGGTACCTCCGGAGAGACAATACAAGCTATCATGTGTATATATGAATAAAATTGTTGATGCCCTAGCGACAGGTAATTCAGCATGCCCTCACTCACATTTTGTTGACATGGTGGAAACGCCAATCATGCATTCATCGCTCTAAAACCTGCATGATTATGAAGCATAAACTTTTCGAGCATAATGCAATGATTGCCATATGATTGCCATGACATGCACACATGGTCTTATTGACAATGTAGTGTACTTGTCAATTGCCTAAAGAACACAGTGTTGCAGACCCAAACAACAGGGGTGACAGAGATTGCGACTCTCATAGCTACAGCGTACGACTGTGCACGAACACAGTATGTCATTGTACATTGTGGAATAGAGATGTCAACGCTGCCATCAACATCCTGAAGTTGTTCCTGATATGGGCATCAGGACTTCCACGCCCTCCATAATTTAGGCGTGCGTAACAAGAAGATTGGCAGCAACCATAGACAGTGTTTTGGTCAGATGTGTTTTGCCTATCTAGTGTGCCTGACATTGTCTAGCCTAGCAAGGCACGTGCATCGATTACACAGTCAACTGATCGCTCCATCTTGTCTGTGTGTTTGTGTGTGTTGATAACTTTCATTCTCGGGGTGGCAGAGAAGCTCTTTGACGCCTGACGCCCCATCTAGACCTGGATGGGGTAATCTAGACTGCTGAGGCAGGTCTCGGGGGTTATGGCTGCCATCCCGGGTTTTCCGTGTTGGGGATCAAAACATAACTGGTAGTGCCGGAGCACTGATGGTCGTCACAACAAGTCGTCGCGATTGCAATCGGAGTTTACACCTACCGCTCCATTCAAGATGGCTGATCAAGGCAACGCTTCTGTCATCTGCCTTGTTAACAAGTGCTGAGAGCCTTCTAAGGACGACTCCAGCAGCCTAGTGACAAACATGCCGCACAAGCGCCAGGGCGCGGCTCAGTCATTGCCTCAGCATTCGTCGGAGAAATCTCAGCCTGACTGGAGCATGCACATCGAATCCCACGGTGTCACACCGGTCGACTCCGAAATCCTGCCACAGGTACCCAGTCAGGCTTGTATACTCTCATGCTGTACTTGCATCCTCAACTCTGATTGCGCGTACAACCCAGCATTCAGAGTCTGGTAATGAGCAAGTAGCAGAGCGATCCTAATCAAGGTACAAAGGCTGCCCTCCTGAAGCACTCACCTGTTTCTGACCTGCGCAGCAAACGGCAGACTCCATGCCTGGGCCATCCTTTAGGCAGGAAGCTCCAGCAGCGCAGCAGACAGGAGACTCCACACCTGAGCCATCCTTCAGCCAGGAACCCATATCAGCACAACAAGATCCCTATGCTAGGCGCATAACCCAAGAGGGCGTATCAGTTCAGACCTTGCAGCCTCCAGTGCCAGATGCTGCTCAGGCTGTTGCTGGACGCCTTCGGCGAGCCAGAGCAGCTCTTGCAGCTCGCACACGCCAGATGCATGGGCCCCTACCAATGCTGCCTCGAAAGCTGCTGCCCAGGCCAGCATCACCAGCGCCTGCAACACTAGAAGGTCAGACACTGCTGGCTGCATAGGAGGTGCACTACGTCAGCCATCAAACAGATGTGTCTGCCTGCTTACGCTGTTTGTACAATGTAATCAGACCTCCTGTCATTTGACTGGAAGCTTGCGGTGCGCACACTTGTACACACCAATGAAACAGTTTGTGAAAAGATTGATGGTGCAAGAAAGCTTGCCTGGATGCACTCAACAATGATGGCAAAGGCAAACGATCACAAAGTGGGCAAGTGCTGTTGTCATGTCTGCTGCTTGCCTTCAGGATTGGCTTTGCTGCAAGCCGCACAAGTGGAGTCACCAGATGAGGTTGATGTCGTCAGACTGCACAGTAGAGGAATTAGCTGCATTCAAGCTGATGAAGTTGCCTACTTCTGCAACCTGAGGTGAATGTCTTCTGCTGCTGCTTGTCAGATCAACCAGACTGTACCTTCAGCGCTCAAAGACATGTATGTATGCAGCTGCATTGAACAACACTTAGATTATGGCTTCTTGCGTAGTCTTAGCAGCAGATCTTAAGGGTTGAGACCATGAGCCTGATGGCAATGGTTTGTCAAGCATCTTGTGTAACCTGAAAACCCAAGTCCAGTTTGCATCATTCTGGATGCATCTGTGCACCTTGCTCAATTGAGGACCAAAATCTAAAGCCAGATCAAAGTCTGCTTTGTCTTCTTGACACTTCTACTGACCACCTCACTTCCAAAGATAATGTCTAGATCCACCACTGACTTCAGAGTGGCCTTCATATGACCCTTGAAACGGCTCTGCCTGTGTTGTAGATTTTGCTGCATTGGCCTATCAGTATTGTTTTGAGCTTCTTTTCCTGGATGCCGCGCAGGCATTTGGACCTGAGCGGCAACCAGCTTGCCTCCTTGCAGCCGTTGGCTACGCTGCCTGCCTTGCATACGCTGCTGCTGCCAGGCAATTGTGTGACCAGCCTGGTTGACTGTCCCAAGGGCTCCTTCACTAGTCTGGAGGTGCTGGACCTCAGCTTCAATGGGCTACAGCCAGAGTGCCTGCCACAGCTGGGGCAGTGGCCACAGCTGCGGCAACTGGATGTGTCAGGTGCTGCCTTTGCCCACTGCTGAAACCATGCTTCTAAGGAAGATCGCCTGTTTGTCAGTGCTGGATCAGGTGGTGTGTTAATCCCATTGTGGGGATGCATGGCTAGTACCTTTGGATTTTGCAGTTTGCCCATTTTGCCTCCTTCCTGTGACACGCACGTATCAGTAATAGGTTGTGTGATCCTGCCACGTGGTTGTGTCATGTCTGATCAGGCAGCATGCTTATTATCAGTCAGTACAGCTATGTTCATGTAACTGTCTACATGGCAGGAGGGCTGCTGCAAGCTGGCTGCATTGCGCAGCAGAAGGAACTCAATCGCTCTCCGTTTGGCTTTGTGCAATAGCTGCTCAGATAGCTGGAAGACTCCCCATCTACCAAAAGCTGGTCTGCAGGCAACAGGCTAGGCAGTTGGACAACCCCAGAAGGCAGCTTCCCATCGCTGAGGGTGCTCAAAGCAGCTCAGTGCAGCCTTCAGGCCCACTGCCTGCACCAGCTGGCTGCCCTGCCCTGCTTGACTGACCTGTGCCTGGCAGGCAACCAGATCACCAAGGTGCATAGGAGCGCTGTGACTGGTAGATCTTTCAATCTGCTGCAGGTCAGCTTTGGCACTTCCTCATGCTCAGCATTTGCTGTCAAAGCCCCTATTGGACAGCTCATCCTCATGTCTCTGTCTGCACTAGGCTGGAGGTAGTTGGCACAGTATTTTGGCAGTCTGTTATTGTGCCACAAAAATCAAGCTGCTTCCTTGAGTGAGAGGATTGTACAGTACACTTGAGGTGACTGGTATGCTTTAGGCAATGCTTGTTGAGCCAATGTGGGTCATGCAAGCTCTCATGTGCTGAGCTTTGCTGTCGTGCTCACATGCCAGATGGTCTTCTGTTGACTTCACTTCACTGTGTTTCAGCAAGAGACGTCTCATGGCATCAAAGATTGTATCCACTGTTTCTTGCTGTTGGTGATCACTGATGGCAACCATGTGCTTAATCTGCACAGACAGGCTGCTCTGGGAAGACAAGACTTGTCCTGCATGCACCTAACCCGTCATGAGGTGGAAAGCGTAAATATTATTATTATTATCATCATCATTATTATTGTTTTTATTTTTATTTTTGTTTTTATTTTTATTTTATTACTTTTTTTCTTATTATTATTGTTGTCATCTGCACATGCTCATGTGCTTGATGCATGTGCAGAGGTTAAATCTCACTGCCAACAGGATTGCCACAGTGAATGAGGTGGAAACCCTGATCAACTCGCCCAGCCTACAGCAGCTGATCCTTGTCAGCAACCCAGTGGCAGCTCGCTCTGCGACCTTTACAAAGACCTTCAGCAATGTGAGTGACAATGCAGCCTTTGTCAAGCTGTCTGCTGCTCGTCATTTCCTTGTCTGCTGTGACTGCATGAGCATACAGATGTGGTGGAGTCATATACCTGCATGGCATCTCGAGCTTCATGACTTCGGCACAATAGGATTGTTACATGCCGCCTGGCTTGCATATGACACTCCAGTGTTTGGGCTGCAGAGCGCGTTTGCTGCAAGTAGCTGTGCAGTGACACTGCTGCTCTTCATTCAATCGTACAGCAGGTCTGTTGGTCAGACGTGCTGGCATTTCATTGATCCATTCTTTCATCAACCACGCGTTTTTCCCTAGAGTCAGGTATGTACAGACGAGTGCGTCATCGCTGTCAGCAGAACGCTCGCTCACCAAGTGCAGCATGGTCACTACATCTGCTGTACAGTCTGTGTTCACTACTGGATTGGCAGAATGTTGCTTTGACCTACTTACAAACACTCATTCCCAGGATGTGTCGCGCAACTCTTGGTTTGCTACTGCATGCAGGCCACACCTTCAGCCAGTGGCATTGTCATAAGTAGAAGCGCCTCATCTCCATATCAGACCAACATGGCCATCTCACCACTCATTATTCAGCTGCAAGCTGAGGCCCCACAGACCCCTCTCATAGCCCACTGCCTACCCCCAGACCTGCCCCGGGTTGCAGACCTGCCCCTGCAAGGCATAGACGCCACCTCAGGAGCATTAGCATTTGAGTTCTCCCATGACCGCATTGCAGAAGCCTTTGACAGGCTGCAAGATGACATCCAGCTGTGGAGCAGTGCTTTAGTAGACAGTGCAGATGCAGTCAGCCCTTCAGAAGTGCCACATGACTTGCAGTTGCTGCAGCAGCAGGGGGTAGAGGCAGGGGTGAGTGAAGAGGGGCTGGGGGAAGGGTCAGGAAACAATAGTCAGGGTGGTGAAGCTGATCAGAGTGCAGCTTCAGAGCAAGGGAGCAAAGAGACAGCCAGCACGAGTGGTGACACAGGTGATGGTCAGATCTTGATCGTTCGGACAACAGCATGAGGTTTTCAGCAGACGCAAACTCCCCTGCAGTTTTGGAGTTGCATGCTCGGCATTGTTCATGTTTGCTTGTCATCACAGTGCAGAACACAGGCTGTCTATGTTTTGTTGAGCCACCGCCGCACGAGTTTTCCCGTGTCAGAAGGCGCACCCAATGATCAGCTTGCCATATCATGAGTCATGACAGCATCAGATGGCCATCAACCGCCCTTGCTGTTGCGCATAATGATGTGTTAAACCTCACCTGAGCCAACCAGGGCAGATGAGTCGCGTCACTCACGCTGCTGTGGCCAAGAAAGTGTGTGCAATGATGGTCACATTGACCCCTCCTTTGGCAGACAAGCAGCATCACTCAAGCTGCCGTAGCCAAGCAATGACCAGTCAACACTCCTGAATTGTGCAATCCCAACAGCCGCCATGAATTATCCTATCACCTTCCACACTTCTGATAGCTATCATGTGTTGTGCAGAAGCTTACAGCCATATCAGGGACCCTTCAGTCAAGCTTGCAGTTGCTCTTGGCTTAGATCCTGGGCAGCTTGCTATTTACAGTGGTCGGCAGGGTTCAGACTCAGCATCAGCAGTTGCAGCCCTGCAGTTTGCCCTGAGTTACCCCTTGACAGAAGCAGACGAAGGCTTACAGAAGATGCCACATTTCCATACAATGACCAGGTCGATTGCAGCAAAGCAGAGGAGCAAGGTTCGGGTCCCAGACGTGCAGCAGCCTGAGCTGCCACTGAGCTTCAGAATGGACAAGATCAACACGATTGAAGGCATTCTGTCGGGCATGAAAACCCGGATTCTGGGTTTGGAAAAGAATTTGGTGTCTCAATTGGACCTCAAAAAGCAAGCAGGATTGATTTCAGAGAAGAGCTTGGTAGCTGCTGTGTCCGGCAATGCATCTTTAGCCATGCCTCCACAGCAGTAGCTGATGTCCACAATAAAATGTGCATGCAAGGTCACTATGCTGTGTGAAGCTTGGGAGTCAACGTGGCCACAATAGATGTTATAGCACAAAGGCTGCTAGCAAAAGACTCATAGCTGGGCAGAGTGTAATCACAAGCTGCTGCTGGAACTCACTGCTAGCAGAAATGCATCTCAACTTGCTCTTGCATTGATGAATCAGCACTCCACTGTATTACTCTCTTGTGTCCTCCTCAAACTGTGTCCTGAACCTCCTCAAACTGTGCCCTGAACCTGTTGCCCATACATTGCAGTCTCATCATTAGGCCAATAGCAAGGCTGGTCTTTAAGCAAGAGCGCAAGGAAGGCGACTTCAGATTTGCTCACATGCGCCTCCGATCTTTCCTGACAGAGGTCACGCTCTATCGAGCTGGAGCAGCAGAGAGAACACACCTAGATCACGCACTTCAGCCTGTCCTGGCCAACCAGCTGCGCTTGGTGATGTGGTGGTGGCTGCTCAGCGCTTGCACGACTGGCTTAGAGTATGCTGGAGCTCTGCTGAACTACTCCTGCCTTGGCCTTGTGGTGTTTACAGGTGGGGCTTGCAGCTGGCACTCATTTCAACATTGTATGCAAGCAAGCAAGGCAATCATTGAGTGTGCTTGGTCAGCACAGTCAGCTTACGCCTGAAAAGGCACGTACTGCTCTAATCAGATGTGTATCAGAAACATGTTGTAAGCTTCTGACTCAGCAGGCTGCAAGCGTCTTGCTCAGCAGGCTGTCAATAAAAGACTGGCATTGTCTGCACAGCTATCCTGCTGGCATTCTTCAGTGTGACCTGCCTGGGTGATGCCTTCTCAGCCCCATGCCACCATGTGACGCACAAGCCACAGGATCGCTCTGCTGCAACCACCTGCAGCCGAAAGGCATGCAACACTGCCACCTGCATGCTCTCTGCCGCAAGGCATAGAGACTGGCCAGCTGGTGACGCGTGTCTTCAGTCTCAACTGTGCCACCCTTGTCCGTAACATTCAACAAAGCCTCCAGTACTTGCTGGAACAGCTGCTGTCAAAGTTTGGCTTGCCGCTGAGTGCAGGCTGTCTGCCGGCAGACATGGACAGTGGGCAGCGGGCAAGGTGGGTCTCCAATGCCAGCTTTGCCACTCTCACCCTCATCTACAGCTTCACACAGATGCTGGACCTGGCCAGCCAGTTCTCAACCCTAGCTGGGGTCACATTCAGAGTTGGACAGCTTCTACAGGTCTCTCCACCTCTGCGTTACTCATCATGTGTACATCAAGCTTACTACACTTGCACTGACCTGCCAGTTCCATGCTGGTGCTTCCCTGCATCATGAGCTTTGGTGTGAACCCACTCTTGCATGCTGCCTCATTGTCATCAGCAGCCACCTGAATGCATGACACATTTGACCACTTCAGAAGTTTGCATCCATCGAGCGTCCAAATTTCTAGACATCTGTGTGCTGCAGCTGCCTGTTGCTGGAAACCCGTACCAAATCGACTGCTGTCGCGTGTAATTACAGCATGAGGCTTGTCTAGGGTGGTTCTATTGTGCTTTTGCATGGTCATCAAGACAAGGTTGTAGGGGCCAGAAAAGATTAAATGACGTAGATACAGCTAAGCATGCAGCTGAGCAGCCAAACGAACCTGTCAACCTAAAAGGGTTGCTGCATAGGTTGATCAGACTGTCTGTGCTTCACAGGAGTTGGACCGGCTGGAAGAACAAGCAGAGACACACAACATTGGTACATCTGCTACAATCACAGCAGCCAAAGAAGAAGACCAGGAGGAGCAAGCTCCATTACTCAGCATTACTACAGACGGATCCCACAACTCAGACAGCACACAACAGCAATTGACCTCGTCATCAGGACGCTTAGTGCCCTATTCTTCTTTTCAACAACCCACTGGCTCCCCATCCCAGGATGCGCAGATGCAGTCATGCAGCTATGATGAACCTTCGATCAGTTCCGAACACAGCCAGCTTCTGTCTGGGTCTGCTCCACTGTCAGTACAGCTGCAGCTCAGTCAGCATCAGTGTGGTGGTCAAGGCAGGCAGCTTGTTGCTGCGGTGCATGACTTCAGCTGTCAGCGCCCAGATGGCAAGCTGTTATTCCAAAACTTGAGCTTTGAAGTGCATCAAGGTGACACTTGTCAAGCTGTACAGCCGCAGCTTGAGCGTGGTGCATCCAGGCTTGCTCTGTGCGCCTTGATGTACAGAGCCATAAGGCGCGCAACATGCTGTGACGTGTCATCTTATATGCTGCATCTTGTTGCCAGTCATCTGGGAAGTGGCCGCAGCTTGCAGTCGGATTTTCATTTGATGGCATAGAGCTGCATCAGTGCTGGTCAAAGCCTTGACAGCAGCTGGCATTGGCTCTGGTCTGGCCTGCCTGCCAACATGGAAATCGACAAAAGAGGCAAAATCAAGCCTGTTGTCGTTTGTTGAAGAACAGCCTAACAAGGGTCTGGCTGAAAGAAACCAGTCTTCCCTCTTTGCCTATCAAGCAGTCAGTGGAGCAAACAGAGCCAATTGGCTGTGGAACGGTTTCATGCATGGCTGTTGTAATGCACACTGTCAGTGCATCTCAGCCTTCACATGCTTTGTTGTTTAGCTTGTGCATGCAAGCAGGCGATATGGCATTGGTGACCGGGGCTAGTGGCTGTGGCAAGTCTACCCTAGTCCGTGCCCTGGCACAACTGTGGCCCTTATGCCAGGGGCAGTGTCACATGCCTGTACAGGAAAAGGTTGCCCTCTGCCCTGTCACACTGTATACCTGAGCATGCTTTCAGGCCATGTTGAAACTGCGCACATGTGCATGTGATCTGCCTGTCTGAACAGGTGTGTGTCTGTGTCTCTCTGTCTCTATCCATCTGAGCCTCTGATTGCACAGTCATTGCGTAGCAGTACGTCTGTGTGTTGCAATATCCTTGCAGGGCAATAGAGATCCGGCGTTTGACTGCTTGAGCTGCAGCTGCCGGCCCTCATTCACGCCATCCTTCAGCAGCTGTCTTCACTGCCTGCATGTTGCAAGGCATGATGCAGTGCATGTGACATATGCAGCTGTCTCACTAGAGGGGTGTTCCATGACCAATGCATGTGCTTCCAAATTCCCAGCGTAGAGAAGACAAAAATGCTGTAGATCATACAGCTCATGCCATTAGCTCACTGGTTGGTGTGTGCCCCGGTGCAGGTGATGTTTCTGCCTCAAAAGCCCGTAGCAGCTCCAGGCAAAACCCTGCTGGAGCAGCTCATCTATCCGGCAGTCATGCCTGAAGAGGGTACTGCCCTGGACTCACAGCATCTAGCGCACCTCTTGCAGCAGGTTGGCTTGACAGACTTACTGCAGCGAGTCCAAGGCAACTGGCATCTGAGCCAAAACTGGCAAGGTAGGAATCTGCTTTTCATGCTGGGTTGTCATGGCGCTCCCCATGCGCCACAGAGGGTGCTTTCAAGGCATGGCCCATGTTTGGTGGAGAGTGGCCATGGCATACAGTCAAGCTGCCTGGATGACATGCATGTTTGTCGTTGGAGCGTGTGTGTTGAACAGAAGGTTTGCTGGGGGAGATTCCAAGCTGAGAAGTTTATTATATGCTGCATGCCGGGCAGTAATGTCTCTGACGGCTATTCAAGTGAAGTCCTCTGCAGAGACTGCTGTACTGTAAGCAAAGGCATTGTGCAAACCCAGAGTTTTGTCTCTACCCGGATGCTAGCAGCATCAACAACAGTTGCCCCCTTTTCAAGCTGTTCCCATGACCTGTTCTCAAAAGTCATTCACTCATTTAGCGCTACTGTCAGTGTAGCTTGAGGTTTTGTAAACATGTCTTGACATCACTCTTGTGTGTGGTGCAGACATGTTATCACCAGGAGAGCTGCAAAGGCTATCAATTGCTAGGGTGCTATACCACCATCCCTTGTTGGCTGTCATGGATGAACCTGTTTCTGCTGTTGGAACCAGTGCCAGTATTCACATGCTGAAGCTACTGCAGCACCACAGCATCACCACCATAGTGACAGGGCAAGCTGATAGTCCTCTCACACACAATAATGCATCTGAGACTTTGTTTGCCCAGGTCATTCCTTTATAGGCAACAGTGGTTTCTATCCTTCTCCCCTGGTAGGGAGCACGAAGTAAATCGTGGTAGCTGCTGTGCTGCATTACAGTAGCGTGAAGAGATATCATGCAGCTTGCTGCACTAAGGCATGAGGCGCTAACTGCGTGTATATACTCATATATGAGAGAACCTTCCTTCTGAACTTAAGCTGACTAGGTGAATCAAACCTGCATGAGCGTGCTGTCCAATTGCAACGGATACATGTACACAAATTTAGATCACGAAAAAGTATGATGATTAGCGCAGTAGACCACATCAGCTCAGGACATGCCAGCACGCAGACAATTCAAACACATTGCGGGCAAAGCTAAACATATTTGCTGTATGTACTTTATACAGGTACCTTATCGCAATGACCACACGAGCCTGTAGTCTAGCTGAGAACCAGCCACGAAAGCATGAACTGAAAACAGCAGCTACATACACAACTTGCCAGCAAGGTCTGCAGAGTCTGTAGCATGTACAGCTGGACCAACCACACAGTCAGCTGGACTTCTTTTTCTGGCTGCTGGCCCCTAATGAGAAGAAGTAATTGATGGCATGCTTTGCAGCCTCAATGCCTATCCCCATGCCAATGATGTCCACGACCGCCTCTGCCATCCATAGCAAGGCATGTACGTTTGGGTCTGCAAGCAGCACAGCATGATTTTAATGGACCAAGCTGCAATGTGTTCATGCATTCATACACCCTCCAGCCTGAAGCAATTGCTTGTAAATGCAAGATAGCTATATGATAAGCTCAGACGAGGTCAACATTACCCACCTCATGTCACAAGGAATAACGTAACAGGTGTAGTTGCAGTGTGAATCTGACCATGCAAATGGAATGACGGCTGGCACACGTTGACAGCGGTGTCATGGGAATATTTCTGCTCAAAACACTCTGCAATTGCAGACATGCAAGGGTCACCAACGTGCCTGTGTCTCAGTGACATGCGAGAATTCTGCAGCTGCATGACAAGATCAAAATTGCTGTTGCTTCCAGAAGTTGCACACCTTTATCATGACCTGCATGCAATCTGCTGATGAACGCTCCACCGTGGCCCAAATGATGTAATGGTTCAGCCCGCTTAAGGTGGTATTCTACAAAGGCCAGAGCCAACTGCAGCAGCACTTCATGACTCATCAACTCATTGTGTTGATAAAATGTTCTATATCAGATGCATATGCAAGGTGCTGAGGTAGTCAACACTGTTGATACTTTTCGTTTTTGTACTGCCACGTCAGACATCGGTACACTGGGATGGAGCTGTACACATCAATGTGCTGACCCACGACTACGATACTTCGAAGATACTTTGGTGCGCTGCAGCATGCACAAGATCAGGCATTGTGCTCACCAAAGCAGAATTGCACCCAGCCACCACAGCGTACGCAAAGATCAGCCCCCTGCTCTGATTCCTTGCGTTGCCGTAGCCTGAACCTGCAAGCTCAGCTTGGCCTCAGTGTGCGGTGCTGTCTGTGATTGTCATGCAACCACAAATGCGCACAGATCATTGCAAGAGCAGTTGAGCCACCAGCACAGGAACAGCCTGAGGGTTTGGCGTCGTATACCTGCTGTGTAGACAAGAAAACCGAGGAGGGCACAGCCCATGACCCCCAAATTTATAATGGGCGGCATTTCACCTGCATGAGCACACTGATGGTGAGAGGAGGACACATGGACTGGTGGTGTTAGCTGTTGAGCTTCAGCAGGGTGAAAAGCGTTGCAGTCTTGGGTGAATACCAAACATGGGCCAGGGGAAAGTATGCCATATGGCTCTCAAGAAATTGTAGATTGCCTGCATGCATGCGTCACAAATCATCAAAAAACTATTGGACACCCTGATATTGCACAAGAGCCCAGCAAATATCAATGGCTTGTTTACCTGAGTGAAAGCCCAGAAGTGCAGCTGTTTCCGACCAACTGCAAGCTGCTTGTATCCTACAGAGCACTGGGTGCTTGTGACGAGTGCTGGCAGACAGAAGTGCAAGGGTAAAACAATTGAACTAGTTGCGCAGGCTTACTGCTGTCCACTGTCATTCTATATTGACCATCGGTACCGCTCGCAATGGGCTGCAGGAAGCACAAAGATCGTTGCACGCTTCCTGTTCAAGCGACTCGACTTGCTGCGGTGTCTCCGCACCTGTGCCGACGCCATAACAGCAGAGTTTCTCAACAACCTTGGCTGCCCGAATTTCTAGTCAGTGCCGCAGCGAATGTCTGCACCGGTTGCCGGGACCTGTCAAAAGTCAACCCCCAGCGTCATTTCTCATCGTATACTCGTCTCCCCGTCACCGCCGATGGCCGAAGCCGTCGCCAATAGACTCAAACTCAGAGCTCAACGTTTGTCAGGTTACACATATCGTTACAACACATAACACCGTATATGACAAAGACGTCGAAAACGACTAAGTGTGCTGTGCAGCTAGCAAAGCCTTCTGCTCCTTGTTCCGCAGGCAACCTTTCTTGAGCGACGGGTGTGTGCACGTGTGGCACTGCCACATTGAGACTGTCTGACTACTTTGGGAGGTTTGCCAGACTGGCCTGCTGCAGCTGATGGTGCACCAGATGGGATTGAGTTGGCCTTTGCTGAGCTGTTCTCCTGCTCACCCTGTGCACTTGCAGCCTTGCCCTGCTGCCTTGGTCCAACCCTTTTCCTGGAAGGCATTGGTGACTTGGTGAAGCATTGGTGACTTGGTACTTGCGGGAGATGTCTTGCGTGCTGGTGCCCTGTGCTGTCTCAGTTGTGCTGTCAAGCATTGTTACAAAGCTGTCTAGTATACCCTGAGCTGCTCTGACTGCTTTGCTGACCGCCTGCTCCTTCCTGCGATTGTTCCCAAACCCAGCAGCTTTACAACCTTGCTTGTAGCGGATGCGTGTCTCAATCTGTAGCAGGCATGTTTTAACATGAGCCTTGCATACACATGTGGCACAGCACCTTCATGTCCCCAAGCATGCTTACACAGCAATGCTTACCACATGCCACAATTCAACAGTGCTCTTTCAGCACTTGCAATGTTGAATGCTCCAATGCAGACCAAGGCTTCCCATGACTCTCAACAAAAATGTCAGCAACATACCTCTAGCCAAAGCAGGTGCAACAGCCAGTCAACTCTTCTGCCTTGCAGCCTTGACTTTGAAGGAACTCCCTGCCAGCTCATTGCCCTTGATGGCAGAATGGTAACCCTCACAAGCACACCTACCATGACAAAACTCGCCGAATCTATCGGCTGGTATGTAGGCGTCTGCAACAAGTTCCCCCTTGTTGATGCCCTCGAGTGGTTTTTGCACCAACGCGAGCGGAGAGAGCATTGCGTCAGAATTGCCTGCAACATATAGTATTACGATCAGAGCTGCGTCGCCCTGAATTGCCTTTGTCGCGGCGCCTGCACAAGGAAAGCCCTGCTCGACGTTTGAATTGATGCGTTAGTCATGTGAGTCGACATTTCAACTCAGCACTCAGCTGCCCCTGCCGCGGCCAACTTCGCATGAGGCGCGGTGGGGGGATCTGAGAACCGATGAGAAATAACGCTGGGGAAAGTCCCTTTGAACAGACGATTGACCTAAAGGGTGAGTCAGCCATGCAGACCTGGGTATGCCAGCTTGCATTCAGAGGTGCACTGTCCTGTCATTCAACAGCCTGTACTTAGCCTTGGAGCTTCATCCGAACACAACAAATATAGCAGATTCTAGCAGACGACACTCTGGCAAGCTCTCCAGGAATTGTGCCGCAGCCAGACTGGTATTCCTACGGTGACTGTCTTCGTCCAGCACCAAGCAGTTAGGGCAG
>JAABUU010004819.1_pt1 | contig 15585 bp, 21 predicted proteins | sample 5559301 | NCBI WGS metagenome assembly JAABUU01 (sample SAMN10711884, study PRJNA513360) | rock metagenome | isolation source: Antarctica rocks | place: Antarctica: Victoria Land, Richard Nunatak white | reverse complement strand
AGCACATCAGACACAGTGCTAATGCTGAGTACTGGTCTTGTATGTTGCAGACGCATCTGAGGATCAGCACTCGCGGCTTGACACGGATTTTGACTGTATGGAACAGCAGCCCATGAAAACATGTGTGATTGTCTCAGATGTGGGGTCTGTGGTATGGCAAGAAGTTCAAGCAAACACCAGGTTGACCGTCAGCTCGTGCAGTGGCTGAAAAGTTGCCACTGAGCTAGAAACGCCACCTCCAGTTGGCTGGGAGGATCAGTTAGAAAGAACTCAGGCAGACCGGTACATGCTGCATAGTCATGAGTGTGCAGGGATTACCACCTGATGGACACTGCCAATCACCCCTCCACAATGTTGAGCACGAAAAGGCTCGCCAAGCATTTAGTACAAGTTTTCAGGCATGGCGGATGTGACCATTGTTCTCAAGCAGGCAGCTCGCATTGATCATCCAGCCAATGATGGATCGTGATCAGCTGAAAAGAGAGGCAAATCGGGAAGACCATTAGCAAGCCTTGATCACACTCCTGCTGAGCTCTCAAGCCGATTGTGATTGTGGCGGATTTGAGCACTGCTGCTTCTATTGGCTTGATGACCTCACCATTTTTAGCCACACTGTCAATGACTGAGGCATAGCTTTAGGGGTCATCAAAGGCCTCTTGCAACAAGAGCAGGTCACTGCAGTTTCTGAAGTCCAGCCAGTCCAGGTATGTACATAGCCCTCCATGCACATTATCGATTGGGCTGGACATCATCTGCAGCATTTACTATTGCAGGAATGGCTATGTGTACACATGTATTGTAGCATTATAACTGTACGGTCTGTAGCAGCTGCTGCTGGAAACTGCCATTTACACATCGCAAAGGCAGGGCTTCTGAACAAGCCAAAAACATCTTGCAGCTGAAACTAATCAGCTGTTGATGTTCACCAACCTGACTATGCAAAATGTTTGAATGCTGCTGCTGCTAAATAGTTATAACATTGGTGAATGTAATGGCTCATGGTGCCACCATGTAGAGCTGCAGCTCCATGTGCTTATTTTCACACCGACGACAAAAACTCTCTGCAAAAAAAAAGCATTGTGTTGCGTCGTTGCATTTGATATGCACGTCAGGCAACGTGGCTTGTCACTCATCAAAATCTAGTTCCTCATACTTTCTCGTGTGCGCTTGCACGTCATTCCAAACAATAGGGTCAGGCTGATTTTGGGGCCGCCCCCGACTTTGCTGATGCCTGCCTCTTTGTGAGTATACATTCCTGTTGAAGGGGCGTGAGGCTGAGCCACTACGCAGTTGCCGTTGTTGGCTTGCAATTGACTTACCTATCCATTGCTGCTGGTGCATAGGAGACTGCGACCGAATGTTGGCTGCAGCTCTGCAAGCCATCACATGCAGCTTTCAGCAACAAGTCATGACAACATCTCTATGATCCAGGCATTCTGCCAGGCTATGCAGATCAGTGCATCCTTGGGAAGATGTATCTGAGATGCGATCTATCAAGGGAATAAGTCATGACCGAGTCTCTGCTGGAGCGTGAGACTGATCACAAACAGCTCTCAACAACATGACATGAGTGAATTTGGCTGGATTGTTGGTCACACACTGCTGGCATGCAAGTAGAAATGGATTGTGCTGTTCACGTGCATCTCTTCATACACCCTGCCAGAATGTCAACTGCATTGAGCCATGCAACCAGGCATGCAAAAGGGTGGGCAGCCAATCAAGCAGGCCAGCTTACTTGTCAGTGCTTCGAAGCCACTCGGTGATGCTCTTGGGCAAAATCGTCAGCTTGCCATTCCTTGCATCTTCTTCAGTCCATAGCCTGAGCCGCCGGAGCATACCCACAACCCCCAGCGCCGTGTTGTCTGATGATGAAGAAGTCTGCTGATTGCTGTCAGCTGATGATGAAGATGAAGGGTACAAAGAGGGAATGGGTAGGGAGTTGGAGAGGAGCTGATCCAGTAAGGCCTCTTCTTCTTCGTCATGTGATGAGACGCTTTGCTGACCTTGACCCCTGTCAGCAGCAGCCGCATTGTTTGCACCAATTTCCACACATCTTCTTCTTCTCTGCTGCCGCCACTGACGCACGCCAGCCAGCAAAAGAGCATTATTCAGTATCATAGCCATTCAAGCTGCTGCTTTGCACGCTATGTTGCGCTAAGCTGCAGAAGCTGCAACAAAACTGCTAGTTACTAACTCAACACACCATACACACAAACTGAAGCCTCCTCATCAACATGATATGACAAAACTTTCCATAAATCCGTGCCACAAATTTGCACATTGCTGATCACAGCATTATATACCTGTCTGTAGGTGAGAACGCATCTTGGGCATAGCTTGGGAAGTAGACCTGCGCCGGGTCATAAGGCTGAACCAGAAAGGTGATGGGCTGTGGCGCCGCTGTATGCGCCCTGCACAACCAGTGATCACTAAGCCAACACTACTGTGTATAAGCATTACCTTGTAATAGTACTGTACTACTGTAAGTGGAATTGCAATACATATGCAGTCTCCCTCAGCCAACACTGCTATGTATAAGCATCACCCTGTAATGATATTGTATTACTGTATTTGACATTGCATTACATACTCAGTATCACTAAGCCAACACTAAGCATCACCCTGTAATGATACTGTATTACTGTATTTGACATTGCATTACATGTACATATGCAGTCTCACTAAGCCAACTACTGTGTATAAAAGTCACCCTGTAACGGCACTGTATCTGCAATTCTGTGACAGTACAGGGCTGTGCAGCCATCCTTGGTTTCATCAGTTGCAGGCAAATGGGGCAAGCAATCGTGCAAGGACAAACAGCTGCCTAGCATGCGGCTCCATGCGGTCTTGTGACAAAGCCATGACTACTGTTGCTGTCAGGCAGAGGTTGTCAGCATGAGGAACAGAAGCTCAGCCTTGATTGGGCAGCATGCCATATGACTATATGTAGGGTTTGATGTTGAGCCCCATCCAAACCCTAAAACCCTAAGCTGTGGCATGAGGCAGAGATGTCTCATGCCAGTCAGGCTTACTTGTTCTGAGAGATTCGTTTGAGAGAAGCCACCATGGAGAGGACGTACACCTCTGCCACAGAGGGAGGCATCTGCCTCATATCCACTGCGCATGGAATGTCCAACCTGCAGACAAGAACAGATCAAGAAATATTATGCCTTTTGGCGTGGAGAAAAGAGCAGCCTGAGGGTGAGGAATACTGGGCTTGCCGTCCAAACTGCATAATGCATTGTTTGTTACACTCTATGCCATTTGGAAACAATAGCATGAAAAGGAGGTGGGAATGTTGCTGTGCAGCAGCGCCTGTTCTATGGCCGTGCTGCATGAATTGCAGAAGTCAAGACATGGTGATGACAGGGCCTCAGATTCATCCAGCAAGCAAGAAGAACACAGGAGATACTGAGAGACAGGATGGGGAGACCATCAAGAAGAGGTGAAAGAAGATGAAGAAGTGCAAAGCAGACGGAAGATGACAAAGAGGTCTACAGGAGAAGGGTAGAAGACGGAAGAAGAAGAAGAACACAGACCAGCAGGGAGAACGAAGGAGAAGATGACCCACAGCAAGCATGAAGAAGAAGAGGAAGAAGCAGAGTTGCAGCATATGCAAAGAAAGCTTATGCAGAGAAGCAGATTAGTGGCTTGGCAGCAGGCACACAGAAGACATACTTGATCGCCGGCAGCACGCCCAGCGTGACAGCCTCATCCAATATGGAAATTGCTGAGGGGTCAAAGGCGATGTCATTGGCTTGCTGCTGTGCCAGCTCAGCCAACTGGGTGTGGCCAGGTGACACATAGGCGCCCTGCACCATGCCACCATTTTTTTTTCACAAATGAGAAAGGGTAACAAATGAGAGAGGGTGTCAAACAAGGCCATCACACTCTGGCTGAATTGCCCTGACACCAAACGCAACATAATGGCTGAGCAACATGCTGCTGGCCTGTGAGAACAGGGCTGAGAGGGACAGCAAAACAGCTGACAGCGAAAGAGGCAGGTGTACAGCAGGGGAGGTAGCCTTCTCATTGGCTTGGCCGTTGTGCCAGCTTGTAACCTAAGCAGTAGAAGGGCAATGCACCCCTGTGCATCACATGCTTTCACACATTCCACAGCACAAGGTGTGAAGAACATCGGAAACAACTCGATTTGACGCACGCACGCACCTATGCACCCCATGCTCACACTACGCACCAACCTTGGATGACATCAGACCAAGACTGAGACTGGTGCTGACTAAAACCATCCCCTACCTTGAAGGCAGACAGTACAGTTGTTGGCATGCCGTCAGATGGCAGGGGGTGGATGTAGGGCAGGCGCAGGCAGGCCAGCAGCCTGTCCAGTGCCTTTAGGCTGGGCCTCAAGCCCTGACTCACGGCTTGTCTGTACACCAGCATGGCCCTTGACACCCAATTCACATTCTCTGGTGTGTCTACCACGTCTGTCTTGCCAGACAACACCTGGGAAGACAAGGAGCTGTCGATGAGGTGCTGTGTGTTGGTCTGTACACTAGGAGTACTAGTTTGTGCTTCTGGCATATCTAGAAGCTGTGTCTTGCCAAACAGCTGAGACACAACATATTGTCAATTTTGATACTTGCTGATGTGGTTTAAAGATATAGAACTGATTGTGTACTTGCTGTCAGGCTTGACTCCTTTGACATGATGCTTGGTTGATGAACTGCATATCAGCTTAGCCCACCAGCCAGCACATGTTCTGTGGGGTGCCTAATGAATAGTACCTAACAGAGGATGGGTGATAGACTTTCTGGTGACTAGCAGCCTTGGGGAGTTCATGCCCTGCTCAGCTGCGATTAAGACTTGGGGATGAGGGCAAACTGGAACTTCATGAAAAGTTGTGGAAATCTGAAAGTTTGTGACAGAAAACCCGACTTGCTACAGGGATTCTGCATTACCCATGCTGCAGATCTGGGCATGGCCAGCATTTTTGTGACCCCCAAAGCAAGCTCAGGAGTTGAGGTACATGCAACAGCATCAGCACAGCAACAAGCAGGAGCACAAGCCGGGCAACAGAAGTCCCCAAGATAAAAGCAGATTTGTAGTGCAGAGCAAAGGCAAAAGTAAAGGCAGACCGTACGGGAAAGGTCAAGGCAAAAGGCAAAACAAAGGCATCATGCCAGTCAAAGGCAGAGGTGAGCCCAATGGCTGAGGCCAGATGAAAGGGCAAATGCCCTCAAGGCGAGAACAAAGACAGGGCAAAAGGCCAAGCTGGCAGCCAAGATGGTTAACCTGAAGAAGCCTTCTGCCAGCTGGAGATGTTTCCCCAGGCATGTATTGCATGGGTCGGCCATCAGCCCTTGGGGGGTACCCCCCCGGGTACCATTCCTCCCTCAGTCTGTTGTAACACAACCTCAACAAGATGAAGCACAAGGTGCCGTCAAGAACAATCTTCTTCTGCCTCATCAGCCTGCAGACAACTTGCAGGCTTCAAGGCTAAGCAGCGGTTGATGTGGTGTCCATTTGAGCTTGCCAGTTTGTGGTGCTAGTTGCAAGTGCAATGCACGGCGTCATGCGACATGACATACACGCTATGCTGTGCTGTGCTGAGCGGGATTTGACTAGCGCTGAGCAAAGTTGTCGCACAGTCTGTGAGAACGCACAAGCTGCATCACAACTCTGCCCAGCGCTACGGAACCTTGGTCAAGCACAGCACAGCACGGCACAGCACAGCACGGCACAGCACGACACAGCACAGCACAGCACAGGGATTGTACCTGAACACTTCAAAAGCTACTTCAGCTTCATTGGCTCGTTGACAGGCAGCCACAATAGCGGTGAAGGTGAACTGATCCGGCCTGGTGCCGCTCTTCACCATGCCCTCAGTCAGGCTTACAGCCTTCCCAAACTGTGCACACACCACCACAAATGTCTGTCAGTTGGCATCAGACAAGCATGCAGCTCTGTACACCACGCAAAACCTCAACTGCACTAATTCGAGGCACAACAGCTAGCCCCCTACAAGGGAAGAGACAGCATGACTGGAAATCTGGGGCTTCTTAGGGTGGGTGGGCATGAACATTAGCAGACAGCAGACGTAGAACTGCAAACTGCACTTCAGCATGTTACACGCACGCTGTGCTTTGCACAACAGCTGATGCCGAAAGGAGTGATGCCCAAAGACAAGCTAAACATCCCACATGCTCCCCAAGACCATCTAAAAATGCCCAGTATGGGTCCCAGCAACTAGCAGATGGTTGTGTGCTGTTTGGGGGTAGACCAGCAAAGCCGAACCCACCTGGAAGTCACAGCCATAGGCATTGATGAGGGCATTGTAGGCGTGGATGTCTGGATGTAGACCAGACTTGACTGTCAGCTGATAAACCTCCCCAGCCCGCTCCAGCTGCTCATTATTGATGCACACCATGATCAGCGCTGAGTATGTTGCCTGCATGCAGTCAGCCTTTTTCCATCAGCCTTCTTTGTGAAAACCCCCAAACACCTCCACAGAGTTGTTTTTAGCTGCCCAATCAATTGAAAATAGAAAGTCATTGCCAACAACAGCAGCTGCAGCACTGAGTAAACTATCCAGCTTATATGTCAGGAAAGGATTGCTGCAAGAGCTTGCTGCTTGCATGCAACTGCATGTCTCAGCTCATTTGATGATTAACATGTCTTCCCACAGAATCAGGTATGTGTATTGACTGGCTGCCTGCAGCAGTGACCAGGCTTTCTTGTGGCAGATTTGCAGCACCAACAGGTAGCATTGCTGGTGAGTGCTCAACTGTAGGACGATAAAAGTGTGGCAAAACCCACACCATATGTTAAAAGTATATTGCCTGACATGAGTGTCTACTACCACATACGGCTGTCAGGCCTTCAGCACATGCATGTCCAGCACAGCGATCGGTAAGATTGCATGGCCTTCGGGCAGCAACACATGCATGACACCATGCACGGAAACATATGTGCATGCATGACACACCATAGACGGCAACATGTGTGCATGCATGACACACCATAGACGGCAACATATGTGCATGCATGACACACCACAGACAGCAACATATGTGCATACGCCGATGGCAGCAACACTGCATGGCATTGTAGGCGACAACATTTTGAAGGGGGTTTCACCTTTGAGGGCTGCAGGCCTTGTGCTACCATATCAGCTTGAAGGTCAAAAGCCAGGTCAACACGCTTTGCTTGACCTGCCACATCCATCAGGCTACTGTACAGCTGCCCATCTGGCTGGACATCATGCCTGCATTGTGCCATCATGTGTGTGTTCAGTCCCAGCATGTCGCCCTGGGAATGTTCAGTCCCAGCATGTTGCCCTGGGAGTGTTCAGTCCCAGCATGTTGCCCTGGGAGTGTTCAGTCCCAGCATGTTGCCCTCGGAGTGTTCAGTCCCAGCATGTTGCCCTGAGAGTGTAACACCGGCACTGATGGATCCCACCACAGATGTGATCACTGGGGTGTAGTGAGATACAGCTACTGCATGGCGTGCAGACCAGCGGCAGTGCTGCTATGCTCAAGGGATCAGTCTGCTGATGGTGCATACACTGTTTACGTGTGAGTTTAGGCACAGCTGTTGTCAGTTGTTTTTCTGCTATCTGTTGTCTAAAGGACAGACATGAGTCTGTTGACAAGTGAGTCTAGACAGGGCTCTTTCCTGCACATGTACGTGATTAGGTTGGTACAGGTTGTAAGGGTTACTTACGCTTGCATCTCTCCGTAGATTTCCATGGCTGTGTCAAGGTCCACAGGGTGTTGGCACGCTGCAATTGCAGCAGCGTACAGCAGCATGGAGTGAGTGCAGCCTGAGCTCAAGGCGTTGTGGTACACCTTCAGGGCTAAGCTTTGCTCCTCAGCTCGTCGGCATGCATCTATCAGAGAGGTGAACGTGTGCTCATCTGGTTGTTGGAAATGATCCTGCAGCATACGCTTTTCCTTTGGGCTATGGCCTATGGTCTTGGCTCTGGGCTGCTGCCTCAGGAGGCTTCCATTATGATTGCCAAAAGGCGTAGACTTTTCTTTTGTTATGTTTCAGTGCACCAGCTGTAATATGGACTGTTCTGTGTATGCATGAATACATGACAATCTTATGGGGGGCTGCCACATTGGTGTCCAAGCTTAAATCAAAGACAAGGCATGCTTTGTTCTTGATGCAAGCAAAATGCACAAGAACAAGCCAAAGACACAGAGCTCGTGACACAAAATGTGGCTGTCACAGCAGAGTCTGGGTTGTACCTGCATGTCTTGCAAAGCCTCAAAGGCTCTCTGCAACTGCCCTGCTCTGCCAGCTGCCGCAATGAGGGCATTCCAAACGGCAGCATCTGGTCTCACTTTCACCTCCTGAAGCAGGTAAGGTAAGGTAAGGTAAGGTAAGGTAAGGTAAGGTAAGGTAAGGTAAGGTAAGGTAAGGTAAGGTAAGGCAAGGTAAGGTAAGGTAAGGTAAGGTAAGTTAAGTTTTGTATGGGTGCAGCAGAACAGGCATGAGCATGACACGCTTTTCAACAAAGCTGAGGACATACATGAAGTAGACACACAGCCTGTTAGCCCAAGAACCTCACAGGAACTTCCTATGAAAACAATGTATTGCTTGTCCTGACTGTGGTAGCAACTTGGCTAACAATCATGTCACAAGAGAATCTGGTCAGGTATATCACAAGTATGTGGTATACCACGACCTGATATATCATAGGTATGTGACATATATACCAAACGGGTATTTGGTATATCGCATGTACAACAAGTCAATCGGCATCACCTGCATGTCATGAAACACCCCAAAGGCACGTTCCAAGAGCACCAGCTGGCTTCGTCTGCCTTCAACATCACTCATCTGGATCTTTCTGCTGCAGGTGCTGATGAGGGCGGTGTACACGCGTGGATCTGTACCAACCCTGTCAGCTTGCATATCTTCGTACAACCGGAATGCCATGTCTGTGTCGCCCTCCATTGCACATGCTGCACCAGAGCAGCCTCACATACTCAGTACACTACATCTGATACCAGATACCAGCTGACCACCACTGAATGCAGTACAAAGTGGCAAAGGGAATGGGATTGCCACACTGATGTCAGTCAGGCTGCACAAAACAGTGCGAGCTGGAATGGTCTTGAGACGACTGTTGCCTTGGCTGTACGCATGCATGGGTGAGTACTGACCAACTTGATAGCAAACATCTAGCAAAGGGCAATTGCATGATGCCTTGATCAAAGTTGTGTAGGTGGCCTGAGATCATGCTGTCACGAGAGTTGTTATTCCAACAGCTTGTGTGTAGCACAAGATGCCCAGAATGATCCACTAGTTATCACCAGCATCCCTGCTGTACTTGGTAGAAACTTGGTCAACAAGTGTGCTGAGACAACAGGACAGCATGCAGGTGTGTACCTGGTAGACGTTTGGTAGACAAGAGTGTTAAGACACCAGGACAGCATGCAAGTGTATAGTATTGCTATCACAAACGGGCCCACCTGTGATCAGACTAGTGTACAAGAATGTGTCCAGCCTCCTTCCAGTGTTTCTGAGCATCATGCCAGCTTGTAAAGCCATGGGCAAATCCCTTGCTGCGATGCAGACTGACACCAGCATATTGTAAGTGCGTGCATCTGTCATGTGGCTGGGTAGCAGCTGTACAAAGCGCATGGCATGACTGACAGCTTTATGATCTGCAGCCGGTCTGAGAAAGTCCTTGTGCCTCACTCTGTACACAACATGTAGAGTCACCGTGCTGAAAATGGTAAAGCTCGACATGCGCGTGCAGCACAAGTCAAGGGAAAGACACCAGTTGCTTCAGCTGTGACCATGCCACTGAGGCTGTGCTTGACAGCAAACCTTGTACTGAACATCAAAGCGATTAGCCAGGCAAAGTGAGCAAGCAGGGCATTCACATTGAAGGTGGATGCGCTCACTTGCTAAGTACATCTATGCGGCCAGCAGCTACAACGCCCTCCAATACTTGCAAAGCAGCATCCAGCCTGCCAGCTGCAGCTCTGCTGCTGTAAGCCCGCAACAACAACTGAATGTCGGCATTGTCAAAGTCAAGCTGGTTATCTAAGTTGCTGGGCTGCTCTGCGCTATGGAAGTCCTGCTCTGCCGGAGAGTGCAGTGAAGGTGTTTGCCGCTGCTTGTTGCCGTTGCGCATCTGAGTGCCTGAGCCATTCTTAGGGACAACTCTGACCTGCTTGTTCCATTCAAGCTTGCGCGCCCAGCTTGGGGTGTTTTGGGCTTGGCCAGTTGGTCTGGCTTCCTGAAGAGTTGTCTGCTGAGTTCTGGTTTGACCAGCGACTGCGGATGACGCCCTAAACGATGCCAGGACGTTGCTGACATGTTGCTTGGCAGGCGCTTCAGAAACTCCGTTCAGACCGTAGCTGTCAGTTTGAACAGAATGCGTCGGCTGCAAGTTCGTTTCGGGCTGCTGCTGCGTGAACTCTGCTGGTTCATCGAAATGGTATGTGACGCTGCCATCCCTGAAGGTCGTAACTCTGACGCTGTTTGTCGCAGCGTGACATTTGACAAGCCTGTCTTTGTGCCTGCAAAAGCGACGAAAAGTGGTAATCTGGTACTGTTAGCGGCAAACGTAACAGCTCAGCAGATCGAACGAGAGATCCTGATATAAAGGATGCAGTCATGTCGCAAGTTTGCCGTAGGCACACGCTGGTATATCGGAAGTTTACAAGCTGAAAACTGACCTGCTGCTGCAAGGTCGAAAGGCGTTGAACGGTTTCGTGGGCCCTCCGTGCTTGCAATGACACTGTGACCGTTGTTCGAGGGCAGGAAAACTCATGGGTGAGGGCCACGAAATCTGTGATACAGAGCCGCTGCACCAGGCGAAGATCGTGGATATCTCAAAACGGTCTGCAAACAGTGAGGGCCTCTGTAGGCTTGGCAGATAAAGAAAAAACCAGAACTCACAGGTGCGATCGCGGTCACATTTGTTCGGGCGCAAGCACACCCGCCGTGCTGAAACGCTGCAAGCTTTCGATCGCGATGCTGAACAAAACCTAATCTGCAGCAGGGTTCGAAGCAGATCAGCAAGAGCTTACTTTTGGCACGTCTCGCAGTCCTACGCGTTTCGTCAGCCTCAGCAATGATGCGACCAGCCTTCAACACAGCTCTCGACTCACCATTGCAGCAGTTTGTGTGCGTTTATGCGTTCCGCGTGTGCAATGTGAAGAAACAGCTTCTGGTTGCTGCAAAGCATTGCTGATATCACTGCTGTTGCACAGTGACATCTTGCACCTTTTGCGCAGCGCTTGACAGCAGGCAAAACCTTGGTTGTCTGGTTACTAGGGCTTCTGACAGCAGCTGCGACAAGCTTAACAGTCATGTTGGACGGTCCGAAGCACCTTTTTTCTAGGTGTAATCGGCAGAGTGTGGGGCGGCATGTGTGGCTCTCACAGAGGTTTTCCACCGAGACGACTACAGCCGCAACAATACAACCCGCTTTGTCTGTAATCTTTCGAGCAACAAGCTGACGCTTGACCACATCAACCAGTTTGCCACAATGCTCGAAGGCAGCTCGCTAAGGATTTATGCCTTGGACCTCTCCTTCAGCCGCATCTTCTCAGCCTCTTGGGAGCCGCTTTTGAAAGTAATAGGACGCCTTTGTACACATGTGGACTACCTGCAAATGGGTGGCAATTACCTACCCGCATTGACTGAGACGGACGAGCTAAGCAAGTTGCAGGAGTCAGGCTGTGTGAGCTTGGCATTGCCCATCACTGGTTATCCTGCCACTCAATGGCAGAAGGAGTGGAATGACATTGCAACAGACTTCGGCAGCAAAGCATACGACCCTGATGTCCCGCACCATGGGTAGCTGTGTCATTGCATTGTTCTGTTCATTGTTGTGTGCAATCTTACTCAACCAGCGGCTTTGCAGATTGAATCCACCATCTTCCTTTGATCATGATACTCCTAGGTGGTAGCAGCCACAGCTCAATGCAATTTGCAATCACACAGCAGACTTAAGCTGCAAGTACAGTTTTGGCGGCAATTGATGGCAGTTGCAGAGGTGCACACCAATTTCCTCAACATTGCTTGAGGCTAGCTCAGATGCTAGTGGGTGTGCTTGCCAGTGTGAGGCAGCTGCAGCTCAGAACGTTCTATTGGGATTGCATCATTGCCAAGGCTCATGCTGCACACTAATGGAGCTTTATACCTTGTCCAGTTTTGAGAAGCCAATTTTGTTTGTCACATGTTTTTTTCTCAGCAGCAATGCTTTGTAATGTGCAGGAAGTTTCACCTTTTTGAATACATCAGCGCCTGTCCATGCTTCAAGTCAGGTGGGGAGCATTGCCTCCTCATGATCTTGCTTTCTTATAGCAACAGCTCCAGCGGCTCAGGACTCCTCAAGCTGGGCTAAGAGCTGCCACTGTTTTGGCCTACCTCAGCAGAAGATGTTCTGCATTCATAGTTTGATGCAGGGTAGCTCACAGTGTGGTGTCCATTGAGAAGTGTAGTTGCTGGGCATCATTGCGCAAACATGGCATCATTGCGCAAACATGTACAACAAGTTCCACAATGACAGCTTGCGTTAGCCACCCTTTGCAAAACGCTTTTTGAGTTCCTGCATTAGGGTGCATATGGGTGAGGATTCAGCAAACTATCACTTGCATCATGCAGTCTTACTTGTTTAATGAGTGTACTGTGTTGGTCAAAGTAAACATGTTGCCGCAAAACAAATACAAAGCCTCTGCTTGGTTTGACCTTTCATCTGAGTGGCCGTGATTTTCTGAAACATGTTATTTGCTAAACGAGCTGCTTTTGGCTGGAGGACTGCTTTGACAAATGACCTTGCAGACTTTTGGTCGACAAGCAGCTTAGATTGCCATAAAGCCACCGGGCAGATTTGCAAGTTGGTGCTGCAGTGAGGTAAGCAATCTGACAATCTGCATAATTTGAACACCTGCTCAATACTCATTTCCTTTATTTGTACAGTGCTGAGCATCCACCTGAGTGCAGGGATACGCTCTGCTCTCAAGATCATTGTTTGTGAATTAGTAGTTTCAATTGCAGGTGGTACGACTGCACAATATTGCTGTGTCTCAAGGTGCACTAGGCAGACTGTGCACTAGGCAGACTGAGGCAACATCTGCACCGTGTGAAGCTGGTAGATGCTTTGAAGATATGCTATATCAGAAACCAGCATCAAAAGCTGGTACACGAAGCAGAATGGGAGACAGTACGTCTGGCCACTCTGGTCTCATGATACAACTCATGGCCTGAGGCCAGTCAGCTTCAGATCTGGTTCTTTGGGCGTTCTAACCTGTGGTGGGTTGGTCATGGATTTTCTCAGTTGTCACAGTTTGTTTGCAAGTGATATGCAGGCGGATGAAGATCTGTCTGGTAATGACAAACAAGGTGTCCCAAGCTGTCTCAGCTTCTTTCAAACGCTTTTCACAGCAGTCTACTGATGTTTGGTCTTAGACCTGAAATTGATGCAAAGCTGTCAAGGCGACTGAAATATCAGTACAGTAGTGACGCTAGTGTCATGGTGCATCAATATTGACATTGACAGTGCCACAACATTCTGCATGCAATTTGACCTACTAAGCGACAGCCTTATCAGCTTTCCACGGCGCGAGTTTCACAATGAAGCCTCTGCCGTCCCATCAGAAGTGTAAATTGCAAGCCATTAGTAATTTCTTGGCATGACTAGTCAGCCCTGATGCGACCAGCGTTCATCACAGCTCTCGACCTACCATTGCAACATGTTTTTTTGCTTTTTCCGCTGACAATTTGAAGAAACAGCTGCCGTTTGCGGCAAAAAGCTTACTGTCGATATCAGTGCTGTTGTGCAGTAACATTGTATGCCGCATCGCGCAACGTACGAGCGTCCGAAAACGTGAACATAAGTGCTAGATCGCTTCTAAGCGACCCCCACGCACAAGTCACCTTTGCAAATCCAAAACTAGCACAGTCCTTCCGACCCTGGCTGCTCCAGCGGTCGCAGCAGCAGGGGCTGCTGTTGCTTTGTACTTTTCTTATAAAAAGGCCACCACCAACTTGGCAACAGAAGGGGAAAGCCCCCGAAGCGTGCCTGCCACTCCTTCGACTGTGCACTTCAAGGATGCACATCAAGCCCCAAACACATGGCTGGAGGCTTTGTACTTCTTTGCTGAAGCCTTACGGTGCGCAGCCAGCTTGACAAGTCTTCACTTCTGCACCTATGCCTTGCTGTTGTCATTTCTGCCCCAAGTTTGCATTGAACACGATAGCATGTCATGTGCATGTGCAGATACATGTACAGTGAGAGCTTGGGCAGATGGCGGACAGCAGATCTGCTAATTGGTCTTGCATACTTGGCACGGAGGGAAGGTCAAGAGCACCCTGTGGCTGACATAGCAGCCAAAGCAACGCCAATTGGCCTTGGAGATGTCAAACCTGCCCATCAAGCAGACGTCTTGGTATGGATACCTGTCTGATCACAAACGAGCACTCTGCTGATAGGGCATTAGCACACTGATGCATGCATTTATTGAATGTGCTGCATAAACTGTCGACGCAGCGTGATATAGACATGCAAAGTGACGTACCGAATGAAGAAGTGAAACACACACAACATGCCCTCAGTCACTGGGTGTAGATATATGCCAGCATGCTGTGCATTCTGTGCTTGTTTGCCTGTCACATCTGCACTCAAGCCCAGGTGATACATACTTGCTGTCTGCACGCTGAGTTCCAGAAGCAGTAACACTGTCATTACCATCGTCTCATGCTCTTTGTGCATTCAAGGATGTTGTAGAGAGTGTATCTAGTGTTTAGTGTCTAGCTCACATAGCAAAACATGTCTGCGCCGTAAACAGGAAGAGATGCGGCACATACAAAGGTTCATGGGATACTGCCTTGCACTGCGAGAGCGCAGACCGGCTGGGCAGCAGGCAGTCTTCAGCTCCCTCGGCATTGGTGGGCCTCCTCCCTTTTCCTTTCCCCTCTATTTCATGCTGCATTCTCTTGTGCCTACCAGCTTGTCACAAGCATGCTTGAAACTGGAGGTTCTTTGGCTGCTTATGCATGCCTGCATAGCAGCTGTGTATTTACTGGTAATGCTATTGCTTATTTGGACATGTCCCAGTGTCCCGCCAAGTTGCTGGCAGATGACTGCTTTGACACAATAGCTGAGTCCTGTTTGCTAGCCTGATGAATGCCTGGCCCTTAGCTAACATGTTTGCAACACGAGAAGGATGCATGCACAAGGCTGCACGAAGAAACATGAGCAAACACATGAGTAACTTGATACTTGTGTTCTTGTAGAGAAACAGGATGTATTGATGCAAGAGCCAAGGGCTGGAGTGTTGCGGCCATCTTTCTGCCTGGTGAAGGACAATCAGCTCCACTCCATTGTGTTAGCCATCAGAGGCACTCACTCCCTCAAGGTGTGCTGCGTTGTCAGGCTGAATCGGAGACACAGGGACAAACCTTGATGTATCTGCAAATGTTATAGCATTACACTGTTAGTCTGCTGCTTGAGCCAAGGTTGGTCCACTAGTCCAACGTTGATCTGTCTGTGCAGTGGTGGTATGCCCTGCACTGTGTGTCATGCATGCCGTTTGCCATGTCAAGATGTAACTCTGAAGCTGCAACTCACAGTGCCACCACATGCACACTTCA
>JAABUU010004817.1_pt1 | contig 15593 bp, 14 predicted proteins | sample 5559301 | NCBI WGS metagenome assembly JAABUU01 (sample SAMN10711884, study PRJNA513360) | rock metagenome | isolation source: Antarctica rocks | place: Antarctica: Victoria Land, Richard Nunatak white | reverse complement strand
GAGGTTCTGCGCATGCTGAGGCCGGCCAGAACCTGTCCTAGGGTGAATAGGCTCCTATTGATGGACCCCGTCTCCCTCAATGCAGCCTCACCATCATTCCCAGTGGTCTGCACCACACACAGCAAGCGCTGTCAGTGTCACAGGCTCCTGTTGATAGATCCTGTCTCTCCTAATGCAGCCTCTCCAGCGTTCTGGGTGGACTGCATAAACACACAGCAAGCGCTGTCCGAGTAAAAGGCTCCTGTTGCAGCCTCCCCAATGGCACACACACACGCACGCACGCACGCACGCACGCACACACGCGCACGCGCACGCGCACACACTAAAAGCTGTCATTATGGTAGGCATCGAATGTGGTCCTGTTTATGCATGTGCTGTATGGTCAGGCCTTGTTACTGATGAACATATGGCCTGTCGAGACGCCCCTCCATATGGGTTGCATTGGACTGCACACTAGAGTGAAGCTTTCCCAGCTGCTGCTGGACCACACAGTTGGACGTGTCAAGGGCTCAGCATTGCTTGCAGGACTTCATGTCGATTTGTGTCCACCTGATGGTAGACAGCATTGCAGCATGAGACCACGCTGTAAAATGGGCAGATAACATGACAACACCAGGACCTTCTTGTGATCAACAGCATGAGCAAAAGAGCAGCATGTTCCTCCCACGGCATATTTGAGCCATCATTTGGGTTTTGCTGCATGAACAGCCGTACCTTGAGTCGCTCACTTCCAGCCAAGTCAACTAGCACCAGCTTGCCATACTTCTTCATTGGTGGCCCAGCAGTCATGACACTGCCAGGCCTGCTGCCCATGGAGTTGCCTCTGTTCAGCAGAGGAGTGGTCTCAAACTGGAGGGTCATGATGCAGTGACCACGTGAGGAGTACTCGTTCAGCCTGTGTGACCTGCAACATCACAGGTGCAATTGCCTTCAGCCTAGACCTACAAAGGAGTGCTGCTTGTGGTGTTGCCAATGCTTGGGAGGACAGTATTGCACTGTAGTTGTGTTTCTTGAAATGTGCGTCGTGGCCATGCCATTGTTTATGATTTGCTGCTTGACAAGAGCAAATCTCTTGCAACGCAGCAGAGTCCACAATACATGGCAAAGCACTAGTAAGCTTCCCGGAAGCGACTGTACAAAGCGGCATCAGAAGGGTTCTGTGAATGCTGAGAGCAGATGTCTGATGTTGGCATGGCAGATAGCAGACACCAGGCAAGTCTTTGCTCATTGATAAAGATTGTCAGTGAAACACCCTGACCTGATGTGGCGAGTAGTCAGCGCCTTGTGCATGAAGCTAAGAGCATCTGCACAGGTGGCACAGGGCACTTCGGCAAGGCCCTCCACAAAGAAGCCCCTATGCTTGTCATGCCGGACTGCCAGGGGAATCTGCTTGCTGCCAGCCGCTAAATCAGACACCTAGACAGCATTCACCAGTAATCAAAAACTCCGCTGATACCGATGCCATGACTTGCATGAATCTTAACACACATCTATATTGTGTGCAAGGTGAGGCTGCTTGCTGCCAGCTCCCAAGTCATACGAATGTGCATAAATCACCATCAGTCATGCACAGCCTGACCAGTTAAGACAGTGCAATCTGCATGATCATTGCCCGGCACTTCTACTGTTTGAAATGGCATTGTCTACAAGCCGTTCCTGCTGTGTATCTGATCTTGGTGGGTTTCAAAGCAGCTGACAAAATTTCTGATCTACGCGTCAGGTGGGATGTCTTTGCTCATTGTTACAAGACCCTCAGCTGTCCTGGCTGTTTGCTTACCTCTTTGTGATAATCCTCACAGCAGCTGGTCAACATGCATGTCAGCTTCACATTTGCTCTTCTGGGTACGAATGCACGACAACAAGTCCTTGCCATTTGCTGACCTGTTCATGGTACACTTCACAGCAGCTGGCGCGCACTTCCACACGCATATCTGACTGATGGCCTTCAATGCTCTGGAAGACGTTGGCGTAGGCTCTGGCCAGGAAGCCATCATCTTCAGTCAGCAGCTGCTGCTTGTCAAAGTTGGTAGTGCCCAGGCGAGGCCCTATCATGCTGTATGTCTTCCCCTGCAACAAAAGGCACACGTCTGGTGTCACCAGAATGCTGTTCACATGGTGCTCATGCCTGTCAATGCCAGTGATAACTAGGTGGGGCTCAGTCATGCTGTATTTTGTACTGTGCCCTGAAACAGCACAGTAGCTTGATGTTTTGCTTGCTATTGCAACATGCTGATTCGCATGCTGATGATGAGAGTGGCTTGAGTCGAGTCAAGATGAGATTTGAAAGTGTTCATCTCATGTGCTTATGAAGTTGCAAATTCATACTTGCAGACATTGTCACTATGCATGTTGCATTGTGCAGTTGAACGTTTGATTCTGCCAAGCTGTCCTGTTCTCCACCCTTTGTGATTGGTCATCTGCCAGGAAGTCTTACCGAGCCTGTCTGTCCAAAGGCAAAGACAGTAACAGCAAAGCCTTGCAGTGCCCCATCCACCAAATCATCCACATTGCATACTACGGCAACGCTTTCCTGCATTCAACATGCAATCTCAGTATATCGGTCACATTGGCCAAAGCCTTACTGGGCCAATATCTGGATCTTTGATGCGCAAGGCAATCCTGCAAAGGCATACCTGACTGACGCTGCCATCAAGGCAAGCGTCTAATGTATACTTCTTGGCAGTGCCTTTGAGGCTTGCGTGTGATGGAAGCTGAGGCTTGTCCCCAACTCTTTCAGGCACCAATACCTGTAATGAGTCAAGTGCTTTGACACTGGAGTAGCAAAGGTCAGGCTGCTGCCATGAAACCGCGCTGTGCATGCTGGCACTGCTGAGAGTTTGTTACAGTTCTGCTTACCTGCACGTGCTCTTGACTAGGACTACAGGCCACAGCAAGCTCTTCATTTGCTTCGTGCCCAATAGGTGGTCTGACTCTAACCAGCACCTGCAAGTGCGGATTTGCATCAGCTGTGAGGCAACACCACAGCCATTGCTGCAGCACAACGTAACACCGAAAGCTGTTAGGGCAACAACGGCATCTACAAGACAGACCTGTATTCGGTTTGTGCCTGAAGACTCTGCGTCCAGACCGCTCATGGCTTGCCCGCTGATTGATCACAAGCCGATTCTCCGATTCGTCGGATCCTTGCGCTCCTAGCGCTTCTGGCCCAATCAATCCGAGTTCTCGATGATTGGGCAACCCGCGCAAGCGTCAATCAACCGATTGGCCACATGGTTCTGGTGTGGCAAGGCCTCTGCACTTTACTGGAAGATTCGCATCGCGCAGAAGACAGCGGCTTTGCTGCAGGTGCCGATGCTCAGCTCATCGAAAGCAAGGCCTGCAACGCCTGCGGAACATTTAGATTCCAAGATTGCCAGCAGTGCTGGATGTTGACTGCGCGACCGCGTGCGTGCTACATTGCGTCCTGGAGTGTTGGCCACAGTGCATCATTGCAGGTTCATGACCACCATGGATATCAACATCGAATCTGAGGATTTCGAGTCGGGTGAAATTGCAAGGGCATATGCTGTTCAAGAGGCTCTACAGACTGCCTTCGACAGTGCATACCAGCAAGCTGATGAGCGGCAGCTACATGCTGACGTGATCAGCCATACCGTGGATAGTTGTATGCAAAGTTGCGTCTCTCTGTTGGAAATGACCTTCGTTAGCAGGGAAAGACAGCCTCTAGATCCTGACCCCCTCACTGAAACCAGTTGGCAGCCTGATCCTGAAGCACAGCCATGTGCGCCAGATACGTGGATGAGAGGCGTCATCCAGGTCAGGCAGCCGCAAAGGCAGCCTAGTGTCAGCACCACAGGTGCTTACATTTGGCTCACTGCAAGTCCTTTGAAGCCCTACCTAAGTGCACCTGCATAATTGCTGGGACCAGCTGTGCACAGCACACACTTGACATGTTACTCAGAGAAAAAGTCAGCACGCAGGTGGTACAGCTAGTCCAAGCAAGCCTCCCCTGTCACGGGGTGGAAGCACCAGAAGCAACCAAGCTTCAAGTTCGCCACGCATCAGCAAAGATTTGTCTCGGGTGCCAAGCCGCAGAACAAGTCGCGAGTCATTGTCTGGGCATGATGACTCAGCAACAAGCACTTCATCCAGGAAGGTTTGTGGCATGACCGTTTTACACTCCTGCAAAACCAAGTGCCCTTTGCTGGTGCACGACTGCCCCCAAGGCTTTTCAAATGCATGACTGCTCCTAGGCAAGAGAGTCTTAAAGATCTGCACTACAAATATACATTCCAACACAGCATGCTTTCATTGAACCTGGATGATGATTCATGCGTTCGTGCACATCAGCATGATGTCTGCTTACCAGCAAGTCCTGTGGTCACATTGCTGACATCAGCTCGTTGACAATTATCAGAATTGCACCTAGAGTGAGCCATCAGAGCAACTCAGCAGTGGGTAGGCTAACGCCAGAATGCCCTGTAGATGCCGCAGAATGGCAATACATGATGTGCGTGGGGGAGAGCGGGAGCAGCAGCAGCAAGAGAGCCAGCAAAAAGGAACTCAGCAGAAGTGTGTTAACAGAGCAAGGAAAGGCATTACCATCACAACAACGGCACATGGCCAAGAAACACAAGCTTCTCTTCATTTGCCATAGGATGGTGCTACATCGCGGGCCTTACAGGGGAAAGCAGGGCCAGCAGCAGCAAGAGGGCCAGCCAAGACAGGGCCACAACAGGAGATTGAGGATAGGCTGAGGGAAGAGGTCGCCATCAGGAAGAAGGAGCAGCAGCGGCATGCAGAGATGCTGGCTAAGGAGGAGGAGGACCAACAGAAGTTTGAGGCCCTGCATAAGCAGCTGCGTGGCAAGGATTATGGCTATGATCACAAGGGGCAGGTATGAGCGGCTGATATAATGGTGCCTTGATGCTGCATGCATAAGAACACGGGTGAGGTCCGGCATTGTCATGTGACAAGGAATATGGCCATGATTTTACTGTTCCTGAGCTTGAACTGCTTTTCAGCTTGGATGCTGGGACTTGCCTGTTTGTTGCAGAACTATAGGCTGTTGTTGAACTGCATGTGTCACGTCATCAGCGCCAACATTGGATGGTCACGTCAATATCAGCACATATAGCTTGGAATATACCTTGATATGTGTCAAATGCTGATGCAGATTGTGGTCATCAATAGCGTTGATCCAGACAGCCTGCCACCAGTAGCAGCAGCTCCCACAGTCACCACAGCAGCAGGTGAGAAGAAGCAGCGGCAGAACATGTCTCAGAAGCCCAAAGACCCCCCTGCAGACTCCCCCAAGTCAAAGCCCAAGGCCACTTTAGAAGCCGACGGCCCAGACTTCATTGCAGACAAGAAAGAAGTCCAACCACCTGTTGTGGACACCATCAAGCTTGCAAGTGGGATCAGTCTTAGGGCAGGAGCAACCGTGCAGTCAGGACCCAAGAGGGTAGTTGACATAGACCACATGACCAAACGTGACCACGCTAAGTACCTGGTCAGAGCTGCAGCTGAGAATGTAGTGACACTGACTGGCGCGAAAGGCACAAAGGGCAGCAAGCTGCCTACTCAGGGCAGCCTAGGGGGCAAGCTGCAGGCACAAGGCAGCACAGCTGCCAAGCTGGCAGGCATTGCAGCACAGGTTGGCAGCTCTGCTACACAGCCTCTGAAGCAGCGATTGCAGCAGCAGCAGGCAGCAGGGAGTGGCTCGCTGGCGCTGCTTACGCAAGTGTCTGACAATGAGCAGCTGAAGTGGGCTAGGGACGGCGTGCCCAGGAAGGTTGCAGCAAAAGTAGTGGAGAGACCACCGAGTCCAGTTGATCCTAATTTGGCTTTACTCAGCAGTGCAGACTGGGGGTTGATGTCTGCAGTGAAAGGCAGATCGCCGGCACAGTTGCCCTCCAAAGAGGCCTTGGATGCAGGTCAGGCATGCGCTTATGTACTGTGCATCCAGTGATTTGATGTTGTGTCGTCTAGAGCAACTGTTGAGTCAGGCGCTGCAACTGTCACAGTGCCTGTGCTGCAGCCAGTTCATGCTGAGCGCAGAGCTGCCAGACAAGCCCTTGTGTGAATGGCATTTTGCATGGTGAGTGTTGCACAGCTGCGAGTATGCTGAGTTGTGAAGCATCAGTAATGCGTTGCTATGCATATCCAGCTTGCACACGTCAAGATTTGACATTTGACAGAATTGTATTGATGTGTTCATATTTGGGGCATCTGCAGACCTGCCAATGCTGAAGACAAGGGATAGGGCGTTCAAGCGTGGACAGATTGCCAGCATTCCAGTGGCTGCAGGGCTGCGATCAGATATGGCAACTCCACATGTGGATACTTATGGCGGCAGTCTTGGCTGGGCACAGTGATCACAAACTTGTCCTTCACGATGCTTTTACAGTCTTTGTAAGACACTTCAGCTATTTTTCACCCAGGATTCTAGTCAGATCACAGTCTCAGCAACATGTGCGAATGACCTGCAGCCTCGACTGTCTTGAATTACTTTGGATCTTGTTACTGAAAGACTTCGATTGACTTGTGAAAGTGTGTATGCAATGGCCTGGTTCTGTGCTCCTGGCCGTCTGCTTCGTAGGTAAAGACATGATGTTGTGATGAGCGGTGTCGGCTCTACATTGCCTGAGACGTGACACCGTGTTGAAGCATTGGACAATCTGCTGCCAGCATTGACATGTTCTGCACTGCATGAAGATTTGGCGCCAAGCCGTTGACTAATCCCTACAGGTTGCAGGTATCTGTGTTGTCTTGCCTGTCGGCAGGCAGCTTGCAGCAGCTGGGCATCGTGCTGACCTGCAGGGTGCGTGTAGTGACCGTGTCTAGTCATAGCGTCGCTTCCATGGAGAGCGCGATGCTGCTGTGTTGCACGACTGTGAGAGTGATCCAGGTGCTGTTTTTGCAGACCTATTTCAACCCCGACGAGTATTGGCAGTGTCTGGAAGTCGCGCACCATCTTGCATTCGGGTATGTGACATACACGGGTCCGTGCTCACAAGCGCCAGAAAAGCTGATCTTGACCCCTACTGTTCCGCTTGCTGTCTTCCGCACATATGCTGGTATAGCTTGATCAGCGATTGCAGCGCACGCAGATACGGGCATAAGACGTGGGAATGGGCTGCGGGTCTAAGAGGCTATCTTCATCCGCTGCTATTTGCTGCACTGTACAAGGTGCAGTTCTCACATAAAACTGCCGGAAAGCTTCATGTATTTTTGGCTTACTTTCTGACAAGTACGTTCCTCAGCATGACAGACAACATCATGTGAAAGTGTCGGCTCATTTGCAGGGGCTATATTTTGCAAGAGTGGACACCACATGGGTCATTGCCAGGTCACCGCAGCTGTTGCAGGCATCATTTACTGCGATCACTGACATCTTTATATACAAGCTTGCACGTCTGCAATTTGGTCAACAAGCCGCAAGGTACACCTGCTGGCTATACCAGCTTCACATATGGGTGACTGCACACCTGCAGTGTTGCTCAAAGTATACAGGTGCATGCAGGTGGACATTGCTGTGTCAGCTCATAAATTGGTTCAATGCATACTGCCTGGTGCGCACCTATTCAAACAGCTTTGAGGCTCTATGCACTGTCACCGGTGTGCTCTGCTGGTGCCTGTCACTCAAGCATCAGACAGTGGAGACAACCCAAACCCAGCATGACGGACCAGATCACCCACAAAAGGTGCCCGAGGCAGCAGAGCATCAGCCATTGCAGCCCTCGACAGGACTGTCCAAGGGCGCATCCAAGCAGTCAGGATGTCCGTTCAAAGTTGGTTGCCTTTCCAGCACTGTTCCCAGTAAAAGTTTGAGGCCACCAGTCTTCACCCACAGACAAGCATGGCTGCTTGCAGCAGCTGTGGGAGTGTTGTTCAGGCCATCAAGCATGCTGTTTTGGCTTCCCTTAGGTAAGCCTCAAGAGCATGGGCAATTCATGATGACAAAATAGCTTGGTCAGACGCCTTGGCTAGATGCCTCATTGCATATAGGTTTCTTGGGCAAACAAACATGCAGGCACCAAATGATCTGCTGTGAAGTCAGCAGTCTGAATGCACATCAATCTCGCTGGACATGCATACACCTGAATCAAGCATCCGCATACAGCAAACAAGCATACCAGCACCATCTTACACAACAGTCTTGATGCAAATAGTTTTCACTCAGTCATGATGTAGATAATTTTCACTCAGTCTTGTGCCCTGTTAACAAATTGCTGTCCTGTGAAAGCATGAACTTGTGTACAGGCGTGTATGAAATGAGGTCAAGCAAGTCTAGATCATTGTTTGTGCTAGAGGCTGCAGTAATCGGTGTAGTAACCGTGTCTTTTGGCGGGCTTGTAGACCGTGCTGCCTATGGCAGGTGAGCATGTCCACATTCCTGCTTCTGCACTGGAGCACAGACCTTGCCAATACTTGCTCTGGTGACCACTGATTGCTCTGGCCAATTTCGCTGCATGTTTGCAAATGGTACATGATATAGCACAAATGCCAACTGCCTGCTCAGGCAGGGTTCTGCCTGCACAGGTGCTGTCTCACAGTTTGCAGTCAACACCCATGTCTTGAAGCTGCGTGTCACAGCATACAGTCCAAACCAATGTCACTGAAGCTGCTGTTCAGAGTCAGCACCCATGTCTTTGAATTTGATCACACTGCATTGAGAAGCTGCGTCTTCAAACAGGCCATGCCATCAGCACTAATTGAAGTGCCGTCACACAAGAGCATTGAGTCACAAAATTGCACGATGCCACAGCATTGTTGCCCAGGTGGGTTTTGGTGCCATGGGAGTTTGTCAAGTTCAACCTGTTTCAAGATGGCAGCGCCATGTATGGTAGTCACCCCTGGCATTGGAACTTCACCCAAGGCTTCCCCACCATCACTGTGACATTCCTACCCCTAGCCATGTGGGGAATGCACCTGTCACGACACAGGTAAGGACCCAGATCATACACTTTGAAAGTGATGTATGTTTGCTGCTAGATTGTGCAAATGGTACACTGCAGCTATGTGGGCGCTTTGTGTTACATGTGTAACAACCAACAAGCCTGTACTTCTGATGCTGCAATCATGCCAGTCACAGTGTACAGCTCAACAGTCTGCACTGTAATGCTCAGTGCAGCACACAAATCATCCTGACTGTCAACATCTGCAATTTCTCCACCTGCTGTTGCTTACCGCCTGTTCGACAGCACCTCTGCTCATCGTCAAGCTAGTGTAAGACGGTAACTGTAGCGCTTCCTGATGCTGCACAATAGCACGCCTCTGGCCATGTGGTCCCATGGATGCTGAGTAGGACTGTTGTAAGACAGGCTTGAGTTGGCAGCCCTGGTACTCTGGAGCCTGCTCATGTACAGTCTGCCAGCACACAAGGAGTTCAGATTCCTGCTACCTGCCCTGTGCTTGCTCATGCCCTACTGTGGTGTGGCCCTTGAAGATCTGGCAAGCCGCTTCAAGGAGCAATGCCTTGCAGAAGAAGGGCTTGTCCTTGAGGTGCTTGACCCAAGGCCTGCTTTGCCTGCTTGCTTTCTGTGTACGCCTTGCTGCACGCACAGACTGTGCATTGTGCGTGCGTGCAAGAAGAGCTCACGGGAGCTTACCCAGGGCCCTCCTCACATGCCTGTTAGAAGCTCACATACCTGTTGGGGAGACGTCACTGTGGCATGTTCAAATGCATTGCTGTCGCTCCCTGCAGACATGCCTCTTCATTGTCTCATAGCAATTGTGATTGCCAACTGCAGCATCACAACCATTGTAGGTAAAAAAAGAAGTGATGAAAAACAATAAATGGGTTATGCAGAAGAAGAAAAATGAGAAAACGTTACCAAAAAAAGGATCATGTGAGTGGTCAGTGCTGCAGGCTTTATTTGAGGAAGCAAGGAGCAGCTGTGTTCGCAGCAAGGCTAACATTCACACAAGCAAGCTCGACTTCCCCCTTGACAGGTCAGCGGTTGCAACTGCACGGGAGCTGTCAAAGAAGCTGGATGAAGCTCCTCAAGAAGGTGGCTGCCCCTTCATGACATCAGCCAAGACACAGCTAGCTGAGCCAGCGCCAGCCAAGCCGCAGCATGACACTTGTCCTCTCAGCTCATCACATGCTGCACAGTCTCAGTCACAGGCAGCACAGACAGATGTCACCAAGCAAGCCAAAGTCTGCCCGTTCAGTGGAGTAAAGGTGGATCTTACAGATTGCCAATCACAACGTGCAGCTGCTGCTACTGATGCTGATGCCACGCTGGGCAGCAGGTGCCCTGTTAGCTTCCATGGTGAGTCATCACCATCTGAGTCATCAGCCTTGGCTTCATCCCCAGCTACTGCAAGCTGTCCCTTCAGTTTTGGCAACAAAGAGAACATCCCATCTCAGATTCAGCCTGTGGGGTCCCAGTCAGCTGCTGCATCAGATGAAGCTGAGGCAGCAGTTGATGAGCCAATGACAGAGGATGCACTGAAGGAGTATGAGCAGGCCTTCTCCATGGATCCTGATGAGGCAATGCTGCAAGCCTACGCTGCTCTGCTGGCTGACAAGGTGGCAGAAGCTGAAATGGAAGCTGATGACACACCAGCAGCAGCAGCTCCTGCAAGCCAAGGGACCCAGGCCGATCATGACTGTCCTAAGATGTCGCGCACAGATGCACAGACAGATACACAGATGTCAGGTAGGGGTCCTTGCCAAAGGCACATTGCGGCAATCACCATTCTGTTCATTCTCAAGCCAGATTGCAATCCAAGCATATTCTTTTGTGGTGCAGGCAAGGATACCAAAGCAGTGCCTTCTGGCACGGACATCAGCAGACCAGCTTCTCACACACACTGCATGACAAAGGAGTCAGCAGAAGAAAAGACAAATGGATGGGCAGAGCTAGCAGGCAGTGACAAGGCTGGGCAGACTGAGCCTGCCACATGGTGGCAGTCTTGGACAGCTGTGGCAAAGTCTCTGTGGCATGAGCTGCTGCAGCAGCCTCCAAGGTGGCATGCAGTCATGGCTGCCTGTTTTGGCATCCAGCTTTCCATGACCCTATACTTCAGTCTGGTTCACCAAAGGTGAGTCTGTCAGACAAACTTCGATGCCTCTGCCCATTAGTAGCAGCGCAGTGTGTGTCTATGAACAGACTTTTCACCAGCAGACCTGGATCTTGAATGTGGTTCTGGATGCAAGGATGTGCTTCCTTCATAGGATCACTCCCGATCATATGTTCTTGCTTAACCTGCATTGATTGCAAGTCAAACCATGCTGACCTTGCACAGCTCCTCTGCTCAATGTCTGACTCTTGTCTGTTTTCCGTCCGACTCTGACTGAGTGTGTGCTTGCATTTTGGTAGAGGCCAGATTGATGTGATGCGGTACCTAGCAGAGGAGGCAAAGCTGCAGCCCAGCATGCATGTGCTGTTTCTGACCCCATGTCATGCAACACCCTACTATAGCCATGTTCACACCAACATCACCATGGACTTTCTGGACTGTTCCCCACCAGGTGAGCATTGTAACGATCTACTTCCAGATCATGCCCAAGATTACCCCTCTCGTGCAGCTCGCTCCCCAGTTCGTTTTGGTGGCTTGTTGAAGTAGGACATGCAAGGTCTGAGGCCTCAACATTGTCATGCTGCCTAGTATGCTACCCACGCTGTGTCTGACTTGGCACTGCAGCTTGCATCAATTGTGCTATCTGTAGAGATGAACTTTGCTTCACCAGCTTCAGCTAGCCGGTATGGCCAAATGATGTGGCTTGGTGCGCACTGCAGGTTGGTCTGAGGCTACTCAATGCCTCAATGATCCCGGCTGTGCATCATCAAGAACCGGCATAGAGACCACAGCAGACAAGAATGAGTGGAGCAGGTTTAAAGCTGCACCTTTGCATTTCCTGACGGGTCGCTGGGAAATTATAGATGAACGCGATACACCTACACATCTGGTGATGTTCAGTGATCTTGTCCCAGCCTTGAGCAGATACATTGGTGGACATGGCTTTTCATTACACAAAACCTTCTTCAACTGCCATTTTGAGGTTGACGCTGGCAGTAGAATATGGGTATGGAAACAAAGAAAGAACTCAAGCTATCTGTGATTGCTTTGGACCACTTCGTTCATGTATGCAATATGTAATCGCGGCAGTCTCGTGTACATGTGGCTTGGGCAAATGGTTATCAGTAATGCTTTTAAGAGCTAGAGCTTGCTGATATGCAGCGCATGGGAAACTGAAATTTGTCATCCTCACCTCTGCAAGATGATTGTTCGGCAAGAGTCTGACTAGCGTGTTGTGCTACATGCAATACAGCCTATCTGCAAGCAGGTGTGCAATGCAACTGAAATTACAGACAACATGTTCTATAGATCCCTGGAGAAGCTAAGGAAGGCACTACCGAGTGGACTGTACAATAACAGTCTGCCGGCAAGCCTAGCAGCGGTTTGGTGTCACGGTGTTTGCATCCTTGAACTTGTGTTGCGTTCTGAACGGCAGCAGCTGGATTAGTACTAGTGGACCCTACTGTTCAAATATGATGCCAGCAGTGGGAGCACAGCACAGCATGACATGGCTTGGCATGCTGTCGTTCAAAGAATTCGGTCAAGCACGTCAACCCCTCGTCTGTTTGAAACACAACCACATGAGGCTTTCTTTTCAGGCGTTGACAGCTATCTGTGATCTGTAGCTTTGCCGGCAGTACGGAAAGCCTGCAGCCGCCGCTTGAAAACACTGTACAGTTGCTGTCCTCTGCCGCGTCCTGTCGTCTCAAGCGAACTGCTTCTGGGTCTTGCAAGGGCCCTGCTGGGCGTGCAAGCCTGCAATGCAGCTGATGGTGGTGCTAGCTTGCTTGGTGGGTCAAGTCACGGGTGTGCAACAGCCCGTGTTCCTGAACGGTGGGTGCTTCTGGCTTGTTCAACTTGCGGGCGTTGAGCAGACTCGATTCGAAATGGCAACGCAATAAGACGTGTTTGCTGGCAGGGCCACCAAGCTTCGGCTGCAACGCACAGAGGGGCTTTACATTGCCACTTGGAAGAACGGTACAGTCAGGAGCAAATAACCTGCAGGCTTCTGCACAGGCCTGCTGCACAGCTTGCAAGGCTACTCATGAGTGCACAGTGTGGTCCTGGTGCTTTGACGCACAAGGTATGCACTTTGGAAAGCTGACTGCCATCGCTGTTCACCCTGGCAGTGGACTCCGGTCACTTTTAAAGCTGAAAGAAGCTTGCAAAGGCATCAATTGAAGTTGCTACTTTGTGTGGCCATGCAGGCTGCCACTCTATGTACCAGCAGTGCTGGCTTTGGGACAATCCAAGGTGACTGCCTGTATGTTAGTGTGACTTGCCTAGCTGACAGCTGACTGAGTTTGAGCGCTGCCATAGCAACCAGTACTCACAGTATGCTTGGTGCCAAGAGACAGACTCTGCAAAATGCATGCAAGTCTTGTCGTAGCTACAGCTGCTGACACTGTGCTTGTTGCTCACAGTCTGCAAGGGGAATGGAAATCAGACGCCTCCTGGACCACAGGCTTCATCAACAGGATACAGCCTACACAGAATGTCTCCCTGACAACCCTTGCTAACCATGCTCCACAACACGCACAGCTCCTTGCAACTGCCAGGCGGCACCTTCAAAGCAGCCAGACCTATCAAGCTACAGTGGCCTTCAGTCTCTCTTTCTCATCACAGCCTTCATCTGCTCAAGCCACAGTCTCTCAGGACCTGTCCACATCCATCAAGCAGGCGACTGCACCCCTCAATGTGGTCATCACCATCACAGCCATACCTTCTTCTGCCAAACTCGTCCTCAATGCTTCCATCGTCTTCCCACCTGGGAACATTGTGTCCGCCACTCCATCGCAAGCAACTCTGGCTGCTGTAGATCTTACTTCTGCCTTGACCCAAAACCCGGCTGAAGCCTTTCCAAGCCTGTATGCCAAGGATGGTGCCTTCCAAGTGCAGACTATCTCCATTTCTGATGCCTTGGTGCCTGAAGGCAGCCCCAGCAGCACCCAACTGGCGTCCCCAATACCCACTGTTGCCTTGCCTAGTAGTCCCCCAGGTGCCAACACCTCTGCTTCAACACCTTTGTCAGCTGCACCAGAGTCTTCTGTGTCACCACCATCACCATCACCATCACCATCACCATCACCATCACCATCACCATCACCATCACCATCACCATCACCATCACCATCACCATCACCATCACCCACTCCTACATTACCCAGAGCTGCTGAAACTCTATCTCCTGTCTTGCCGGTAAGTCTTACCTGAGGCAGCAATGCATTGCTACAGTCATGCACTTGCTTCTGGAAGGTAAACAGCTAGGGCTTTGTGCATTGTTTGATGTTTGCCTCATACCACAGTCAGCCTATAGCTGCAATGTGTTGCTGGTTTGCAGGTGCTCAACCCACTTCCTGCACAATCATCATTGCCGCCAGCTCTTCCTGAGACAGCTGCTCCACTCAGTCCAGGCCCAACTTCAGCTGCTGCAAGCCCATTTGTGCAGTTTCAGGCTGTCTTTTCACTCATTCCCGCTGGCTACCTAGCACTTCCCCAAGTGGAAGAAGTAGAGTCAAGCCTCTCAGCAGCCATCAGCACATGGGTGTCACCTCTGCCTGTTGCCATCAACATCACCCAAAGCAGCTCAGCTACAGCAGCACCTTCCACACCAGCCTCCTCTGTAGCAGCTTCTTTGGCAGCTTCCTCTACAACTGGCCGGCGTCATCTGCTTCAGAGCAGTCTGACGTTTCAGTCCACTGTGACATTTCTCCTCACCTTCACAGCTCAGACTGTCTCCACTCCTAACAGAGACATTTTGTCATCTGATCTGTCTGCTGCAATCAGCCTGGCGGTGGCACCCCTTACTGTGGCTACAAGCCTTACCCCAGTCCTGTCCGGAGCATACTATGCATTGAATGCATCAGTGGTGTTCCCTCAGGACAACACCGTCTCAGCTGCACCATCACAAGCCACAGTGGCTGCTGTCACCTTGGCCGATGCCCTTACAGCAAATGCTGCACAGGCACTGCCTGGGCTTGCCGCCAAGGATGGGCCTATCTATGTGACTGGGGTGTCAATCCAGGATGCTTTGGTGCCTGCTGGACCCCCCAGCAGTACCCATGCCCCTCCCACATCCACACAAGCTATTTTACCTAGCACTCTCAACATGACCCCAACCCCAACAGGCAAGCATGTTCAGATTATGGCTGCTCGTGATAATTACTGATTGTTCAGTCTCTTGCCAGCAATTTATGTGCACACATGGCTGTACATTGTTTCAATATATGTGAGGACTACAGTATGCTGTAGCATATACATTTGTACAAAAGCCGCTGGCAAACCACTAGACGTGTTATTGTACAGGTGTTGCCATCAGCCCTTCCCCTGCATTTGCTGTCAGCAGCCCTGCCTCACCATTGCAGCAGCCCTTGGTGCCCACCCCAGCCACTGAGCCATCCCCCACCTTGGTCCCCTTCCCTGCCGTCTCCACCCCACCGCCAGGCTTGAATAGCCCCCTTGTAGTGCCATCATCACCACTCCTGCCGACTCCTGCCAGTGGCCCCCCTGCCACCCCAGGGGCAGCACCACCCACCCCTTCTGCCCCAAGCCCCATGCCTCCTACAGCTGCACCTCTTCCAACTGTACCAGTGGCTCCT
>JAABUU010004816.1_pt1 | contig 15596 bp, 14 predicted proteins | sample 5559301 | NCBI WGS metagenome assembly JAABUU01 (sample SAMN10711884, study PRJNA513360) | rock metagenome | isolation source: Antarctica rocks | place: Antarctica: Victoria Land, Richard Nunatak white | reverse complement strand
CGCTGTGTAGTTCTGCTTGAAGATATCGACAGCGCCGGCCTGATTAAACGCCAAGAAGAAGGCGAAAAATCCGCCAAACCAGCCGACGACGCGGCCGCAAAAATTGGCGCCGAACTTAGCAAGGCCCTTAAGGATGCTTCGAAGAACAACGGGAAAGGTAAAAAAAACAAGGGAATCAGCTTGTTCGATCTCCTCAACGCTATCGATGGTGTGGCTTCGCACGAAGAAAGAGTTCTAGTGATGACAATCAACTGCCCCGAAAAGCTTGACGAAGCTTTAATTCGACCAGGTCGTATAGATATTAAAGTTGAATTTACCATGGTCACACGTTTCCAAATCTCCGAGCTCTTCACTCGCATGTACTCACCCGATGACAGTCCTTCAAGACTCATTGCTACTTTCAGCAAAGAAACTCTCAAATAACAACAACAACAACAACAACATATCGACGATCTTCTTGCTCAGGAACCTGCCATCCTCCAGTCCTGCGTCAACAAGCTCACGCCCATCGGCTCTTTCACTCTCGCAAAGAGTGCCAGCGATCTTGTCATCGTTACGCCTTCCAATAGCTCTTCCCTCAGCGCAGCTGTCACATCCGCGTCGATGAAGTTGAAGAATATGGCGAAAGACTTTGCGATTAAGTTGTCGAAGAACATGCTTACGCCAGTCGAGATACAGGGGTATTTTCTCACGCGGAAGAAGAACTCACGAAGAGCGCTGGCGAAGATGAATGAGTGGAGGAATCGATTGATTGAGGCGAAGGAGTCGGGAAGTAAATTGGCTCCTGCGCAGTAATCGGAGACGAAGAAGAGTGAGAGAGCATGAATAATGTTGAGAAAATCGATACAGTAGAATTTATAATTTTTACAGATCTATTTACATTAGTCGTTCTTCATCTTGAGTGTGAAATGCGAGATAGCACGATGAGGCTATAGACTTTTCACCTGGTGAAACGTATCGAATCACGAGCTTCGTCGAGTTTTGCCAGTTATACCATGTTCGATATTGAATCTGATCATAACAACGTTTTTGATTGACATTTATTCATGACTACTGTATGATAATAAGAACTGAGCTTCGACTCGATACGATTTTCTGTTGATTTTGACTTGACTAATTCGGGACTAGTAAGACGTTTGTCATTCATTAATGACTCGTTTTATCCTTTTTCTTTCTGGACAACAACAATCTTCGTCAAAGCATAACGCCTAGAACTATTGCCCCTTCGCTACACATGCTCTGCTACATATCAGTCGATCTTGCGATTTACAATTTCGTTTGATGTCACGTTCTCTTCAGAATGAATATTGGGGTGAACCTGATTTGAGGCGATAATAGCGAGTTCGAAGTATTCGCACAAGCTCAAAGCAAAGATTTATCTCTTATCTTCAGATATTCTCTGAACCTAAAGCTTTCTCAGAGTCTTTCAAGTCGTGTTGTAAATTGCTACTATAATCTGTCATCAAAGGACGCGAGCGAAACATTCTCTGATCGAGCTGCGATGCGCGAAGCGCTTTATTTCTCGGTATGTCGAGTGTGAAATCAGTGCGCTATGCACTCTTCTATTTCGACGCCGGACGTCACAGTTGAGATCTACGAGAATGCAGAACGGCAGAATCAATGACGTATATCGCACGAGAGCTTGTACAAGCAATACGTCGAGTCACTGTTACCAATAAGCAGCCTGTTCCAAAGCGAAGAAGCGAAGCTGCAAGTCTATTATATTGTTGATTATTCAAGCCTCGTTCAGATCGATCATCTTGAGGAAAGAGGTAGAACTGCGATTGTACGCTGCTCTTCAGACTCTGACTCACTTCATGTTTTCAAAGATGTCGACTTTGAAACGTTTTTGAAGTCTCGTGCTGATTTTGAGCATCGAAAAGATGTGTGTTATCATGAGATTCGAACCATTTCCTCGCTGTCCCGACACCCAAATATAATTCATTCCGCAGATGTCTTCGCCACCGTTCAAAAAATCGAGAACGATCGTCAAGCCTTTGTCTGTGACACTCTATACCCATTTATGAAGCATGGCACGTTAGACGATCAGGTCAAGAACATCAAGACTATCGAAGCACGCCTAGCGTTGAGAAACAAAGCAATATGGTGTTTTCAGATGGCTTCAGCTATTGCTCACACTCATTTCACGGCTCACACATTTCACATGAACATCAAATCGATCAATTTCGTCTTAGATTCTAACCAAAACTTGATTTTGATAGACTGAGAACAAAGTGAGGCATCGCTTTACACTCTCGCACTCGAAGCTAACGATTCTTGGGACGTAAAAGAGGCGAAAGTTGAGTCTTCGTCTTCTGATGACGCAGACTCAGCTGTGTCAAAACTTGTTTACGAGAGATATGTCGATCATTATCGGGAAAATCTCGTCTGAGGTCGACCTAAATGAAACGTCTACCCATTCTGAAGTGAATTTTATTCAAGGGCCTTGATGGCTGCAGAAGTGTTCAGCCTCGATCGAACTATGTGAATGTTGTTGCAGCAAGTGACACAAAGCGAAGTTGAGAATCTTGACGAAGTCGTTGTCTACTGAAGCGAGGACGCAAGGAACATCCCGAATGATTGAAAGGCCGTGATGAATCGCTGTCTTGATCTCGATTCAAACAAGAGAATTGAATTAATGAATCTACTGAATTTCTGGGAAAAAGTGAAATGCAAGGATTGAACAAATTCTATGTGCAACCCCGATTTTAGCGGTAGATCGCTGTCGCTTCGCGTTGCTGCCTAAAACTCAATGAGTCACATGATATCAATCGAATACGTATTTAGTGAGCTGCAATCACTGATCTGTTCGCTCAACAATTCACTCTCTATTCTGCAACAAGTTGTGATGACTATCGCAATCCTGCCCTACGCTGTAGAACACTACAATTCCCTGCTCGAGCTTCGTGTGACAAAAGATCAGTTCGAATCCGGACGAGCCTCGAAGATTCTCTTCTCGGAAATTGAGCGAGCCTTTTTGAAACATCATGTCGAACATATACTGAGTGTTATTCTTCTTCACAATCATTTTCTCTTGAATCTCGACGAAATGCTTGTTAACGTCGACTCTGTAGCAATCTCATGAGACGCTAGAAGCGGCTCAAGAGAGCTCACGAATGTCAATGCCAGTGCCTGGCGCTTCATCGAAAAGAGCATCGCGTCATATGAGTTCGCTCACGCGGCTGCGAGGATGCCTCTAGACGACTGCAGATGCAAGCATTCTTTGTCGAACTCGACGTCATACTCGAGAAGTGAAACTTGGTCAACGTTCTTGGCATCTGCTCTCTAGGAGAAACCCCCATCGATAGACCTGCTACTATGAAATTCACCAGCGAGCGCGTCAATATCACACTTCCTTTCGACATGACATCAAATGATGGCAATGTTGTCGATGCCATGTGGCAATTTAGCTTCGACTCGTTGAGGCCTTCTATTCATGCGGGATCAACATCTCAAGGTAAGCAAGATATAAGATGTTGTACGTGGTATGATCCTTTTTCCAGGACTAACAGACCTATTCTTAGGTTCGAAGGATGAAACACAGCCCGTGATCTTCGAGCAGTGCAAGAATCGTTGCAAGGAAAAACCGCACGAAGCAAGGCATACCTCAAATACTTAAGGACTATTGCGATCAGTCAAAATGGCCGCAGCTAACGAACATGAGCACTTAAGAGGATGGGGAGCATGGAGAGAATCGTACATGGCACTTATAGAAGCTCTCGCCTATGTCATAGAAACAACACTTCCCCATTTCTTCATCTTCAAGCCCATTTCGTCCCCTAAAATCGTATCTCGCCCTTGCTCTCGCTCTTGCCTTTCTTCACCCTCTCCCTTTCCTTCTGCCTCTGCCTGTCAAATTCCTGCTCCATAATCTTTCTCTCGCCTCTGGCCTTCTTCGTTATCATAAAATACATTCACCTCATCGATTCTCTTCGGCTCTAAACTCGAATATCAGTTCACATTCATCACTACTGGGTTAACGAATCTAATCATTCTTTCTTCAATGGCGGGTGCTCAATTGAGGAAGCGTGCATATTGCTGCGGCAGATCTGTTGGAGGGCGTGTTGTCATCGGGGAAGAGCATGGCATGATAGCGCCTGGGGGAAAGGCGGCAAGTTGAATCGTCATGAAGGCGATGAGGTCGCTGACGTGGCGAAGGCACTACCTCACAGCCATCGGTGGCGACGCTCATTAAATCCAACCACTTTTGATTCATGGGGTTCGACAGAGGAACAATGCTGACACAGAGTAGCTAGAGTGAGCTTCGGAGCATAGGAACTTTCGTTCCCTCTTGTGTACTTACCCAGCAGCGCGAAGGCCACAAATACGGTCGCAAGGACTAATAGCAACGCCGTATATATGTATAGCGCCGTCATGGAACAAGAGGTTGAGTTAGAAGGCTTCGAGGATGTTGAAGATGATCGAATCGTTGACGTTGCCCAGAGCAAGATGAGACCATTGCTGAATCACTGCGGCGATGAACACTGCCAACTAGTTTTAGAATGTGGAAAGATTGAGAAGATCAATACTCACCTCTTCTCATTCTGCACCTGCGGTTAACAATTCAATCTGTGTCTGAGAAATATTCAGTCGCTGAACTACGATCGTTGTACGATCTACAGCGTTTGAAAACCGTTGCACCCACACAGGCGATGACGTATCATAAATGCACTTGAGATCTGAGCATCCTACACGCCGTCCCTGATTTCCCTCTACAGCTGTGAAAAGGGGGAGTGAGTCATATTGCAGGTACTGTGTGCGAAAGAACTGAATTTCCCATCGTCTGATTGCACTACGGAGGTAAGGAAGTTCTTTCCCCCAGGGCAAAGAACTTTCATCACGTGATGAAAATTCCCTGATTCTCCAAGACAGTACTTGACTTGCTCATCTCTAATTAATTTGGAAATAGATTTGGTCTAGCTGTATCGTTCTCGTTTGCAGTTACAACAGCACCTCCGTCGATAACAACATCTCCACCGATCACACCACCCCCACCGGTCAGACCACCTCCACTGGCCATAGTACCTCCACTGGTTACAGCACCTTATCCGTCGGTACTACCAAAACCGAAGGATCAAGCAAGAATCAGAGTACGTCGGAAACGCCCTCGTCAAATTCCCCAAACGTGCGCAACGTTCAAGCAAAGTCATACGACCTCTCCGAACCTCAATTTATCGATGTCCAGGATGACGCCGCATACATATCCGTGAACTCTTGGGTTCCTTTCTGCTATCTCGGATTGATAGGTCTCGGATCTGGTAGAGCATTCGTTACCAGATTGATGAGAGTCATAAGCCCAGTAAATGTCGAAAAGCAAGCTGTGATCCAAGCTGCATCCTGAACTTTTGGGTCGATAAGTCTGGCGTTTTGCATCACCATTGCCTCAACCATATTTGAGGCAATAGCCATCGAGGATTTACGTGATCTGTTGCTCGGATGTGTCTGCGAAACTGCCCGTGTTGAAGGACCAAGGCGTCTGCTTGTATGACGATATGAATGCGGGGCGGGATTGGTTGCGGTAATGGCCTCATTCGCTCAAGAACTTCGTATAGTTTGGTCCATGTCTTTTGATCATCCTCTTTGTCTATTCGCGCTGTGAATGAAGTAAGCTGCAATGCCCGGTCAATCCGCCAGCTACTCTGAAAAAGAAAAAGAATATGCTCAGCCCGTCAAGATCTTGTTATCAACCAGGGTATTCGTCTAAGCCCACCACCACTTTACGTTATGAACACGGTCTATGTTAACGTCGTCAACTAGCTGCTCGCGCCCGGAAAGTGTCCGGCCTATCGCAGTAACACTCCTCCAAGTTCTCAAGACTCCATTAGGAATCGCAGAGAGGCACAGTTCTATTCCGGCGTTTAGCTATCTTGAGGGAAGCTACTCACACCGGTCTTGGCTTAGATATTCGTCGATTTGGTTTATTTGATGGTACAACAAATGTTATCGCAGTTTCTGACCTAAGATTGATGTTCAATATCATCAAATATTGTCTTTTGCTGACTGATGATAGCCGCGAGACCGTGAGGTTTCTAATTTGCAGTCTGGTGTGATCCTAAGAGCGGCTGGTATGTTAGAGAAAGGGTAGAAACTAATGATTGAAGCCTATCTAGCATTTGGTCCTTGCTGAATCCAACAGTAGCTTGCCGACTGTCCACTCCTGCCAACGCGGGCATAAACGCATCATGATAATGATCTATCAATGAAACTTGCTTCTTGGAAATTGCTTACTAAAGCGCTTTGGAATGAAAAGAACTCTCCCTTCGGACGTTTCAGCGCTGCTGCCCCGCAGCTCGCTGATTTTCTCCTTCTTCCGCGTAGTTTCAAGGCCTTGATCCCTATCGCTGCTGCGGCTGCGTATACATCATCATCGGTGGCTGCCGCTCCGGGGCACCGTGCCTCTCATCTCTTGCGCTTTCACCTCCTTATCCTTCTGCACCAGCGCGCAGCAACCACAGAAGCAGGAGATAAGGCAGTCATTACAGCCATTGCCCTTGATGCCATATTGACGGCGCATTTTGCTTCGGCTGATCATTTGGCGGATACCTTGAAGAGAGCAGAATGAGAGGGCGCAACAGCCCATACACTAACGGCAGAAGGAGTCAGTAGGGTGTGATTTATGAGGTGTAAGAAAGAAAGACGTACACTGCCATTACAAAACGAAGCATCGGGGTTGCCATCCCTCCTAGCCTGTGTTTACCGTAAAGAATACATGGGCACCAGGTAGCCAAGCAGCCTAGTGTTGTTTATATTAGAGTACTATTTTTGTTAATAACCTTAGGAACTCACATGTGCCGATAGGACTGAAGCAGTCAAATAGCTTATGGTTCCATGACCCCGACATTGCTAATGCTTCGATAGGTATTGCGTTAGAATTCACGGAAAACAATTTAAATGTTTAGGAGAGAATACAAAAAGCAAGGTACAGTTGAACGAGAGAGCGGGCACGTATAGATCTAGTATATATAGATATCTTAAATCCTAAAGGATGACTGCGCCTAGCTCAATGGCCAAAGCTTCATTTCTAGTGGAGAGCGAAGTTCAATTATGATCCACGTTGTAAATACTGTCTTGTTGATTGATTAGCCAATTGATGGTATCGCTTTGGAATTGAATGTTAGCAATGATTAGATGACGGATGGAGAGATGATGGGTAGGCACTCGCGATGCAACAATATATTAACATGATCTCTATAAGCGTCTCTGGGATCCGGAATTGAACGATCAAGCAAAGAATTGGTCTACAAAGGTATTGTCGAAGTCACTGCTAAACTACAACAGTACGATTTGCGTTCTTTTCTGCTTTAAAAGCTTCTTGTTATCATTCCGCCTCTTAGGATTTTACACGAGGCAAGAAAGAGCAGGACGAGTAGTACGCGCAGAAGAGAAGCACTCTGTCCTTGAAAGGAAAGGGCACACGGCATCGTAAGCTAATAGTACATGATAGGACTATCATATCTCTCTGCTTCGCAGAGCATCCTGCAATTGGTGAATTTGAAACCTGATACTGCAATGATGCTTCCTTCACAGACCCTCTTGAACCCCCTTCGTACGTTCTGAACGGCTACCAGCAGCGCAGCAAGTCCCTTTGAAAAGTCTAACATTCTTCCTTCTGCACGGCCTGCGCGACCTTATCCATCCCGGTCAGCTTCTTGATGAACCCGTCCAACGTCCCGAAGGGCAGAACCGTCCCAAGCCACGTCAACCACGCCGACTCTCCCCTCCAAATAACCGGCGGCGGATTCTTCTTCATCAAATCCCGCACAGTCGCTTTCGACCATTTATTCGCCGGCATCCCCGCATTGTCAAACTGCTCCTGGCGCAACGACTTCTCCACCACTTCCTTAGCCGGTTCGTAAATCGATCCCTTTGGCAAAACAGGCTTTTCAGTCTCTCTCATGTTCTTGATCAAGTTTGTCTTAACAACTGCGGTCCTTAGATCTACGACTTTGATGCCAAAGGGTTCAAGCTCGAGCCGGAGCGTATCTGAAATCATCACTATAGCGGATTTGGAAGCGTTGTAAATGGCTTGGAATGGGATTGTGCAGCTGCCTCCCACAGACGTCTGGTTCACAATCATGCCTTTGGGGGATTTCAGCAGAAGGGGGAGGAAAGCCTGCGTCATCGCAATGTAAGACCAGACGTTGAGGTCGAACGTCTTCTTCGCCTCGGCAATGTTGACATCAACCACGGGCATGAGGAACGTCATGCCTGCATTGTTGACCAAGATGTCAAGGCTGGACAATTTGCTGACGCAGGCTGTGATAGAGGATTCTGATTGCACGTCGAGGGTGAGGGTTTCGATGCCGAGGGATCTGAGTTGGAACATTTTGGCGGGATTGCGAGCGGTTGCGTAGACGTGCACGCCGGCTTCGTGAAAGGCTACTGCGAGGGCGGCGCCGATGCCGCCATCTGAGCAGCCGGTGATGAGGACTGTTCGCTTGAGGGTAGACATTTTCTTTTGGGAACGAGTGAGAAAGAAGTATTTGAAAGGTGTCGTGGAAGGTACGCAGTGATACAAATAGGTGTAGTATCAAGTGGGACAAGGGATCCGGGACATGCTACGTCCGGTGTCAAGACTTTGTGTTACCAACTTACCAAGCAGCCGAGGCAGCGCCGTTGCTCGCCGTGCTGGAAGAGATTTACTTGGGCGGCAGAAGGGGAGGTGTGAAATGCATGACAGGCATGTAGAGTGAGTACAAAAGGAAGGGGGGTGTAATCCTGACAAATCATACCCGAAACTCTCGGATGTTAGACGCTTCCGAAGCCGAGCGTACGAGTACTCGAGTCCGCATACCGCACCATCCCCTCGATCATCGAGCAACGATGCATATCGCTACGTGTGGATGCACAAGAGTCTTGTTGGCTTTGCTCTCAGCCTCTCTGCCTCCCATGAATACAGCATACAAGGTAACGCGAGTGCCGTTCAGCAAGCGACTGAAGGTTCATGTTAAGTGTTTTAGATCGTATATAGTACGATACGACTATAGCTAGTCGGACTAAGGTGTGGTATAATATTGTTGAAGACCCGAAATGCTTCATCACACTCATTCACTGCCAGCGAAATGCGCTGTCCTTAGATCATATTCGATGTTTCTTACACACTTTGCTTCGATTTTTAGGCTGCAATAGATCAAAGCAGTGCTATCTAAGGTCTCACCTTCACACGGAGCCCACGACTCCCCTTGGCTGGCATGGGGACGATCGTTTCGCTGTTCGCGTCTATATCCCTCTCGCGAATTGTGTCATACAATTCCAGCGTCCGTCCTTCCTGGCCGCGGTATAAGTCGTACCTGTTCAGTATTGTGCCTAGTATGATGCCGATTTCACGGCGCGCAAAGTTCATGCTACGACAAAACAGGTCAGAGAGTATGACACATGAGAAAAAGGCCGAGGATCTTACCCGACGCAGTTTCTCGACCCTCGGGAAAATGCGATAAAGGACCGACTGAGCTTGGAATTATCGATCCATCTCTGTGAACGATACTCGTAGAGATCCTCGAAGACGTCAGGATTGATGTGAGTGATGTACGTTGACATGCTTGTGGAAGTGCCTGGTGAAATCACGTAAGTCGTGCCGCGACGCTTATCATTGTACACGATATCCACTTCGGGAGAGACGCGAGGCATGCGAGATAAGACGCCTGGGTGAAGACGGAGAACCTCTTGAATACAGGCGTTGAAGTAGGGAAGGTTCTCGACTTCTGAATACGACGAGACTCTGTTCTTGTCGGGAATGACTGTCGCGAGCTCGTTTTTAACTTTCTGGAGATCTCGAGGATGAGCAAGAAGCTCGAACATTGTAGCACTGAGCGTGTATGCTGTATTCTCAAGCATCAGCGTCACTTAGTCTCAACGACTTGAATGGGGACCTCCTACCAGTTGTGCTCTCGCCGGCAAGTTCGATCAATTGAGCGTCGTGAGCCATTCTGGCATCAGTCTTTTCTTCTGTCGAGAGGAAGCTGCTCAAGATTCCTTCAAAAATCGTAGTCTTGATTTCTTCTGAATTCGACGAATTCCTGATTTTGCGAACTCTGTTTATTCACCACTATTGCGCATCAGTAACACTGAACTTGGAATACCGGATAGATTATGAGAGTCCGCGCTATTATTCAATGTACACCCACTACGAGCTCTGACTCAAATACGAACATTAAGACTTCTTTCGCTGGTGTGTTTGAAGATAGCCATTAATTTACGTGAGATTTGAGAATGCTTTTGCTGAACCTCTAGAAGAACACGTTTCCTTGCGAACAGATTCAATCGCTTTGAAACAGACAGGGGAATAAAATTGTGCAGTGAAGTGAAAGTGAGAGCTCTTACCTCTTGCTTTTCCGACATTTCGGACAAATCATCAATGATTAATCGAAGAGCTCACGTTGACGCATTATTGATCAGCTTCATGACTATCGGAAAGTGGTCGAAAACGTGGGTGAGACCGAAATACTTTTCAGTCGAATCGAAATACGTCATGCCCCAATCGTTCTCGTCGAGGAAGTGAAAACAGTCATCAAAAGCGTATGTGATGATTATGTCGCTTGCGTACGCTTTAAAAACTGTGTGCAGATACAGAATCTTGCCATTCTCTGAGCTCACTTCGCTTCATCGCGAGAGCATCTTTTTCAAACGCTCCTTGATAATAGGCTCGACTCTACGGATGCTGACATTGAAGAAGAATCCGTTGATGCTGTTCCGACGCATACGATGTACATCGTGACCTATCGTGGCAATGATCGAATTTGGGGCTGGCGAGAGTAGATCATAAGCTCTGAACAAGATTTTTGGCGCGTTCGATGCCTACTTCCTGATCTCTGTCCGACAAACAAGAGCTTGTCTGTCTTCCTTCCTGCAGTCGAATACAGCGTATCGATGAAGTCTGAATCGTTGAAGTGAACTTCATTTGAATTGATGCGCACGATCGGATCTTGAGATGTCTATGTCAGCTATTTCAAACTTCGGCAATCAATGACAGTTACACATGTCATATTCTTTATGCATTTCGTTCATTCGTCGAAAATACTTGTCACCTAGAAAGATTTCGTAATATATCTCGTACCAGTATGTCATTGCTAGGCAGCATTAGTTGCAATGTCTTCACAAGATTTGATTTCGTGTCGATCATGAATTGAGTCTTCTCACCAGCCAACTTTGAGCCTGAAATTCTCGAAAGTGAATGCAATGTCACTGAATTCTTCAAGTCAATTTCATGAAAAGGTAAATGAGGTTCGGCTGCATCACATATTCCGGTATAGTGCAAGACAAATGCTTCAAATGAAGATTTCTATAATCAGAGAATAGATTCATTGACGTCCCCAGTCTTGAAACTCATATTGATGAGTTGTTGCTGAGCTTTTCAGCCAGCTATCTAATGACACGTCTACGGCAGACATTGATTTTGGAAAATGTCTTCGACAACGACGCTCAGAAGAAAAGAAGTTTGCAACGTTGAATGCGAGTAGTTCTCATAAAACATCCTTTCTATGACTTTGAATATATGAGCCAGTATTTCTGAAGAGCGTGAACAGATGATGATCATTGATCATCTGTTCAGGCGGTCAACGATAGTTGATTACGCTAACGTTTCTGCATCATCAGCCTGAGAAGTGAGACTCATTCAGAATGGTGGCAATGTCAAAGGATTCATCAGACGTCATGCAAGACTTATGTTGCCCGTCACACTTTGACCCTGTCACGTTGCAGATAAGCATGCCTCTTGACACCATTTCACTTGAACCTTGAGAAATATTCGTTCGCCTTCTACATGCGATAACATGTGCTTTTTGCATGCACTTCTAAGAGAACCTATCGGACGCAAGACTGATAATTCCCGTCCACGTGTTCATTCATTCATTCATCTCCTCATGTACAAGGCTACAGCGCATTCAACGCAGCAATGATGAACACGAAGCTCGACTATCAACTCATTCGAGAATCTTGCACTGCAAAACAGTGTACTCAGCCGACAATTCTGCAAGGCTGATTGACGATAGACTCGATATGTATCATATGAAAGAGAGCTTGAACAGCTATGCTCGAGAAAACAGTGAATCTAGGGTTGAAGATCGATCAATCACTCGAGGCAGCATAGAAGCAGCGGACAACAACCTGTCTCGAGAGCCTGAGTCAATGAAGAGTCAGCTTTGACATTGAAGAAGGCAGAGGATCCGATGAGGCTTGAGTCCTTGAGTGTTCACACAACACACAGTCAGACTATATAGGTATAAAGGGGCACTGGTATCGAGAGCATTCAGCTGTGCCGTAATTTAATGACTGCTAAACGGGCCACCACGAGAAAGGTTCGGCGTCGCGCCGTCGATCTGATGAATGCGTGATGTTCATTCAAGATTCCCATCTGCCGCCTAGATTGAGCCCATCATTGCAACTATTACATCGCGTCGAGATATTCCTCATTGACGCTCACAAATCTCTGTTTCCAGCTTCGTCTGCCTGTCAGAGCTGAGTGAAGGAGCGTTGCTAGTGTCGACAAGCGATGATCAAGTTGGTTTCCGTCCCATGAATGATCGTTTGATTGCTCGATCCTCTCGTGTCATCTTTGCCGCAATGCTATTCCGTGAGCAAGGCCTGAAGAAATTCAGCACACCATCAGTTGACTCAGAGAGATACTGCTCAATAATCTGGCAAGGAATGCGGTATAAATACCATCGCATCCGCCATCATCTTTGACTCCCTCATGAGCTCAAATCTCTGTCAGATTTCATAGCATTCGACGATGTATGCAACATTAGACTATCGCATCTGCGCTGTGGCAGCTGACTTACTTGCCGCTTCCCTTGCAGCCCCTGCCGAGGGAAACCAGAACCATGCACCCAATTGTCGTTACTTGCCAGAAGACTCTCACTGGCCTACAGAGGAGAACTGAAGTCAGTTGAACAAAATCATCGAAGGCAGACTTATTCGGAGTGTTTCTCTAGCACAATCCTGTCACCCTTCCGGTCTTGACAAAGCTGCATGCGCCAAAATTCAGAATGAATGGGTGCTCACGCAAACATAGTTAGTCAAGAGAAATGCTGCGTTTAATGTTACATAACCTGACCTCGCATTTTTAGCTACGAAGATTCAGTCAACGTGATGATTCTCTATTGACTTAACGACTCTTGCAGTTCATTTTCGAGTCTCAATTCACCCTGCACTTTGAGCAATATGACAAGTTACGCTATCGACGTCGACAGCGCAGCAACTGTGGCAGCTAGGCTTAAATTTGCCCAAGAACGAAACGTCAGACTCTCAATCAAAAACACAGGCCATGATTATATTGAAAGATCGAACGGTCGAGACTTTCTGACACTATGAATGCACAATTTGAACGACATGTCGTTCTTCAACTACAGCAGCCCAGGCTACATCGACCCTGCCGCTAAAGCAGGCGTCGGCATTCAATTTTTTGACATATATCGGGAGGCTGCCAATCATGAAGTACGAGTTCTCGATGAGTATTGTTCTAGTGTGGGAATGGTTGAAGGCTACGTTCAAAGTGAGAGGCACGAACCCCTTGCAGCAAGCTATGATATGACTGCCGATAACACGCTTGAGTTTGAGATCGTGACTGTCGACGGCCGACATCTAATAGCCTCGCCCACCCAAAACCCGAACCTGTACTGAGCGCTCAGTGGCGAAGAAGCAGGTACATACGCCGTGATTCTCTCGGCGACGATTAAAGCGCATGTTGATGGCTCGACCGTCGATGCATCCTTTTCTCTCCTCAATACGGACCCAGACAAATATTGAGCAGCCGTAGAAGCATTTCAGAAACACCTTCTTGTTCTCAATTCGATTTCCGGCTTTGCGATCTCATGAGGCCTTGATAATCATACATTTGATCTCAATGTTGCCACTCTGCTCGATGCTGTGAAATCTAATATGACGATCGCTTGGGAACCTTTCCTTCAAGAGCTCAAGGGGCTCGACGTGTCACTTATCAGCGTTAACACGACTGAGCATTTCAACTTCTATGATCACTATGAACACTACACATTTCCGCCCGAGGTTTATCAAACGAACAACTCTCTGGGGGGACGACTGATTCCGCCCTCGACCGTGCAGAACGACTTGACAGATTTGATTGACGCCTTTCGCGAGATTGTGACCGATCTCGAGTTCACAACGAATCGGATCAGTGCTATTGGTTTAAATGTGTCACATGAGCGCGTCGAAAATGCGCCAGGCTCGAACTCTGTCCTTTCAGCTTGAAGGAACGCGCTGTACACGTTGAACGTGAGCATCGTATTTCCTGCAGATGCTTCACTTCAGAAGCTCGAAACGATACAAGTCAAGGTAAATACGTGGCAGGCTCTATTCACTTCATTGACATCGAATGGTGAAGCGTACATGAACGAGGCGACATACGACGACTCTGATTGAAAGGCGAACTATTTTGAAGAGAATTACGACACGCTGCTGAAAATAAAGAGGAAGTACGACCCTAGCTTTGCTCTGTGACAACATACATCTGTAGGAGCTGATGTTTATTGAAAGGTGACTAATGATGAGAGGCTGTGTCGTGTGTTTTAGAGTCGCTTCTCTTTATGTAAAGCTGTTACTGTATCTAAGTAGTCGACTCATCGTCGAGTAAGAAACAACCTTTTTCCACCTATTCTGACACCTATGCAGAAGCGTGTTTTAGCATGTAGATCTCACTTTAGAACGCATGTTTTTCCTTCGCTACCTAACAGCGCTTTCACACATTATTCTGCGTGTGAGATCCTTGAAGATGCGAATACCATACCGCCTTTATGACATCAGGAATTCAGCAATAAGTCGAGTAGAAGGAAGTCAACGATACTCAAAGCTGTCAAAGTTAATTCGACGAGCTTATTGCTGAAGAAGGCACTAAGCCCCTTTTGGACGCTTTTTAGTGCGTATGCCACAACTAGAACGCGCATGATCGCGCTGGCTCTGAAACCAATAAGCAGGCCCTAGCCGGCCGCAGGATTAGGGTTAGGATGATCGAATCACATGACGGGGTAGTCGAAGCACGGGATAGCTTTGAGCCGATTATTGCGAGACCTTTTTCCTGATGATCAACAGACTGATGTTCGATGTTCGTTGTATCAGAATTCGACTCATGACACAGAATTGAAGCTTCTACGATGAATCACATCAGCGACAGAGCGTTCTAAGAGGCGATCAGCTACGATAACGTGCGTTTTGACCAATCAGAATCTCTGACAAGCACAGTTGAGAGACTCAGTAGAAAGCCTTCGTGAGTTGTCGGCTTCAATACACGCAATCAGCAATCAACATGCGTAAATGCTACTGCCATGCTTCCGTCTCACGATGCCTCAAGCAGTTCACGTAGCAATCTCACAGAAAGCAGAAGTTTCAGAAGATGTGAAAGATGCTGGCTCAAGGCAACGATGTCTCTGTGCAATAAAAGACATCTCTCGGCGAAGTAGAATCTTCTCATTTCACTGCCAATCGCATATATGTCCGAGAATAGTAAAAGTCGTCGAAAAGTGTTACGAACATGCCTGAACCGGCCAGGGTCCAGATCTAACCCTAATCAATTTGATTAGGGCAAGCCATGGCGCTATGTCTAGTTTGGACCTAGCGCACCCCTTCGGGCCATCCCCAGCACTTCT
>JAABUU010004814.1_pt1 | contig 15596 bp, 11 predicted proteins | sample 5559301 | NCBI WGS metagenome assembly JAABUU01 (sample SAMN10711884, study PRJNA513360) | rock metagenome | isolation source: Antarctica rocks | place: Antarctica: Victoria Land, Richard Nunatak white | reverse complement strand
GCCCATAGATCAGCGGCCCCGGACAAAGCGGCTTCCTTCAAGTCGCTGTATCCGAACCGCCCACGTGCAGAACCGTGCCTGCCGACAAATCCCAATGCGGGCGGTCCAGATACAGCACTAAGACTTCCAGATACAGCACTAAGACGTGTGAGGACTGATCGACTCTCGATACGGCACAGCTATAACGAATTATGGAGAATTGCCTTGCACCGCTCTGGCTGGTCAGTTAGACTGCGCTGCATGTCTCGCACATGGCTCGGTAACTTGCTCTGTATCTGTGTGCTTTGCCACTCGGCGGCCTCTTCGCAGACGCTCAAGCCGGGCGTTGGAGCCCCACCGATTACGGCGACACCCACGCCCTCAACGCCTCCTTTCCACGGTTGGGGAGCCTACAGAGGCAACTACGTCATCATTGATTTCTGGGCGACATGGTGCGGGCCCTGTGTTGCCGCCATGCCACGAATCGCCGCGCTTAAGGAGGAATTCAAAGGGCGACCAGTCCGTTTTGTGACTGTTGCTTTGGACGAAGCACCTCGTGTTGAAGACTTCCTGAAGCGCCAGCACCTATCCATCAAAACTTACGTCGATGGCCCGGACGGTCCTACAAGCAAAGCGTATGGAGTCTATGGGATTCCTGTGTCCGCTGTCATTGATCCTAAGGGGAACGTGGTTGCCGTCACGTCAGGGGACAACATTACTTCGGAATCCGTCAGAGGACTTCTAGCGGGGTCGTCGCCCACACTACCGGCTCTTGCTCAACCAGTTGATCCGGAATGGGATAAGAGTCAGATCTCATGGCAGGATGGTGTGCAGCCAAGCTTCGAAGCCATCATCAAGCCCATACAGGTTCGCGGTAGCGGGATCATGCATAAGCCCGGGTCGAACCGGATCAGCCGAGATGGTCTGCCGCTCACGCCCATGATTTGGTACGCATGGCAGACGGATTCATTCCATATAGATATCCGGATAGCGGTTCCTAATTTCCTCTATCGTGCTGTCATTCTCGTTCCCAAAGGCCGAGAAAACAGCTTGTTCCCGAGCTTTCAGTCAGCATTAGAGAGCACGTTCGGGTTCCACACGAGGTGGGAGGAGCAAGATCGAAATGTACTGGTGCTGAGGACCGACCGTTCCAAGGCGCTTCTTCCGTCCGCAAGCCAAGAACAATTTGGGTACCAAAAGGGACACATCACGTTTCACAAACAGACCATGGCCAAACTAGCGGAAGCCTTGCCAAACTGGACCAGGATACCTGTACTTGACGAGACCTCGCTCCCTAACAAGTACGACTTTGATCTCGAATACCGAGATGATCGCCCGGATGTTTTGATCTCCGAGCTCAAAGAGAAGTATGGTCTCATCCTGGAGAGAGCCAAACGTAAGGTACACATCCTTGTGGTTGAACCCGAACTCGTTCAGAATACGATGATTGGACGCTAGCGCGAGTAGCGGATTGTCTGCTCCTCAGTCAACGTGGCCCGGATAAGTCGTGATAAACGCGCTTCTCGTCACTCAATCTCTTTTTCTTGCATCGCGCGCAAACCCTTCCCGCTTCACGGCCCGTGCTTCGTTAAGGGGGGCATGGTTCGAAATGGCTTCTACGGCGGCGCTTGCGCGGGCGCTGGCTGGACCGCCGCGATCGCTCCGGTGCAGGCCGCCTTCCCTCTTGCGCTCGATGAACTCGGGGCTCCTGCTCCGCTCCATCGCAAGCTGGAAGTGTATCGGCATCACCGGCTTCTCCTGCTTGATGAAGCCATTGGCCTCTCTGCCATAAAGGCACCCGCCGCAACGCCTGTGCAGGAACGTCGGTTGAAGCGTCTTGCCGAGATTGCAAGCCCGGACACTCGCGGTACTCTGAAGTTGCGAAGAAGGCTGAGAAGGTGTCTGCATGAGGTTGATCAGGGCCGCCGAGATGCGAGATGCTGCCGCAATCGCACATGTGCATGTGCAGAGCTGGATAACAACCTATAACGGCATTGTTCCGCAGGTGTACCTGGCCGCACTCGACGAGGTCGAACGGATTCCCTTATGGCAGGACTGGCTGAAGCGCGACATCAGTGTTTTCGTAGCCGAAGTCGATGGACAGATAGTGGGCTTTTCTGCTGGAGGTGCAATCCGCGAACCGCTCCAGGAATATGAGGCGGAACTCTACACACTCTATCTACTCAAGCAGGTGCAGAGCCTTGGAATTGGCAAGGCCCTTTTCCGCGCTGTTACTGGAGCTCTTGTTACAAAGGGCTACCAAAGTATGCTCGTGTGGGTGCTCGAACAGAACCCAGCGGTTCACTTTTACGAAAAGTTGAGTCGTCACTACGTGATGAGCAAGCGGATTGAGATCGGCGGCCTTGAGCTATCCGAGTTTGCTCTCGGATGGAAGAACCTTGCAGCTGAACCGGCAAAGGTGTCGCGCTCCCTTTGAGGAGAGCACGCGTTCCGATGCGGGTTATTCGTCCGCGACTTCGGTGAAGGTGCGCTGACCGTCCTCCACGATGCGAACATGACCGGTCGAGATCTCGTAGACCCAGCCGGAGAGTGTCAGTTCGGAACGAGCGAGGGCTCCGGCTACGCTGGGATGCGTCCGAAGGTGTGCCAGCTGCATCAGAACATTTTCTTCGGTCAGGCGGCGGATATAGTTTTCTGCGTTTTCTGCGTTATTCGCGAGTGAGTCGGCGACGCGGAGCGCAGCCTGCCCATTGGTGAGCCACGACGTCACAGTGGGCATGCTGGCGGTGGAGGCAGGATTCAGCAGCGCCTTCATCGCTCCGCAGTCGGAGTGGCCGCAGACCGCCACATGTTCAACCTTCAAGGCCATTACGGCGTACTCGATTACGGCGGAGACGCCACCCAGCATTTCTCCGTAGGCCGGGACCATGTTCCCGATGTTGCGTGCGATGAAAACCTCGCCCGGACCGGCCGAGACCAGGTTTTCAACGTCCACGCGCGAGTCGGCGCAGGCAATGACGAGAGTGTGGGGCTGCTGGGGCGTTGAGCCGAGACGGCGGTACTCCTCCGCGCTTTCCGCGTGGACTTCAGACTGAAATCGGCGGATGCCCTGTTTGAGGCGTTCAAGAACGGCTGCGCTCATGAGGTTTAGACTCTCCCTTTGATTGTCATCAGGATAGCGCGCGGTTTAGAGCATGATGCCGGGTAAAAGTTTCGGTAGAGCACACGGGCAGCGGGCAAGTTCCACCGCGAGGGTACACGTGAACCTCTGAAGCTAAACCGGAAAAGCGCCATGTTTTGTTGTAGGCTACCCACCGGATATCCCAGACTGATATAACATCCGCAGCAGCCTAAACAGAATGCAATTGGATCCTATGAAACCGCTGCAAAGCGGATCAAGATAATGGCACCTCACTTTGGAGGCAACGTAATGACAAAATCGAGAGACTTCCTCCGCAGATTCGTATTAGCTGGCCTGTTCGTGTCGTGCTTGCTGCCGGCCACCGCGCGGGCACAGTCCACGGGCAGTATCACGGGCACGGTGACGGACGCTTCGGGTGCCGTGATCCCAGGCGCTACCGTGGAGGTGACAGAGCAGCAGACGGGCGTTTCGCGGACTGTTACGGCCGATGGCAGCGGCAGCTATGCTGTCCCTTCGCTGCAGCCGGGAACGTATTCGGTCAAGGCGTCTGAGACGGGGATGCAGGTAGTGACGGTCCAGGGCGTGGTCCTGAGCGTCAGCAGCACGGTTCCGGTCAATGTGCAGCTTGGGCTGCAATCCCAGAGTGAGGTTGTCGAGGTCAATGCCGCGGCCGCTGGCATCGAGAGATCGACGATGAGCGTGGGACAGGTAATCGATCAAAAGACGGTACAGGATGTGCCTTTGAACGGACGGCACTTCGTCGATCTTGGTGTGCTGCTGGCCGGGTCGGTGACAGCCCCGCAGTCTGGATTTCTGACCAGTCCGCTCCGCGGTCAAGGCGCGTCGTCGTTCAATTCAGCCGGAGGACGCGAAGACACCGTCAACTTCATGATCAACGGCGTGAATCTGAACGATATGTCGCAGAATCAGATTACGTTTCAGCCGACGATCAATACTGTCCGCGAGTTCAAGGCGCTGAACTCGAGCTTCAGCGCGGAGATGGGACGGAACTCGGGAACCATTGTGCAGATTGCAACGCGCTCGGGGACGAACCAGTTCCACGGCGAGGGCTACGACTTCATTCGGAATAGCGCGGTGGACGCCCGCAACTTCTTCAATCGCGCTCCAGCGCGGCAGTCACCGTTCAAGCGCAATCAGTTCGGTGGCGACATCGGCGGTCCGATCTGGAGAGACCACACGTTTTTCTTTCTCAGCTACGAGGGTCTGCGTCAGCGCCAGGGTTTGACGATCAACAGCACCGTGCCGAGCACGGCGCAGCGGGCGCTCGTGATCGACCCCGTCATTCTCAAACTATTGCCACTGATCCCAACGGCCAACGATCCGACCGGTACGGTTTTCCTTGGTTCGGCGACCGCCCCGGTAAATATCGACCAGTTCACGGGGGACCTGGCGCATAACTTCAATTCGAACGATACGCTTCATTTTTTCTACGCCTGGCAGCAGGACAAGCGCATCGAACCGACGCTGCAGGGAGACTCGATTCCAGGCTTTGGGGATCACCGCACAGCGCACCGCCAGATTGGCACGCTCGTGGAGACGCATGTTTTCAGCCCATCGCTGGTCAACGAGGCACGGCTTGGGTTCAACCGCATTGCGATCAGCTTCTCCCCAGCGTTCACAGCTGACCAGGCGACCTACGGTATCAACGCAGGCGTGACGGCGCCGATCGGTCTGCCGCAGATTCAGGTGCAGGCGGCACAGTTCACCCTTGGCGGACCTTCCGGATTCCCGCAAGGCCGGTTCGACACCACCGGCGTGTTCTCGGACACGCTGAATATCCTGCGGGGCAAGCACTCAATCAAGGTGGGTGGAGAGTTTCGGCGATTCGTGAACACTAACTTTTCGAGCGATACGAGCTTCTTCCGCTTTCCAACCATGAGTGCGTTTCTGAATGATCAGGCATCATTCTTCAGCGTAACGCCCGGCCGTCGTCCGAGCCGCATCTTCGTCAATGCGCTGGGCGTATTTGCCCAGGACAACTTCAAGGTCAACCCAAACCTGAGCCTTGAACTGGGTTTGAGGTTTGACTGGAACGGTACTCCGCATGAAGCAGAGAATCGATTCGTAGTCTTCAATGCGGCCTCTGTTTCGTTGCTCCAGCAGGGTTCGCACGGGTTGAGCAGCGTGTACAACCAGAACTACAACGTGGAGCCGCGGTTGGGCTTCGCCTACGACTTCGACGGGCAAGGAAAGACGGTTCTACGCGGCGGATACGGATTGCAATCAGACCAGCCGGCAACGAACCTGGTGAGCCCCCTGGCTTCCAATCCTCCGTTCGCCATGCCGGTGAGTACAAGTGCAACGACAAGTCTGGCGAATGCGTTTACCGTGGCAAAGGCTGCGGGTTCGCTTTCACCAGCCTCGGTGCAACGAAATTTCCGCAACGCGTATGTGCAGACCTATAACTTGAACGTTCAGCGCCTTCTGCCGGGTGGCGCCGTTCTGCAGATCGGCTACTACGGGTCCAAGGGGACGCATCTTCGGCTGCAGCGCAACATCAACCAGCCGGTGAATGGAGTCAAGCCGTTTGGCAAGCTTTCCATCACGAGCCCAATTCAGGCGGGCACCGGCCTGGGAACAATCGCGGAAGGCGACAGCCAGAGCTACTCGAACTACAACGGGCTGTGGGTTACGGCGAGCAAAAATTTCTCGCGCGGGCTGGAGTTCAACACCTCGTATCAGTGGACCAAGTCGATGGATACGAACTCGTTGAGTTCGCAGGGATTCACCCTGCAGGATAACTACAACATTGCAGGCAACTACGGTCCTTCGGATTTTGATGCACGCAATCGCCTGGTGTTCAGCGGCGTTTATTCGTTGCCATTCAAGCTGAACATCCTGGTGAAGGGCTGGAGAGCGTCGACGATTCTGCAGCTGCAGAGCGGCAATCCGTTCTCGATTCTGACGTCCTCGGTGTTGAATGGAACCGGCGTCGGTGTGCGCCCGGATATTCTGGTTTCGCCGGGCAGCATCAAAACTTCGCGTAAACTTGCGAGCAATGGGAACGTGCAGTTCATCGCGCCGGCCATCTGTTACACGCCGACGGCAGGATGTGAGTTTGCCAGTGATGGCAAGCACTTTGGCAACTCCCAAAGAAACGTGCTGTACGGCCCGGGGTTCGAAAACCTGGACTTTTCGGTGGCCAAGGACACGCCCATCCACGACAACGTCAGCTTCGAACTCCGCTTCGACGCCTTCAATACGTTGAATCACGTGAATCTGGGTCAGCCGAACACAACGTTCGCGATCGGGAAGAATTCGGTTTCGGCCGACACGTTTGGCCAGATCGGATCGACGCGCACCCCGGTGGGCGATTCCGGATCTTCCCGGCAGTTGCAGATTGCAGGAAAGATCATCTTCTAGCAGCACGCGGCGGGTGGGCCCGGATTGTCCTCTGGACCACGCCCGCTGCGCTGTCAGGCAGCCGAAGTGCGGCCATGATTGAGCCAGCCTACAGCGTTGATCAGGTAGCCCTTCAGGTCCTTGCGTTCAATGATCGCGTCGAGAAAGCCATGCGCAAGCAGGAACTCCGACCGCTGAAATCCTTCAGGAAGCTTCTGGCGGATTGTCTGCTCGATCACGCGCGGGCCCGCAAAGCCGATCAGCGCGTTCGGCTCTGCGAGGTTCAGGTCACCCAGCATGGCAAAGCTGGCGGTGATGCCCCCGTAGGTTGGGTCGGTCATTACCGAGAGATACGGAATGCGCGCCTGGGAAAGTCGTCCCAGTGCCGAAGCGATCTTCGCAAGCTGCATGAGGGCGGCGATGCCTTCCATCATGCGTGCGCCGCCCGAAGCCGAGACGCTGATGAGCGGGTGTCCGGTGGCGAGCGAACGATCGATGGCCCGGGTGAACGTTTCGCCGACTACAGCACCCATCGATCCGCCAATGAAGCTGTACTCCATGGCCGCCACGACCACAGGGTGAGGGCCAAGGTTGCCGATCGCGTTGACCATCGCATCGTTCAGTCCAGACTTGCGTTGCGCCTCTTCCAGGCGACGCTTATAAGGCTTCAGATCCGTAAACTCCAGCGGATCGGTCGAGCGCAGCTCGGTGTCCACCAGCTGGTAGCCGGGCTCGAGCAGGCTCTCAATCCGCTCGCGCGCGGAGAATCGGAAGTGACGGCCACAGCGCGGGCAGACCTGTAGATTGGCTTCAACATCGGGCTTGAAGATTGCATTGTTGCAGGAATCACACTTGATCCAGAGACCTTCCGTGCGCACGGTCTTGGTGTCGTCTATGACGATCTTGTGGTCTTCGCGCTTGAACCAACTCATGGCTTTGGCTTCCCTCATAGCTGATTGTAAAGCGGCGCGGCTGGATCTGGATTCGGCAGGGGTCCGCCCTAGCATCGCGCTAAGTCTTAGTGGCCCAGGTGATACGGGTGCCCGGCAAGAATGGTGAGAGCGCGGTATATCTGCTCGGCGACGACCACGCGGGCAACCTCATGAGGAAGGGTCAACTTGCCCAGCGAGAGGACTCGATCCGCCCGCGCCAGCACAGCCCCGGACCACCCACTCGCAGGCCCGATGGCAAAGACCATGCGTTGAGCGCCGCCGTCCCGTACGCGCGCAAGATACTGCGCGAACTCGATCGAGGTGACCGTCTCGCCGGTGGAATCGAAGAGGCAAACATGGGTGGGAACGCGCCCGCTCTCCCGGCCGAGGATTGCCAACAGCGCTGTTTCGGTGGAATAGGCGAGCACCTCCAAGGGAGTCATGCGGGAGCTCCGCTCGGCGTACTCCTGGGTAAGCAGCGTCGCTGGACTCTGGCGTTTGGCCCGACTCGAGGCCGCAATGCTGACGAGGGCTAGCTTCACTCTGCCTCTTCTCGATTTACAGAGAGAATTAACGGTGGTTCTACTACTTTTCATAGTCGTCGGCGCGAGTTTGTAGTTTACATGCTGTATTTCCCCGTGGTCGAGTTTGGCCCTTTACGTGCTCGACATCTGCACAAGCAGATATCTAACGAAACCCGGTTTGTACAACCTTTGTTTCAACTCCAACACGGTAAAGACACGCCGGCCCGTTCGGTGCCAACGTTTCAGGAGCTCTAATCCATGTATCCACGGAAAGCCAAGATTGCTGCAATTTCGACCGTAATTCTTACAGTGTGTGCGAGCGGCGCATTTGCACAGACCAGCAAGGGAATCTTGACTGGCGTCGCGCGCGATGCAACGGGAGCGGTCCTTGTAGGAGCGGCCGTTCAGGTCACAAATCAGAATACTGGCGAAAATCGCACGGCCACAACGCAGAACGACGGTGCGTACCGCATTGAGGGCATCTCCCCAGGCAGGTACACGGTCGAGGTCACGAGCCCCGGATTCAAAACCACTCAGGCTAAAAACCTCTTGGTGAACGCTTCTATCGTGACTTCCTACAATCCAACGCTGGGGGTCGGTCAGGCCAACGAAACAGTTTCGGTAGAAGCAAACCAGGTCACTCTGAACACTGATAATGGCACACTGAGCGGCGTGGTCGGTGCGACGGAGATCGACAAGCTGCCCATCTTCTCCTTAAACCCTGTGGAGCTCGCAACGACTGTTCCCGGCGTACAAGTTGTCACCGGTGGTGCCAGTGCTGGGTTTTCAAATGGGATCAATATTCAGGTGAACGGTGCCCGAGCCCGCTCCAATAATTTCCTCCTGGACGGCCAAGAAATCAACGATGTCGGCATCGGAGGCCAGGCGTTTCAGCCGCAAATCCCGGACATCTTTGAGTCGGTTAACGTGATCACGAATTCAGCGTCCGCCGAGTTCGGTCGTGCCGGCGGCGGTGTTGTAAACCTGGTTACCAAGCAGGGCACCAATACCTTCCACGGTGAAGTTTTCGAGCGCTACACGGGTTCAGGGCTCAACGCGCGCGACTTTAGTCTGCGCGGGGCGCTGGATTCCAATGGCCGCCCGCTTTTGAAAACGCGTTACGATCAGCATAGTTACGGCTTTACTGCCGGCGGTCCCATTATCAAGGACAAGCTCTTTGCGTTCGGCGGCACTCAGTTCCAGCGGTTTTATGGAAAAGAGCAGGCTGGATTTAATGCCTTACCGGATGCCGCCGGGTACGCGGCACTCCAAAAGTTCACGGGCACAGCGGCGGCGCAGGTCGCGATCCTGGACCAGTATTTGAGTGGAGGTGCCTACCTTACGCAATCAAATCAAACTGCGGGACAAACGATTGTCAACGTAGGCCAGGTCTCGCCTGGTTGCCCTGCTACCGGCTGCACTGTGTCGTTCGGAGCGTTCAAGCGGCCTGATGCACCAGAAGTAAGCCCCGATACCCAATGGATGTACCGCATTGATTACCATCCCAGGGAGAAGGACAGCCTCTCTTTCCGCTATTTGCACGATCGAACCTCTTTGACTCCCGATTATTTCAACAACTCCCGTGCTCTCTCTGGCTTTGATACACAACAGGGCGGCCCGACGGAACTGGGAGAAGGGCAGTGGACACATGTCTTCTCACCCAACCTGATCAATGAGTTCCGGGTCTCTGAGGCACGTTTGGCTTTCACCTTCTCTCCCACCCCGGGTACTCTCGCGAACCCCCTCTACGCTTTGCCGACCTTCAGCTTCGCTAAGACCTCCGTTTCTACCGCGGTAGGCTCTATTACCGCCGCAACCCTTGGGCCAAACCAAAACTTCCCGCAGGGACGCAAAGAGGATCTTTATCAGTTCCAGGACACCGTTAGCTTTACCAAAGGCCGCCAATCGCTCCGCGTTGGAGCCGATATCGGACGCCAGATTGAGATTGACCTAGTCTCACAGAACGTCAAGGGAAACATCGCCTATGCAGCTGGTGGAACCGGCATCTCTTCCCTTGGCAACTTTCTGCTCAACCAGACAGGACCCTCGGGATCCGTGGGTAAGACCTTTGGCAAAACCCGTGTTGACGGTCACGGATATCGCAACGGCTTCTTCGCTGAAGATGATGTTAAATTAAGCGCCGACCTCACGGTGAATCTTGGCGTTCGATATGACTATCTGACTAATCCAGAGAATGCTCTGCCATTCCCAGGCGTTGACGTGAATAATGTCTTCGCCCCAATCAATACGGTGGTGAAGATCAAGGGCGACTACAACAACATCTCGCCTCGTCTGGGCTTTGCATATTCGCCTCACTTCGGAGGTTTCCTGGGTGATGGGAAAACCGTTGTCCGGGGTGGCTTTGGGATCTTCTACGACAGCACTTTCTCGAATATTCTGGTTAACTCGGCTCAGAATTCTCCCAACGCCGTTCGCTTCTTACAACAGTCGCCGAAGTCGAGCACTGGCATCAGCAACCCAGCGGCAGCATTGGCAGCTGCTGTTCCAGTCCTCAGCCCAAAGTCTGCGGTCTTGAGTGAGGCTAGCAATCTGGTCAATCCGCAGACGTACGAATACAATCTGGGCATTGAACGACAGCTGCCTGGATCAATTGTTCTGGCCGTGCGCTATGTTGGAAATCGGGCCGAGAAGCTGTTTGCCAGTCAGCAGTACAACTACTTTTCGGGTGGTTCGCGCATAAATCCAAACCGTGGTCCAGTGTCAGTCCGCGACAATGGTTCCAGTTCGAACTATAACGCTATCGAAGTGGATGGCACACACAACTTTTCTCACGGCTTTTTGATCCGCGCCAACTATACGTACAGCAAAGATCTGGATAACGGTTCCGAGATATTCTCCACATTTTCGACAGGCGGTAATACTGCCTACCCTGCCGATTTGTCTCCGGGCGGTCGCAGGCAGGATTACGGTCCGTCAGACTATAATCACGATCAGTATTTCTCGGTAGCCTATGTGTTCTCGCCGAAGGGGTTCCGTTCTGACAACCACTTTGCCGATGCGGCATTCGGTCTATTTACGCGACACTGGACGTTGTCCGGAGTAACGCAGTTACAGAGTGGGCCTAGTGCCAGCTTCACAACGGGCGGCCTTGATATCAACGGGGATGGAAACGCCTTCAATGATCGTCCCGTAGTTTCCAATCCCCATGCTCCTCTGAGTACAGTTGGAGAAGACGGATCGTTCATCGGGGGCACACCTGGCGTCTATTACAATGTAGCCAAATACAATACGGACCAGACGCTTGTTCCAGTAACAACTGATGCGGTGCATTTCATCGTGCCGAATAGCCCCAACAATGAATTCCTTCATCAGGAGATTGGTCGCAACAGTTATCACCTTCCCGGTCTTACGATCCACAACATTGCACTTGAGAAAGGGATCGGCTTGTCTTATCTTCACTTTGAACGCGGACAGCTGATCCTGCGAGCTGAGGGGTCCAACGTGTTCAACCACAATGATCGCGTTCAGCCCGATTCTGACGTCCTCGATGCTGGACCTAATGGTTTCCTGGCTCCAGGTCGCGGTGGCACGGGTCGTAACGTAGTCCTCTGGGCTAAGTTCGAGTTCTAAGCGATCTGTCTAACGATACAAAAGGGCATCCGCGCGTGTGATGCCCTTTTGTATTGCTAAGAACAAAAGCTGATGGCAACTGGGCTTGGAGTCAAGCTGCTTCGCCAGATACTTATTTCTTAGGTTTGGAAAGATGCTTCCTGGGCTGTGCTTCCTTCCTGACTGCCTTCTTCGTTGCGGGGGCTGTCGAGGAGGTCTTACTCGGTGTCTTTAAATCAGGTTTTGGATTCGTTTCAGCTGCATTGACAGATCCCGCCACCTCCTTATCCTCCTTCGCTAGAGTCTTTTCAGTACGCTTGCGGGTTGACGCGATCAAAGCTTTCAACTCGGCGCTCAGGTCGGCGACGCTGATGGTGGTCGCGGAGCGCCGCATGCGTTCGAGCCCGTAGTGCGCGCGCTTCTCGGCGGAGAAGACGTGGACGATGAAGTCCACGTAATCCATCAAAATCCATTCGCCTTGACGCCGACCTTCCACAGAATTAGGAAAGACGCCAAACTCGCGCTTCAGGCGCAGTTCAATTTCGTCCGTGATGGCGACGTTCTGGCGATCGTTCGTGCCATTGCAGATGAGGAAGTAGTCCGTAAGTCCGCTCTCGGTGGGATCAAGCGCCAAAATACGGATGTCCTCTGCCTTTTTGTCCTCGCAGGCGGCGGCGGCGGCGAGCAGTAACTGATAGCTTTCGGTCGAGGGCATGGAACTCCTAGATTCTCTATCCTAACTGCTACTCGGTCACCGGGTCGAACGTACTCGTACCTTTGTTCAAGCTAACGCGCAACATGTCAGCCCGGCTCATCAATAATTCCTTGTGCCCGAAGCTTCAGACCTGGAGCCCTCCTCGGTTGATCAGAACTGTTCGCCGCGATACAGATTATGGGCTGCGATATACGCGGCGACCGGGGGTGGAAGCAGGTCGTCGGTTGAAAGTCCTTGTGCCAGGCGCTTGCGAAGCTCGGTGGCCGAAACATCTTCATGGACCGAACCGAGGACGTGAATGCGGACACGCTCTTCGGATGTGAGCCGAATGCCGGACGGGTCCTCGAACGTGCCACCCACCTGATCGAGAGCAAAGCCCGGGCGACTCACAACAATCCATTCGGCCAGCGCGAGCAGGCTGTGCGGCTCACGCCATTGGCCCATGCCGCGGAAGCTGTCCGCACCCGCGAGATTGAAGCGTTCAGCGAAAGGATACTGAAGCGCGAGTTCTTCCAGGCTGTGAACCGTGTAGTTGGGGCTGCCGTCAGGCTTCGGCGCATCGAGATCCGTAACCCCAAAGCGAGGATCTTCGGCGTACGCACAGGCGAGCGCGACCATGGCCCGACGGTCGGCATACGGAAATGTCCGTTGGTTGCGCTTGAGCGGTTGCTGGCCAGTCGGCGCGAAAAGAACCGTATCCAGCGAAAGGGCATCGGCTGCGGCGCGCGCAATGGCTAAATGGCCACGGTGCGGAGGATCGAACGTGCCGCCAAAAAAAGCAATTCGCATGATTGGAGAACGGAAGTGCGGTGGAACATTATTGCTAAAGACCTTGCCTGCTATTTGAGGTTACCCCAGCCGCTCTGTCGAGACAGGAAGTATGTAGTTGGAAGTGCCTCAACCGATTCAGAGTTCGTTTTCCATCCCGATCCAACACGTTCGCAGATACTTCAAGGGAACCCTCCAAACACGTCTGTTCGACAGCGTGCCCAAAGTCGAAACGTTGGCTCATATTGAAGTCAGTAATGGTGTACAGCATTGCGAGATTCGCCGAATACAGGATCCTTCACTGCGTTCAGGATGACACGCTGTAGTCGGAAATCTGCACCAAGAGAAATGCCTGCGGGAATGTAAGCCGCAGGCAAATTCGTATGCGATTGCAAGAACTTCAGAGAGCCAGGTTAGAAGCGGACCTTCCCGGCAAGCGTCCGGATTGGGGTTGAAGACGACCCCATTGTTCAAGAGCGAAGAGTTGTTGCCGCCATCCAGCAGGTACGTCACGGAGTCGGTGCGTCCTCCGGCAATCGAGACACTGCCTGCGCTGATATTACCGGGGTTATTCGCCAGGGTGACACCAGGCTGAAGTTGCGCAAGATCGAGAATGTTGCGTCCATTCAGGGGCAAATCCACCAGCGGACGCTCCGTAACCGATCCGCCAACGGTCGTGTTAACCGTGTCGATTGCCGACGCGTTGATCGACACCTCGACTGACTGCGACTGGCCGGCTACTGGAAGCTTGAAGTCGACGCGCTGCGTCTTGTTGATCTCAAGCTTGTACGGGGGCGAGGTCTCGTCCGTGAACCCCTGCATCCGTGCGCTCACGGTATAGGACCCGATCGGCAACTGAAGGAACTCGTAGGCGCCCTGGCTGTCGCTCTGTTTGGTAACCACCACGCCCGTGGCAACGTTGGTCACGGTCACGCTCGCGTTCGGAATCAGCGCGCCTGAAGCGTCACTCACCTGCCCAAGAACTTTTGCAGTGGTGTCCTGCGCGTGCAGCATGGGACTAGCTAGCAGCGGAATCGCCGCTAGAACATAAGGGCAAACAGGCCGGAAGAAGTTCTTTCGATGCACAAAGCCTCCCTGAACATACAGTTGAGCAAAGGGGGATTGAAAGGCGGCCACAGAGACACGTGTTCCGCCGAAGAGTAATCCGGTCGTGGAGCTTTTTGCACTACGGGAAGTAGTGTGACTATACCGTAAATTCAGGAACGCGCAAACCAAGAGCTTCAGCCAGGCATTTGGCGTCTTTCCGCTTCAGCCCTTAAGGAGCAAGCATGGGCTTGCATGCGCGCCGGGCATGTTGGAACAAGGTAGTCAGTGGATGTAGCAAGTCTCTTCCGTATTCTGGTTGTCATTCCCGAAGGGAATTTGCGTTTGCTCTTGCTTTCCGGCTCTCTACACATCTGGGTATCCGCAACCCTAAGCCCGGCCCTTGGCGCTGTTCGCCGGCGGCGGATACGCAGGCTTGCGCTTCTTCGCTGCCATGGGCGCTTCTTCCAGCTGGACTGGCCTATGAATGGCGACCTCTTCCGCTATGGCGTACTTCAGCTTTTCAACGCCTTCGCCGGTCACGGCGGAGATCTCATACAACGCAATCTTTTTGCGCTTCGCCATCGCTTTCAGCTTCTTCAGCTTGTCAGGATTCGCGACATCGATCTTCGCTGCAACCAGGATGGTAGGTTTGGCGGCGAGCGCAGGGTCAAAGCTTGCAAGCTCTGCGGTGATGATCTTGTAGTCGTCTACAGGGTTCTCTCGCGCGCTGCCTTCTGCCGCCGCGCTACCGTCCGAAACATCGACCAGGTGGACGATCACTGACGTCCGTTCAATGTGCTTCAGGAACTGGATCCCCAGCCCCGCGCCAAGATGCGCGCCTTCAATCAGCCCCGGCAGATCGGCAACCGTGAAGGACTGCTCGTGCGGCCAGTCGCCGACCGAGACCACACCAAGATTCGGTTCCAACGTGGTGAACGCGTAATTGGCGACCTTAGGCCGAGCAGCCGAGAGCCGCGAGATCAACGTCGATTTACCCACGTTCGGATAGCCGACCAGCCCGGCGTCGGCGAGCAGACGCAGCTCCAACCGATAATGACGTTCTTCGCCCGCACGGCCCAGTTCATGTTCGCGCGGAGCCTGGTGGGTCGAGGTGGCAAAGTGCTGGTTCCCGCGCCCTCCGCGTCCGCCCCGCGCAACGACGATTGAGTCGCCCACACGCGCAAAGTCGTGAATCTGTTCCCCGGTATCGGCGTCGTAAAGAATCGTCCCGACCGGAACCTTGAGCACGGTCGCTTCGCCCGATTGGCCGGAGCAGTTGGAACCCAGGCCGTGGCCTCCGCGCTGCGATTTGTGCTCCGGGTTGAACCGGAAGTGGACCAGCGTGTTGTGCGAGAGTGAGGACTCCATCAGGATGTCGCCGCCGTGGCCTCCGTCGCCGCCCGAGGGACCGCCCTTGGGAACGAACTTCTCGCGCCGGAAAGCCATGCAGCCGTTGCCACCATCACCAGCCTTAACGCGAATTTTAGCTTCATCAATGAACATGGAGACTCATTCAAGTCTAAATGAGGCCGCTACGCGCGCGCTGCGTAGACAGATTCACCATCCCTATAAACTCGTCATCCTGAACGAAGTGA
>JAABUU010004812.1_pt1 | contig 15606 bp, 17 predicted proteins | sample 5559301 | NCBI WGS metagenome assembly JAABUU01 (sample SAMN10711884, study PRJNA513360) | rock metagenome | isolation source: Antarctica rocks | place: Antarctica: Victoria Land, Richard Nunatak white | reverse complement strand
TCACAGAAAGTTGGCCACATCAACACCCAGGTGCATGCTAGAACCAGACACTGGCATGCAGGAGGAACATGCCTTGGGAGATGTGATCTCTGTGGCCTCAGCGCCAGCATCAGCAAGCACAGCTGCACCTTTGGGACCTTCTGATGCCATCAACCCAGCTGTTGGAGCTGGACCAAGGTCATACAGGAGGTGTGACACCCCCGAATGCAAGCCCGTGTGCTGTGTCGTTGATCTGAGTGGTGCCTCAGAGTTATCCTTGATCTGTTGTCTGGTTTGGGGATCAACTGTGCTCTGATACTTGTTGCACTTGGTCCTCCTGGAGACGACGCTGCAGCTTTGCTTGAAACGCCTTTGCTTTTTCTCTGTTGATAGCGCTGTAACACGCATCAGATTTGTTGATGTTTGTTATGGCTTGAATTGCTGTATTGAGGACTGGAAACCGCAGGTTGTGCGACTGCTCACCTCTTTATTCTCTTCTCTTGTCGGAAACAAGCGTCGAGGGCAAGTTTCTGGTCGTTGCAATGCCCCCAAAACTTGGCAACAGAGTGGTCTCGATGGCAGTCGTTCAACGCCTCTATCAACTGCAGCCACGAGGCGTTTCGATCGTAGGTCAAGCGAGTCGTATGCTCCTAGGTTACGCGAGCATGTACGAACCTTTTTGCAATGTGGATGTTTGTGAATATGTAATGGCGGGTGCATCAGACAAATCAGAGTTGATGACGAGCAGACGTGCGCAAAACCGTGGCTGTAGCTTTTCCTGTGATTTGCATAACGCCACCACATGCAAATCACAGGAAATGGCACACTGACTCAGGCAGTATGTGAATGTTACTGCAGCTTTGACCCTCACTGTGCGACCAGTTGAGCATAGAGTTGCGGAGGTTTGGGCGGCCGCCCAGGAACAGTATCCAGTCTAGTAGGTCGTAGCATGGGACAGTAAGGTCTTGTCACTTACAGGAAGACTAAGTGCGCATATGTCATCATGTGATCCGCTGCATCAGGCAGTCTCCAGGACAAATTTTGCAGCGACGTTGCTTTAAGGCAAAGTCTCTATAGTACACATAGCTGTTCTATTGAATGACTGCAGTTTGTGGCACACATACACATGCATTCACCAAATTGCCACACACAACGTGACATTGTCTTGATAATAGCAGCATCCAGACATCCAATAACATGACTTTCTCTGCAAAACACGAGCAGACACATTTGACAAGTTGTACAACACTGAAGCTAAGCCAGCCGCTGCAAAACCTTTTGCACTGCAGACTTTATGACATCAACATCCAACTTGGATGTGACTTTAAGCTCCTGGACTGTGCGCCCTGCCCTTGTGACTAAAACATATCCGTCTTCAAGAACCTCCTTCGAAATCCACAACTCTAGATCCTGTGGAAAGCAGACGACTTGTTGCCAAACGCCACAGTGACTGAGTGCTTGCAGTGCAGACAGTGTTTGCACCAGGCTGTCATCTCAAGAGCTGTGCAGTGCATGGTGATGTGCCTACTGCAAGTGGTTCATGACAGCAGTACACTTAGTGCAACACAACACATCAGGCTTCACCTGAGACACAACTCTCCTCTCCTCAGCTTGTCTGCCAAGGACGACAGAGTCAATGCCCTCCTCCTTCTCCAGCTCTGAACATATATCCTTAACTCCCTGGGGAATGTTCACTGGAACCTCTGTCACCGTGTCTCGCAAGTCGACTGAAAACAGCTTGTCCAATGTTTGTGTGAGCGGATCATCCTGCACAAACACAGGGTGGAGATTATGCAAAGATTGCATGGTAAATGTCCTGACGTCAGCTGCAAGCTGTCTAATATGCCTGAGCTGGATAGTGTAAAATGGTTATTGCATCTGAGGATTCTGCTGTATGACCATTGGCACCTACTGTGCATAGCCGACTGTGCTGTCAACGTCGATCGCACAGGGATACAAGAAGGCAAATGTGTATGCTGCCCTGTGGCGTGCGCCAGCAGCATAGAAGAGTGTGGAATAGTTCACAAGGGTGTTGTATTGTGCTGGATATGAACTTTGGAAAACCATAGCTTTCACAAAGAAGGCAGCCGAGCTCTGACCAGCAAGATGATGTACATAGACCAAAATTGCCAGGCACAGACCAGGTCAGCATTACATACTACAGACAGACGTTACAGGGCATTGCGGACAGCAACTACATGACAGCACAGACAGACATTGCAAACATTACATACAGACAGAGCAAAGTTCGACATCTTACAGAACCAGTAATACCATGCATGACTACATGAAACATCTCAAGCTAATTGGCAATGCCTAGCAAGGTGACAAAGCCCGATGCAAACACACCTCCATGAGTTTGAGAGAGAAGTATATTCGCTGCCTCTCCTTGTCCACGGCTTTGATCTTGCACTGGATCTCATCGCCTGGCTGCACGACGTCTTCCGGCACAGCTACATGGTCCCAGCTCATGTCACTGATGTGGAGAAGCCCCTGCATTACCAAAACACTCCAAGAGATGCAAAAGTGAAATGCAACAGCCAAACATATGGACAGCTACCACGCTATAGACACAATACAATGACCGTTCAGCTCTACAGCAGAAACCACACACTTTGCTGGACAGAACTACTTGTGCAGAAAGCAGCAGCAAGATTGTGCAAACACATACCGCTTATACACATCATATCCATTCCTGGGAAACCACATAAGCGCTGGATCACAAGTGAACATCAGCAGCAGCGGACTTACATGTCCGCCAGTGAGCTCCGAAGTTTGGGGGTCCTTGATGCTGACAAATGCACCATATGGCACCAAGTTTCTAACAACTGCATCTACAACGTCTCCTGCCTTCAGCTTGTCCATTGCATCCTCCATTATTGCTGCTCGCTCAGACAGAATCATGGTTCTGCTGTCCACATCTATCTGCCAGCACATGATAGATGCATCATGCTTGCCGCTGGCTATGCTTGCAGCTGGCTATGCTTGCAGCTCTTGTGTGCTGACTTGAGTGCTACTGGTGCTAAATGCTGATGTGTTGTGCTGCTGTTGAGCTGCTTATACATCCTGTTGTTGTCATGTGCTGTTGCACACTGGCAGCTGGCAGCTGTGCTTTCAACACAGGCACACTCTCATGACATTTGTACAATGTAGGAACCACACATGCAGTGGCATATGCTGATGCCGGATCAGGGCATCAGTGTCACAGCCACCTGCATACTGAATACAGGTGCAAAAGACAGCAGGAGTTGTAAGACCAAGGACAGAAGCACACCGAAACAACTTTGACTCGTAGATTGAGTCCTGGAAGTGTGGACATGAGGCTTTTGTACTGCTGTGCAGCATTGACGCCATTCAAACCAGTACACATCTTGGAAAACGGCATGAACCCCTCAATGCCTGCAAGTATGCCGCGCACGCCCCCTCTGTTGACGAAGGAGACTTCAAAGTCCTCAACTGAGCCTTCTTGCAGCATCTTCAGTGCTGCTGGCCAGTCTTCGGTCTGCAAAGTGACCATTCTCTCAGATGCAGGGAACAATGCATTGACACAGACAGCCACAGCCTGTGTGTCAGTTTAGCGCGAGACAGCAGCAGACCCTTTCACGAGGGTCTCTGGGAAGGCGTTGTATCTTAGCGCCATCCTGTCTTGCATCCTCTACTACTTGCGTCTCTGCAGCCGCACACCTCTGAATCGAGCAGCTCTGCTGGTGACGTGAGGATCTTTCTTGTTTGACTGAACGCCGCAAGTGCGCGGAAACGCTGAAGCCCTACAATCCAATGGTTTGGTGAGTCATGCAAGGTTTCGCATCACTATCTTGCAATGCTAAGACTGCCAAAGCTGCAGCCACGAGCCACCGAACGGTGAAAAAGGTGAGACACAGGACACTTGCTTGTTGTGTATACATATACATACACCTTGTACAGCCGAGGTCGAACGGGTCTGCCGTGCAACAGTCCTGAGCTGCAATGCGAAGTCTGTAGCGATTTCATCGTCGCTGCGCTGGTTGATCAGAGAGGCAAGCCAATTTCTTCGGCAGATCATCAGCATGCGGCAAGCATCATAACCTAAATAGGGTTGCCAGGAATTCGCAGGAGAATTTGGTCGTTGTCATGATTGGCATTTGCAAAATTGTAAGATTTTATATACTGGCAGTTTCAGCCAAAGCGTCATCAGCCCTGGTCACAGTCACCAGGGGATTTAGCTCAGTTGGGAGAGCGAAGATCTGGAGGTCAGTCGTTCAATCCGGCTAATCCCCGAGAGGATTCACCTCTAATCCATGACCATGGAAATTATATTTTGCTGTTTTGCTGCTTGCTTGCCCACTGATGACATGATCCTCATCATTGTTGTGCAGCTATATATGCAGCTATATATGTATCAACATTCGAACTTCATGCTTTGGTACAGCACTATAAGCTGTACACTGGATTACATTAAGTGTGATGTCATGTTTGACGGTCATGGGTCTACTGTACATGTACATGGCCATATGGGTGCATGCATGCATCCACATATGTACAAAAGGCAATGTACATAGTGTTGTATAGCTACACAGGCAACGCGTGGTGTACAGGACATGCTGAGGCCATTAATTCGATCCGGATAATCCCCAGGAGAATTCACCTCTAATCCATGAATGTGGACATCATGGTCTTGCTTCTTTGTATATGCTCTGACATGATAAGTGAGACCGGTCTCACATACCTCTCAGGGTCCTCTATGTCCATGGTACCAGGACCCTGAGAGGTATTCAAGCCAGGTACAGCCATTTGCCTGTGTCTGTATATGGTTTGGTCGTGATCGGCCTAGTGTACAAGGCATACCCCGATGGTTGCCGGCATAAATATACATGCCTGCCAAGGCCCTATCCCATGAGGGGGCATCGGCTCTTGTGATTTGTTTATGTCTGTGCATGTAGCTGAGGTCGCTTGCTTCTTCTGCAGCTCTTTTGTCAAATGCCAGGCAGCTGTGCTTTGCACAGGAGCTCACTGATGTGTAGCTAGCTCTTGTCATCTAAGGAAACATTCAGACACACCACACCTTTTCTCACACATCTGTACCCATTGTACCCACAAGGCAGAGGTGTTTGTATTCAAATGCTTGGCTTACAATGCTGCCTACTGAGCACCAAAGTGCTTCTTGGTTGTGCAGGCTGACAAGTGGGATGAACAAAGCTTGGTGCATTGATGAGGTGTGCAGCGGGTGATGGCTGCCATCTGTGTGAAGGGGCACCATCCCTGAAGATCAGGAGCTTCCTAAAACCTGGTCATGATCAAGTGGTACCGGTCATGCATTTAATGTCCTTGGCAGGCATGTCTTGTATGCAATTTTTGGCTATACTTTCTGCTATGGTGTTCAGTGTCATGCGCTAGGCATCTTGTAGGCTTGTTGCTTTCTGTTGCTTGCAATTTTGGTGTTAGTGTACATGCATTTGTGGGACAGCACTTGCCTTTGTGTTCTTCCGTGTACTGTGTCTCACTGAATGTAGGCAGAGTGCACATGCTGAGTGTTTGGATCAGCGTAAATTTGCAGACTAGGGGCAGATGCAGTTTACACTACCTTAGGTACAGGGTAGCCGGTGCAGCAGCCAGCTTTCAGCCTGAATTTGCCTGGTTTAGACAAGGTCTAGACAGATCTGATGAGACTATCAGCCTCAGTCAGATCTTATCTGATGTAAAAGATATAACACGATAAGACCTGTCTGATATTGCACAATTAGACACGATGAGACCTATGTGAAGTGGTCCAGATGGGATAGTGTCAGCATGGGCTGAACTGGGCTGAACTGGGCTGAAGTCTCTGAAACTGTTTCACTGTGAAACAGTGAAACAGTTTCAGCATGGATCAGACAGCGTTCAGCCGCGCTTCGTTCCCATAGTGGTGGTGATAAACAAGGAATGGAGCCAGGCTGAATTGCGTTCAGAGGTGTTTTTATGCGTCTTAACAGAAGCTGGCTGAAAGGCTTGGGCTGTTAACAACGTTTCTGCTCACAAGTGCTGTCAGCAGCATGTCAACGTAATGTACACAGGTCACAAGGAAAGCATCATACCTTTGACCTGCATAGCTGCTGTCTGCTGCTTCAGAGGCCACCACCTTCTGATTGGAGAGGGAATCCTGCATGTGACCATGTCATGCACAGTGACATTGCCAGTGATCAACTCAAGAACTGCCAGATAAGCATGTTCCTGCCCATTAGTTGTGATCCATATGGTAGCCCCGTACAATAATGGGCGCATTAGCGACGCTGATAGCTCTAGAGATGAAAGTTGCAAAAGGTGTCACAGTGTCTCACATTCTGAAAGGGAAAGAAAGTGACAATCAGGACAATTGTGTTGCAAGATGGCACCTGGTTACTGCACCGCACCTTTTTTTTGCATGGCCATTCCAAACTCTTGCTGGCCGGTTGGGGTGTGCATGTTGGCGGTTCCCACCCAACCAGTTTGCACATTAACAGCTCGCAAGTGCTCAACGATGACTACTAAGCAGTTCATAAGCAAAACCTACAACCTGTTAAGCAAGTGTTGTCGTTTCCCTCAACACTGTGAGCATAGCACTGCACACAAACACTGGCCTTTGCGTTGGCTCAGTGACAGGTCCAGGTCAAGCTGTGCAAGCAGCTCCAGCTTGTACCCAGCTTTACACACATTGAAAGCAGCAGCTGCAAACATTTTGTCCTGCTGTCAGTGTGAAACCCTGCCCCTCTCTCATGAAGCTGATGTTATGCTGACTGATTTGATGTGTGGGTCTGGTCAAAAGAATTGCTTGCTGGACATTGAGCGCAATGAATGTGTAGACACTGCAGAAGTCTGATGACACGATCTTTGAGGTGCATCATACATAGACAGCCAAGCTAGTTGTGGCTGCTGGTCTGATGAGACCTTCGCAGCGCTAAAGTGTAGGGTGGCTTTGGATCATGATCAGCTGTCAACGCAGATGTTGCAAAGAGCATGTTTTGTCTTAATCTATGCTATAGCTACCTCTGTCTTTGTAAACAGTATATCAATACCATAAGGTACCATGTCACAGGGGCACAGAGACTTCGACAGCATCATCACATGCAGCTACTAGTCACTACACATCAATAGCCTAAAATGTAGACATCAGTATGGCCGGGACAAGTTAAGGGTGGTGTTTTGGCTTGCCAAAACATGCACCTGTGCTACGCACTTGATCAGGAGCATTCTGCAGCAACAGTGCATTTATCAGCCGGGTTCACTGCCTTCGCGTTGTTTGCAGGCTTTCGTCCACACTGGGCTGGATTTATTTCATACACATTCTGTGGATATATTGGAACGCATTTGCAGAAGCCATGATGTACGTGTGCCAATGTATTGACGTTAGGATGGTCATGCGCGCATATGCATAGTTGGGGCCTGATTCTATACTTTAAAAAGTAGTACTTCATCTGGCGTTTAGGGCAAGTCTATGCAGACATCCCTAGCGCAAATTTTGGTGGGACAAGAAGCATAAGCAGGCAAGTGTGCCTTGCAAGTTGAAGTACCCAACGTCCTGTGCCCTGCCAAAAACTTCAACAGTGCTCTACCTATAGACTGTGAAGTCTTCCTGTGAACATTGCTTGTGGCCTCATGCATGTTGATGTCCAACCCAGCAACAGGATTGCTGATGTACAACTGCGACCTACGGACGCATTGACTTTCATGTCAGGCCCGCTACGAGCAACCTGTTCTAGACCTCACATGGCATGTGTGGCCTCCAGTTTCTGGGATGCCTTGATCGTCAGAATTTTGGTGGGGAATCTGCGTGATCTCCAACCTGCAGTGCAGCTCGCAAGCCGTGAACGCACTTAAATTGGGCGGCATCATCGTTCGCTTTCCTCGAGTAGTCAAATTTTGTTTTGTGGAACCGAAAATCTTTGTTCTTCCCGTACGTCTGCTTGCATCGTCATGACTTCTACCATGCTGGCACAGCAATCAGTCGTGACCGCGAGGGCGGGTCGCCCACAGTTGTCTAGCAGGTGATGAAATAGCAGCGGACGACTCCCGGACATTTGTCTTGCTTGAAGTTCCTCGCATCGCTGTGTCAGCGAAGTGCTGCGCGGCACTGTTGTTGGCGATCATATTATCTTGTGCATAAAAGCTTTCTTATCGTTGTCGCTGTTACTGCACGAGGAAACTCAGTGGCGTACCAGGCTTACATGATCATACGCCATGCAGCTTGACATCTTCCCGTCATTTACATGGTCTGCGAAGGCTGTTTGCAAACAGCATCAAAACACATCAACTGTGGCATCGTTTCAGCCTTGCAGCTGGCTTTCCTGCAGCTTCCGAAAGTTCGTAAGTAGCATCATATTTCGATGTGCAGGCCAAGCAACTCAAGTCTGTTCAGGGCAGCTCAACAACAAGTTGCAGGTGAACTTATGTCAAACTTTAAATCCACATTTACTTTTGATCTCTCCACCTGGCCAGCCAGGTAGCACATGTATCTATTGATCTGCTGCATACTGATGCAGGACGCCGCACCAGCACCATTGTTGCTGTCAGGCAGTTCAGGGATCGTGACAGTGCTTCTGGCACTGCCAAGAAGGCTGGTGCTGAGGCAGACCAGACCAGCACGGAGTTGCTGGACAAGGCAAATGCATATGTGGATGACCTGAAGGTGACTGACTGAGTCCCAAAATGTGAACTGATTAATGGACTGGTCTCATCAAAGTGTCTTGGAGTGGCGATGCGCCATGATAGCCTTGTGAGCCTGGCCTGTCACCACAGCAGCTGCTCTCTGTGTGTCTCATCCATGTGCATCACCAGCAGCATGACAGGGGACTATACAAGCTCAGCATCTCCTGCCCAACTACAGGTGAAGTGGGACAAGACTGATGAGAAGCCAGCTGTGGTTGCCATCACAACAGCAGCCTTTGTGGGTGTGTGGGCTCTATCTGGCGTCGTTGACCGTATTGACAAGCTTCCTGTCATTGGTGGACTGCTTGAATTGGTTGGTCTGGTCGTGACCTCCTGGTTCGTATACCGCTACCTGGTCTTTGGACCTGACAGGTAGGAGTGATGCCTCCCTGCATGTAGTACACCAGCAACTGCTACTGTGCAAGGTCACAGCAGAGCGCATTGCATGTGGCTGCATCAAGTAGATGAACTCAAGATGTGGTCCCATGTCATCTAGCTTAGTTTTTGACTGATCAAGTAATGCGGCTTTCAGGGAGGAGCTGAAGACAAATCTGGACAAGTTTCTCAGCAAAGTCACCGGCAACTGACAAGCATGTCAAGAACGAGATTGGCTGTTGATGCTAAATGGACGTAGACGTGGCCTGACATTACGCAAGTCACAATACAAATGAGAGCTGGTTGATGACAGCAATACCTACATGTGACTCTGAGTGATTGCACAAATCAGTGTAAACAGCAGCACGGCTTACACCGTGTACACCAACTCAAATTGGGGTTCTTGCCCAAGTGGGCTGCCCACATGCACTGCACGGTCGTCTCTCCCATGATGGCTGAGGAGTGTCGGAGGGAGCGTTCTGTGACTGTATGAGAAATGTGTGCATGGGTAGGGTCTGGTCTTCATGCACGCACGCACTGCGTGGGCTTGATTGACAGGCCAAGGCTTTGCACCGCTACTTGCGCCTGTCTAATTGGCCTGCAGATCATTGTTAGGTGTCCTGCGTGACATGTCTCGGTCAAACAATCTTACTAGCTTACTGTCTCAGCAAGAAACCCGCACCGCTTCTACGAGCTTGCTAGTGATTGGGGTCCTTGTTGGAGGATCAGCAGCGACAGCTGCGCTGTGGTTGCGCTCAAAACGTCCTTTGATATGGAGTCGTCATGATGTAGCCAAATCGGCACAGCTACCGGATAAAAGCGTGACAGACCAGTTTATTTGTGTGCTGGATGGTCTATCGAGGCCGTATAGACGAGACGCTATCGAGGTGGCGACCTGCTTTGGGATTACTGATGTCTGGGTAAGGATGGCAGATACAGTGTATTGACGAACAGCGTCCCTCGACACAGCACATTTTTCTCCAGCAGGAACATCCAAACTAACAACTGTTTTTGTGTTGGTTCTGCTTGGACGTAGCAATAATACGTGCTGAAATGTCTTATCTTCTTTTAGGTTGTTGCCAATGCTGATGCCTCAGATCTGAGAGATGATTACCAGCAGGCACAGACTGACACGACCCTCACCTCAAATGGCCATTCCATCACCATGCGTATCTTTGCAACTGCACAAGAGTGTTGTGATGCTCTTGCTGCTGAGGACTGGGCGGTGTGCATAGCAAGCGGCAATCCCAAGCTCAGTCAGGACGCTACAGCTGCTGACAAGAAGGCCATTGTTGTTGCTGTGCCATTCCCCTCCCAGCCTTTTGTGGTTGCACAGCAAGGAGCAAATGCTGAGCAGACAGGTAATTTGGAGGTCAATCCCAATCATCTCCAGTTGCGTTTGTATCCTTTGCCATTGCTCATGTCTACTCTAGTCTGAAGACAGTCTTGAGCATTACCTGACTGCTGCCAACTCAGACCAGCTACATGAGCCTACTCTTTTTGCCTGTCTTGTGTTGATCGCAGCATACTAATCTCTGTCATAGTGTGACTTCTTCGTAGAGTCATTGACGTGCCATTGATTGTACAGATTGTGGCTTTCACGCCCTACTCCCTTCAGTATGTGATGTGTCAAGCATCTCTCTGAATTGTTCTTCTGGTATTGCAGATGAGAGTGGCAGTCTTCCAGCAGCAGCAGCACTGGCACTGACGTTACACCACTTGACTGGCGGCAAGACATCACAGTCGCGCATCAGGCAGCAGCAGCAGAGCAGGTATCACTTTGCTTCAGCAAATGCTGCTTCCTGCTGCCTTGTAGACCTCATGAGCCTCTGCTGTCACACCACACAACTCACAGACAGAAATGTTATAGAGTATACCACAGTATGGGCTATGATACATGTACAGGCTGCAGTCATGGTGGGTCTGGCCATGTGAGCTGCTTAGGCTGACGCTTTATGCAGGGCAGGCCCTGAAGCAATGTCTTTGCAGCATGATGCTTCACCAACTCAGCAGCCCAAACATGAGGGTGACGGTAACTACACAACCCCAGATGCTGACTTAGGCACTGATAGTCGTGCAGAGCCAAATCAAGCACCTGGGCCTCAGCCACCACCCTTGTCTGAAACTGAGTCAGACTCAGACGCCCAGTCAGACTCTGACTTGGCATCCAAATCAGGCCCCCAGGACAAGCATGCAGATGACAATAGCATCTCTGCACAGCCGTCTGGTGCTGATGATAATGAATCCAATGCTGCAGCGGCGATCAATTCCTTGACAGACAAGCATGAGCAAGCACCTGACGGCGTGGCAGGTGCTGAAGCGCAGAGTGCCGGTCAGAGTTCAGGGAATCAGCGACAGGCCATAGCAACAGCTTCAGGCAGAGCTGCGATGGGTGCAGGCTCTGAACGGTCTGCAAACCCATCAGGCTCACAGGCAGGTGATGCCCCAGCAAACCTGCAGAGCACCTCAAAGGAAGAAACAGATGGCAGCTCAAAGGGAGGCTTGAAGGGCAAACCAAAGGGGTTCCCCCAGGGCAGTCCAAAGGCAGATGCAGAGAGAGACACCATCGCTCAGAGCCCCTTCAGCAGCGACCCGAGTCCACCCATCGATATCAACCCTGCTAGGTCTGATCCAGCATCTAATGTATTCCCCTCAGCAGCTAGACCCTCTGCCAGCATGTCAGGTGCTAGTACATCTGACACCAGCAGTAGCCAAGGTGCATCTGCATCACCTCAGAGCGCCATGTCTCAAGCAGCATCAGCGCAAGCTGCAAAGAGTGCTGGCAAGATTCAGGCCTCAGAAATGAGCAGACTGCAGGCTCAGGCCATGAGGCGTAGTGGGGTGCTGAGGCGGCACGGCATGGGCACTGGCACAAGCTCCAGGGCTAGCTCATCCATGGGATCCCCCACAGGCTCTGTGGCATCCGTGTCCACATCTGGTTGGCCTGATTCCTCCCCGGCAAGATAGATTGGAGTGTTTGGCTGTTTTAGGTAGACATGTGTAGGGGCACTGCATGTTGTGTGCTACTCAAATCTTGCAATTGTAGTCAGCATTTTCTTGTTTGAGCCTAGCCTGTTGACATCAGCCTATTAGTTTCCATTAGGATCTTTAGGATGTAGCGTAGCAAGTGTGTACTCCTTCAGCTTGCGCAGCCTGTTCAATAGTAGAATCAGTAACATGTAGGGTATCATTGTGTAAAGTAGGCTAAGCAGACTGTTTGCTGCAATATGTAGGTTGTGACTTGAAGCAGCTCTTGCTTCGCTGTCTTTACATCATTACTGCACCACCTCTGAGCTGTTTGTACAACAGCTGCTGACTCTGTGCAATGTCATGGACTAGCCTTTACAGAACACATTCATGGCTGTCAAAATGCAAATGGAGCTTTGCAAATCATGCAGGATCACTGCATGGTGCTGCTCCTGTAATGCACATATGAATATACTTTTCAGAGCAACCTGCCTATGCAGCTACTTAGGTCTAAGTAGTAGTCTATGAGGCGTTACATGCTGGATAGCATAGTGTTGCTTGTAGAATCCCCAGCAACTGCAGTATGCAGCTGAGTGGCTCACAGACATCGTCAATGGTCATGTCATCAGAAGATCAACCATACTCTGGTACATGCAAAAGTTAGCAGAGGAGACAGGAAAGCTCATCGTGCTGATGGCAGGCACATAGGATCTGAGCATGGACATAAATTTGCTGGAGGCCTCAAAGCATGGACATAATTTGCTGGAGGCCTCAGAGCATGTTTGTAGCTCTTGACACGTGTTTCATCTGTTCTTTGCAGCTTTTGCAGCAGCAAGTTTGGCCTTCTTGGCCGCAATCTTGGCCAGCCTTGCTTCTTCCTCAGCCTTGAGCCTTGCCTCTTCCTCTGCCTACACCCACATGCAATAGACTGTCACATGTCTCACACAAGGTAGCCAGCAAATGCTTCCTAGACAGTGGCAGCCAACTGTACATTGTAAGACACGTGCCAATGTCATTGCACCCTGTGGGTTGCAGGACCTGACCCTCAAAACTGCCAGAAGTCTGTGCTTGCTTCCACCCCACAGTCAGACAAAGGGCTATAAGGCAGCTTGGTGCATGTCCCTAGCCAACCAACATCTTATGCATGTGCCTAGGGTGTTGCAATGCCCTTAATGCTGACACAGCAGCAAGCCCCATCCTTTGCCAGGCCCCTAAGGACAACCTTTTGTTGAACATGTTTAACATGTTGTGTAAAGAGCAGACAGGGTACAGGGTGACAGAGCAATGCCATATGTACATGACTGATGCACCGCCTGCCTGTCCCACCTTGAGTCTGGCCTCTTCTGCCTGCCTGGCAGCTTCTTCTTCAGCCAGCCTTTGTTGCCGTGCTTCTTCCTCAATCCTGTCCTCCTCTGCATCTTCTGCTCGACGCCGCTGAGCCGAGGATCTTGTTGCCTCCATTTGCCGCTCCCTGCAACAGGCATAAACTATGAGACAGCTTGCAGTGTTGTTTGTATGGTTTAGATTTTCCTCCTCTGCATCTCCTTTTGTGTGTTGCAACTGCTGTCCTAGAGACCTTGTAGCCTTTTTTGCGTGTTGCAACTGCTGTCCTAGAGACCTTGTAGCCTTTTTAGGCATCAGTCACACACATTTCAGACACAGGAAAGCTTAGATGATCTGCACACATGATGTTGCATACATCCATTGTCTAATATAGCTTAGCAGCAAGCAGATCTGTACACCTGCTACAATAATCACCAGCTGTGGTGTAGCCAAGACGCGCAAGAAGAAGGATGCTGCTGGTGTAGTGGTGCCCTTGCCAGCAAGATATGGAAGTTGAGCATGCAGCTCTCAGTCAGCATGGCTTATATAATCTCATTCTGTTGATGCTGCTGGATGGTGACAGACAGAGCCAAGAGAAGCGCTGACGTTCTCACCTTTCCTCCCTCTGCATGTACTCTTCCAAGCGAGCAGCTTCTGCCTCAGCTGCTGCAGCTTCGATGTCCTCTGCCAGCTTCAGCCGTGCTGACTCACCGCCCAGCATGACAGCGCTGAGGGCCTCCTTGCAGTCTGGCTGGGTGGCGGTCATGCCTGGAGTGTTGCCATACTCATTCCTGCTGGCCTGCAGAGCCAGCATTTTCATCAAATTATAGAAATTATGTCTGCTAGCCTGCAGGATGACACATATAATGTCCTTATAATTGCCTCCTGCTGGCTCCCTCCTAGGAGGCCTGCAGGCCTGCTGGCCAGCAAGGTCACATAAACCACACGACTTTGTAAATTCAGTATTGCGCTGCCAAGAACGCACTTCAAGTTGGTGTCATTCCGTGCAACAGCAAGGGAAGGGCTTTGTTGATGGTGGTCAGCAAGCAGTAATGCAGCTGACATCCCACCCCTGCTGCCATGGGTTACATGACATGTGCCAGGTGACAAATTGGCATAAGCACGTTGCGGTGGACATGCGCAAGAAGTCACCACATGTAGGCAGCAGATCACAACCAGGGCAGCATTGCCTCCATTGCCACACCAACTCACAAGCCTTACCAGGACCTTGACTGTTACACTAGATCAGTAGCTGTTTCCAAAGGGCATGCTCATGTGGTGCCGGAGCAAATGACCTACACAAAACAGGGCATAGGATGGCTCACCACATTGGCTCCTTGTCTAAGCAACAGCTTGACGACAGCAGTGTGGCCTGCAGCTGCCGCCAGGTGGATTGGCCGGTTGCCTAGCTCCCCTACAGCATCCTGCATAACGGACATGGAGATGTAAATGGCACTAAAAAACAGATGCAGCAGGCGCTCTGCACCAGGCATCATCCTATGCAGTATGTGTAGTGCCGCAAGTGGCACTGATGACAGGTAGCAGCTCTATCAAGGGGCTTGCCTTAGCCCAGTTTGCACTCTGAGTTGGGCAAAGGAATGCTGTGAGCGGTGAGACAACGTGAACACGACCGAAGGCTGTTGCTTGCTTACTGGATTGGCACCAGCTTGAAGCAATGCCTGGACCACCTCGGCATGACCCTTGAAGGCCGCCCAGTGCAGCGCTGTATCCTTGCGCCTGTACAAATACAGCTGCTGCAGGTGTGCATACCCATCCAATGGCTATAATGTGACCAGCACTCGTCCACGAAGCCTGTCACCAGTGCATTGGGCACACATATGGAACAATAGAGCCAGCTGGTGACAGAGACAGCCGTACTTGTAGGGACCTTTTGGAGCATGTGACTGTCTTGCTGTGTGGTGACAAGTCAAGCCAACAGAGACAAAGCTGCTGGTAAAGAAAAGGTTGCTGCAGACAACAAGGCGCAACTGTTGGATACCTCGTATAAGCTTTGATGTTGGCGTTCTGTTTCAGTAAGGTACTGACCACCTGAGTGTGCCCCCGCTCTGACGCTATGATTCTGCAGTCACAAGCAAGTGTTGAGTCACCTGGAAAACCAGCTCATTTGCACAGCAAGGTGATTCAACACGTACAGTGGTGTGCATCCAGTGGCGGATAGCTGTTCAATGTCATCGCCCGCCGCGATTGCGTCCTGCAGAATGCAAGTCAAGCTGGCACCTTTCAAACTGATCAGAAAGCCTGAAACCAGGCGACCACACGCACCTCGAGTGTCTCAACATCCCCCGTTACAACTGCTCTAAGAAT
>JAABUU010004811.1_pt1 | contig 15608 bp, 15 predicted proteins | sample 5559301 | NCBI WGS metagenome assembly JAABUU01 (sample SAMN10711884, study PRJNA513360) | rock metagenome | isolation source: Antarctica rocks | place: Antarctica: Victoria Land, Richard Nunatak white | reverse complement strand
ATGATGGGTTTGGTAAAATGCTCTTGCACGGCTGGCCTCATGAAGTGAAAGGTGGTACTAACACTTTACCAGAGCGTCAGCCGTGTGCCCAAACCGAAACAGAAACGCAACTTAGGTTAATCTATTATAAACACATACGCTGACCCGATTGATGCGGCGAGGGGCGGCACAGGGGCATTACCACGGCACCGTGCCTGCGTCATCAAAATAGCCGCCCGTTGGGCCGTCCTCGGGCAGCGTGGCAAGATGCACGGCGATGCTCGCCCCCTGCTCAACCGTGCGCGGGCCGCTGTGCTGGTTCAGGTCGGTGGCGGTGTAGCCTGGGTCGGCGGCGTTTACTTTGATCCCCGCGTCTTTGAGTTCGGCGGCGAAGATGACCGTGATCATGTTGAGAGCCGCTTTGGACGAGTTGTAGGCCAGCGGCTTGACACCGGCATACTGCGAATTGGGGTTGCTGTTCTCGGTGAGCGAACCCAGCCCGCTAGACATGTTGACGATGCGCCCGGCTGGGGACTTCTTCAGCAATGGCAGGAATGCGTTGGTCACTGCGACTGGGCCGAAGACGTTGGTTTCGTAGACGCGGCGCAGAGTGTCCGTGCTGGTGCTGCTGGCGGGGACGGGACCGCTGGCGATGCCAGCGTTGTTGACCAGCACGTCCAGCCTGCCGAAGTCGCGCTCTATGGTGCTGGCCGCCTCGCGAATGCTGTCCTCGCGGGTGACATCCAGCCGAACGGCCTGTGCGCGGATGCCCTGCTGTTTGAGTTCGTCAGCGGCTTCCTGTCCCCGCCCTTCGTCACGCGCGCCGATGAGCATGGTCATGCCCTGCTTGCCCAATTGCCGTGCGATTTCCTTGCCGATGCCTTTGTTTGCGCCTGTAATCAGCGCGATTTGTTCTGCCATTGCCTGTCTCCTCTGCCATTGTTTCCATCTAAACTAAGGCCGGAACACCCGGCCTGCGCACGCCGGTTCCCACGCCGGGAAATGATTCCAGCCCGGCGCAACTTTTCCCGCGCTTCCGTGTCACACAAAATGGCGGGCCGGGCCAAACTCTGCCCGCTGCGCCCGCCTGTTTTCTTTGCCCAAAAGACCCTGGAGGATGAAATGCTGATACCCACGCGATTGTTTGCCCGCCGCTTTGGGCCTGCCCTGCTCGCTTGCGCCGCGCTTTTGCCCGCGCTTGCGACCGGCTGCGGCGCGCGCCATGTCTATTCCCGCCCTGGCTACTACGCGCCCGCCCCTGTTGTCGTAGTGCATCATTACGGTTCGGGTTACGGCTACGGCGGCCCAAACGTGGTGCATGTCCACCACTATGGCGGCGGATACGGCGGCGGGTATGGGGGCCGCCGCACGATTGTGATCCACCACTACCATTAGCCGGGCATGGGTGGGCATGAGTGGAGTTGTAGAAAGAGGCTCCTCTCCCAATGCGGGGGAGCCTCTTTGTCACTTCCTTTCTCGGCTCCAAAGCGTTTTACACGCTTTTCCAAGTCGTACCAACGACGGAACAAAACCGTCCGTCGTTGGTTTTGGCTTGCGACGCCTTTAGCACGCCGCCACGCCGCGCTTGAAAGCGGGCGAAAAACAGAGCCGTGGGAGGACGGCTTCACTCCGCCTCGCGGCTAGGGCGATTTTGCCAGCGGCGGCGAACCGCGAACACAGCCAGCGCCGCCGCGCCCAGGCCCAAAGCGAGGCGGGCGGGCAGCGGGTCGGGCGGGGGGCGCGGCAGCGAAACGATGCCGTTTCTATTGGTGACGGCAGGCGTGGGGATGTAGCGCCCGTGCGCGGGAAGGGGAAAGCCCTGCACGAAGCGCTCCAAACGGCCCGCGATGTCCGCGCCCCTCAGGGGAACACCATGCCCGCAGGCGAGGGCAAAGGGGCGCAGGCCCGCCAGGCGCTCGGCTGACGCGCGGGCCGCGTTCCAGTCGCAGGTGACCATGGCGGGCGGGCGGCAAATCTCCGGCTTTTGGCGCACCAGGTCGGCGAGCGAGTCCAGATTCACCGTCGTGAAGGCATCGCCCGCCAGCAGTGTCCGGTCGGACGCGCGCCAAAAGGCCGCATGGCCCGGCGAGTGGCCCGGCGTGGCCTGCCACTCCCAGCCGGGCAGGCCGGGAACAACGCCGTCCGGCGGCAGCGGCTGAACGCGGCGGCCCAGGTCTAGGAGTTTGGGTGGAAACAGGCGGGAGATGAACGCCATCGCGCCGCCCACAGTGGGATCGGCAGGCGGGTACAGCGAGCGGCCTGTCACAAACGGCATTTCGCGCTCGTGCGCGTAAATGGGAACATCCCAGGCATCGGCAAGGGCCAGGGCCGACCCGGCATGGTCGGGGTGGCCGTGCGTCAGAAGTATGGCGCGGGGCCGCGCGCCTACGCCGTAGCGCGACAGCGCCGCCGCCTGTATTTTGCCTTCCTTTCCCGGCGTGGCGGTGTCCACCAAGACCCAGGACTGGCCCGGCTCGCCGACAAAGTAAACATTGGCAACGCCCAGCGGTAGGCAGGCCACGCCAGGGGCGATTTCGTGAAGAGGCAAGTGCGTATCCTTTCAGTATTTGGCAAAAACAGGCTAATGAGATAGAAGCTGGGACACGGTGACGAATGTGTAGCCGCGCGCGCGCAGGGCGGGGATAAGAATAGGCAGCGCCTCGGCGGTGTGCCACCCGCGCCCGTTGATGTGCATAATCACAATCGCGCCGGGGCGGGCGCGGGTCAGCACGGCGCGCACTAGGCGCGGCGCGGTGATATGCGGGTCGGGGTCGCCGGTCACCAGGCTCCAGGTCAGGGTGCGCAAACCAAGGCGGGCGGCTTGCTGCTCCACCAAAGCGTTGTACTCGCCGTAGGGCGGGCGAAACAAAACGCCCTGCTTGCCGGTCAAGCGGAACATAATGTCCTGGGTTTGCTGCATCTCGGCGCGCATGCGCGCAGGCGAAACGCGGGTCATGTGGGGGTGAATATACGAGTGATTGCCCAGCTCAAACAGCGGATCGCGGCCTAGATCACGGGTCGCAACGGGGTGGGTTTCCATCCAGCGCCCGCCCAGGCACAGGGTGGCGGGCGTGCGGGTGCGGCGCAAAATGCGCACAATGCCAGTGTCAAACCCGGCAGGCCGGGCGGTCTGGCAGGCATCAAACGTCAGGGCAATGCGCTTGCCCGCATGGGGGTTGCCCTGAGTAATCAGTTGGGGCCGAACCGGCGGCAGGGCGGGCGCATGGACAGCCTGCGCCGCGCGCGAGGACGCGCACGCCGAGGCAAGGCACAGCCCAAAGCCGAGCATGGAAAGCAAAACGCGCCTTAAGCGGCATGGCAAAGCAGTTGTCATCCGACCGAGTACCGGGCCAGCAGGGCGTCCAAGAGGCTGTCCGCCCACTCGTCGCGCTCTTCCGTGCTCAGAAACTCAAAGCGCACGCCCCCGCCCCCCGACTTTTTGTCGCGCCACATGATGTCAGCCAGAACGAGAATGCCCGCGCAGGCGGGTGCTCGGAGGCGGGCAGGCGCGGGGCCGAGCATCCACGCAGGCACGGATGGCAGGCGGCTGCCGCCGATGCCCATGTCTAAAATAGGCGCAGCCTGCCACTCTGCGCCATCGTGCAATTCCAGCGTCACGCCGTCGGGGGCGGGCCAGCGCCGGAAGTCGCGCCTGCCGCGCATCTGCTCGCCGGGGACAGTGCTAGGCGGGGGCAAAGCGATACGCAGGCGTTCCAGCAGGGCCAGCGCCTCTTCCTGGCGGCGCAAGGCCTCTTCCACATCGTCGGGCAGCGCGGCATCCATATCGTAAATGTCCTGGGGCATAAGCAATTCTCCCGCTTGTGTGTTCACGAAAGCGCGTGCGTGTTCCTGCTTTTGCGCGAAAAAGAAGCAAAGCCGCTGGTATAGGTGGGGCAGAGGTCGGGTATGCTGAGTGTCTATGAAGCCAATAACAACACGCTGGTTCAGGGGATGGGGAATAATTGCGCTCGCCCTGACGCTTGCGCCGGGTGTGCGGGCCGGGGACTTGGGCGTAGATGTCAACGCCGACAGAGATGCGTTCAGCAAAAGCCAGATGGATATGAGCGGCCTGCTGGCGTTCTCGCAGAGCAATACAGTCTATCCGCTGCCGCTGTTCAACGCGCCCGCAGGCGGCCATGCCCGCTACTGGGACAGCATGGTGGAGCAATACCAATCCGCCCAAATTGACTTCGCCGCCGTGTGGCTTAAAGGCAACAATCAGCCCGCCACATTCGCCAACTTGGTGACAGCAATTGGCAAGCGCGGGATGCCCCCCCCGCATCAAAGTCATTCCCTTTGACGACAACCCCGCCTCGTGGACAGCCATGTGGAACTATGACCACAGACAGGGCTACAATTACACCGTGCCGTTTGATATGGGCGTGCCTGCCAACTGGGCCTGGGTGTGGGACAAGAACCTCAAAGTGTTCTTCCAAAGCGTCCCAAATGCCAATCGGTACAAGATTGGGGGCCGTCCGGTCTACCGCATCTGGTCGGGAGCACCCGCGTTTCTGGCAAACCTCAACGGCAACGGCTCCAAGCTGCTCGCTTATTTGCGCGCCGAGTGCGAGCGCACATTCGGGTTCAACCCCTCTCTCATGGTGCCGGAAGACTGGGTGAAGAACGACCCGTCCAGCGCCGCGCCGGGCGTCGTGGATGCCGTCTGCCCCTGGTTTACGCCGGTTCCCGGCCCCAATTACTCCACGTGGGACACGCACACATGGCACGGGGTTACGGTGGGAGCCTGCATCCCGCAGTTCCAAATCTCCAATACAAAAGACCCCAATGCAAGAACGTGGATTGTGAATGCCGCGCATGGCAAAACGCTGGCGGCGGGCCTTGCCGGGACAACGGGGAACAGCCAGTGCGTGTGTACGTTTGTGGAAGGCTTTGATGACTACCGGGAGAACACGACTTTGCGGCGCGCGCGCAATATCGGCCCCGACGGCAGCGCGCTGGGGTACGCCCAAACGGGTTATGATTACCCAAACCAGTGCCTCAATCTGCTGCGCCGCTACAGCCGCAATCCCTTCCCGCCCAACCTCAAAGAAGAAGCCGAAGGATGCGACACGTTTGCCGGGGCACGGCTCGCCCGGGGCAAGCCGAATGGCTATCGCAACAGACTGATTGCCATTGAAGACACAGCCGACATTGGGGGCGGCTACGATGTCTGCGATAGCCAGGCGGGGGAAACATTAGGGTGGCGGGAAGTGCCGATTGAAGGAACCGTGCATCTGCTGGTGCGTCTGGCAACAGTGACAAGCGGCGGCAAATTGCACTTTGTCGTGGATGGGAAAGCGCACGCGCCGGTCGCCGTCCCCAAGACAGGCGGCGGGCAGCAGTGGGCCACCGTGGACGCGGGCGCGTTTGCGTTCGCGCACCAGAGTTACCACGCAGTTTCGCTGGTCTGCGACACGCCCGGCATCAGCCTCAACTGGTGGCAGGTGCGCACCCTGCCCGGCCCGAACGGGGCGCACGCACCTGCTTTTAAAGCCCGGCGAGACAAATAGCGGCACCCGGCGCTAAGCGGCGCGCGGCAGTGCGATGTCTGCGCTCGCCGCGTCAGTCAGCAAAGGGCTGTCCGCCACGACAACGGGGGCAGCGTCGCGGCTTGCCAGGCTGCCCAGCTTGCGCTCGGTCTTGTTGCGGTACATATGGTTGTCGGCAGCCGACAGCAGAGACGCGCAGTCGCGGCCCTCCTGCGGGAAGCAGCCGTAGCCGATAGAAACCCCCAGGCGCAGGTTGCCCAAACGCTCATGGAACAAGCCTGGATCGTAGCCCGCGACGCTTTCCTGCAAGCGCCGCGACATGGTTTCAGCCTCCAAAGCCCCCACCCCGTGCAGCACAATCAGAAACTCATCCCCGCCATAGCGCGCGACAATGTCGGCCTCGCGCACCGCGCTTTGGAACAGGGCGCTCAGATCGCGCAGCACCTGGTCGCCTTTCTGGTGCCCGAAGTTGTCGTTGATGGGCTTGAAGCTGTCCAGGTCCAGGCACAGCAGCGCGAATGGCTCGGGATTGTCCCCCGCCCAGCGCGTGCAGTGGTCTTCCACGTACTGCGTCAAATGGCGCACGTTGTACAGGCCGGTCAGCGGGTCGGTGAGCGCATGGCTGCGCGTGCGGTCAAACAGCAGGCCATTGTAGAGCGCCATCGCCGCCCGCTCGGCGATTGTTTCTAATAGCTGCTGGTCGTGCGGCCCAAAGGCGGCTTCCTGCGGGTGGTACAGGTTGATTGTGCCCAGCACCTCGCCCTGATGCACGATGGGCACAATCAACGATGAATTCAATGCTGTCCATTGCGCCACTTCGCTGCTGGAAGGCAGCAGGTCGTCTGCATCATAGCCGCCTACATAGGTCTCGCGGCTCCGCGCCGACCGCAACGACAGGCTGGACGCGCTCCAGGTGCGCGCTCCCAAAAAGAACTCGCGGTTGACGCCCACGGCGGTGCGCACGACCAGCACATCCGGCGAGTCCCCTTTGAGCAAAAACAGGCAGGCCGTGCCCGGCAGGATCGCTTCCAGCTTGCGGCTCAAAATCTCCAATGTCTCTTGCAGCCCCAGGCTTGATGACAATGTCTGCGCCACTTCATACAGCGCCCACAGCTCCGAAGACGCCCGGTTGATGGCAAGCGCGGCCTGATCGGACGGGCGCGGCGCGCTGCCTTCGCCCTCCTCGCTAGCTGTTTCCTGATCTTTGGCCGCCTCTTCCCGCGCCATTTCCTCGACCACGGCCCCGATGACATGGGCAAACGCATGCACGACTTTGGGGTCAAAGTGCGTGCCTGTATCCTGAATAATGGCATCTAGGGCACGCTCATGCGCCCATGCCCCCCGGTACGAACGGTTGGAAGTCAGGGCATCGTACACATCCGCCACCGCCAGGATGCGCGCCGTCCGGGGGATGGCTTCCCCCGCCAGCCCTTCCGGGTAGCCGGTTCCGTCCCATTTTTCGTGGTGGTACTTGACCACCGGCAGGACAGGCCAGGGGAACTCCACAGGGTCTAGAATTGCCGCCCCAATCTCCGGGTGCTTTTTGATTTTGGCAAACTCCTCGTCGGTCAAGCGTCCGGGTTTGAGCAGCACATACTCGGGCACGCCCAGCTTGCCGATGTCGTGCAAGAGCGCCCCGGTGTTCAGGCCCTCCAGCTCGTTGCCTTCCAGTCCCATCGCGCGCGCGGTTGCCATGGAATACCGCTGCACCCGCAGAATGTGCTGGTGCGTGTACTGGTCTTTGGCATCAATCGCCAGCGCGAGGCTTTTAATTGTCGCCAGGTACAAGTCGGCCAGGTGCGCCTGGTTCTCCTGCAAAGCTTCAATATGCTGCTGCTTTTCCTCGGCCCGCGCAATAGTCACCGCATAAGATTGGTAGATAAAGTAGGCGATAGGCGTCCCGAACAGCACCGCAACCCCCACATGCGAGCCGAACACAATCAATGCCCCCGCACTGATGCACGCGCCCGCAAAATACGACGGCGCTGTCCACAGGAATGTCTGCCGCCACAACTTCGCGACATTCTGCCCCGAACACAGCGCGATAATCAGGGCGACCCCGCCCGTGTTAATCGCATAATAAATCAAGCACGCGCCCGCCACATTGGGGAACGAGGCGACCGGGTTCAGCGCCAGCGTCTCGCCATTCAGGCGCAGGTAGAACCAGCCCGCGCACCACACATGGATAGCGGCCAGAGCAAGGTTGAAAAACAGCTGATGGGCGGCCTGCCGCCGAGGAAACAAGCCGCCCGACAGGCACCCAATCAGCACCACCAAAGTCGCCGCTGATGGCCCAAAGCGCAGCATCACCGAAAACGTGATTGGCAGCAGCAGGTTCATTGACCCCGCTTCCTTGTCCAGACGCTTGGGTGCCAGATGGATTTTCTTGCTTCCCGCCAGGGCGGCGAGGGCAGCAAACAGCGCCAGCTCCCACGGCTTGCCCTGCATGCCCGGCAGCGGCCTGCCCGCGCAGAACATCTCTAGGGCGCGGGCCACAATGCCCGCCCCCAAAAGATAGACCATCCACAGGTAAAGTTGTGCGCTCCGAGGCAGAGTGCGCATGGTAGGTTTTCTATAATCGTCCGTGTACGCCGCCAAGAGTGTCCCAAATCCGGCCCTGGCGTGTCTGCCGAAGGCCATTGTTCTCTCCTGTCATCTTCGGCAGACTGCCCCGCCAACAAGAGAGTAAAATGCGTGCTGCCCGCGCTTCGTAAGCGGATTACAGGAGCGTGTCAAGCCATGACCAACGACGGAAGAAATTAGGCTGTCGTTGGTATACGCTTGCCACGGCCTTAAAACACCTTAGATGTGCCTTGGCAGCGCACTCAGCCATAGAACATAGCCCCTGTCTAATCACCCGCCGCGTCCCACCCTCTTTTGGTTCTCCTGCCGCTTTTCTCGGAAGGCTATCAATGTATTGATGGTGAATAAGGTACTGGTGGCGAATAGATGTTTAGTCAGCCTTCTTAAGCGAAAAGTGGCCGGCGTGATTTGGTTGAGGAAACAATGAGTAACAAGCGGTTTCTGACACTCTGGCTCGGGGTTGTTGCCGCCTTCGGCATGATCTGTCTGCCGCTTGCATTGCGGCTTTTCTGGCTTGCGAAGGTTCTCCTCGTGCCCGCCATCGCTGTTTTATTCGTTTTAGTCAACTGGGCATTCAATATAGTTTCCAAGCCTAAGCGGTAGACTGCCTGCTCCACGAGAAGCACAATCAGGCAGGAGAACTTCCCAGCAATGACCTACTTCCCCTACTGGTATCGCCTGAGCCGCACCGATGCCTACCTCATCTGGTACACGGATGACGCGAGCGCAGGGGCTAAAGCCGACGGCGTTCTGCTGGACGACGCGGGCTGCCTGCTCACGTTTCCAGCCCTCAGCGACTTGCAAAACCACGCTGAGCGCCGGGGGCTGGTGGTTGACCTGCAAACAAATGGGGAGCCGCTGGATTTAGACCATGTGCAGCGCTGGCTGGGCGCGGCGCGCAAGACGACAGTGGACTGCCAAGTTTTCCTGGAAGCCTGGAACTTGTTCTCCGACATCGCCTCTGCGGTTCAGGGAAAACAGGCGCATATTGACGACCAAAAAGAAAGCCGTATTTACGAGAAGCTATTTTGGGGCAATAATCTGCCCGCCCTGACGCCGCCCGGCAAGCATTACGCGCCCGTCTGGACAAAAAGCGAAGTGGGTCGCCTGCGCAGCGTGCTCAATAGGGGGATGCAGTTGTTCCAGGGCAGGCAAAACCCATGATGATTGAAATTACAGATGGCACTGCTCGCCTTACCATTGAGGTTCTGGCACGCTCCTGTCCTGATAGCGACTATTGGGATGGCAACTGGTGCGTCACACCCATTAAAGCCATACTGCTTGGCTTTCAGGCTGCATTCAACGGAGAAATGGAACTGCCTGAGCTTCAAGCCTTCTATCAAGGACTGCAACAGCTTTACGCAGAACTAAGAGGCGCTGCTCACCTCAACACGAGAGAGCGTTTTCTTGAACTGACAGCAGAGATAAACAGCCGGGGGCACATCCATTGGAGTGTCAGACTCGCCGACACCAGCGGTTCAGCAAACATGGCCCGTCTCACGTTTGAGATGCGCTCTGACCAATCCTATCTGCCGGCACTACTGGCGCAAATTGAGGCAGTGCTGGAGATGTTTCCTGTCAAGGGCCAGCCTTAGAAGCGCAGGCCGCGCTTATGACTGCCCCTGCCGCACCAAAACGATGGCGCGGGCGATGCGAGCGGCCATCTGCGTGCGCCACTGCGGGTCGGCGGCGCGCAGGGCATCGTCGAAGTTGGACAGCGTGGTCATCTCCAGCAGGGCGCTTTCGGGCACGGGGTTATAGTCCGGGTTGAGGACGCCCAAACTGCGCCTGGAAAGGCCGGGCTGACCATCGCTTGTGCTGCCTGCGCGCGCGAGGCCGTCCTGCACCAGGGCGCGGGCCAAGGCCAGGCCAAAGGCAGGAACGCGTCGGCGGCGGTCCACACAGACCAGGCTGCCCCGGATGTCCGGGCTGCCTTCATCATCCAAATGCAGCGATAAAAAGAAGATGTGGCGCGCAGGATCGGGGCCGGTACGGGCATTCCATACCCGGCGAGCCATGGCGGCGCGCAGCCAAAGCTGGCGCGGCGAATGGCGCGCATGGATGGGCATGCCGTTGGTTGCAAGGGCGGCATCGGTGGGGACTTGCAGGCGAGGCTCGCTCCATGCGAGGCTAGAGTCAAGCGCGCGGCTTTGCACTGTGTACACCACAGTCGCGCCCTGCGCGCGCAGCACGGCCCCAATCTCCGCCGCCGCGCGGTAGGTGTCAGCGGCTTCCACGCCGTAGCGGCTGACCGCGCCGGGGTCTTCGCCGCCATGGCCGGGGTCCAAGATAACCGTCACGCCTAGCAGCGGACGCACGGCAACCGGAGGCGGCGGAGGCAGGCGAGTGGAACGCATGGTATGCAGCGCGGCTTCGTGCCAAGCAGCAGCGCTCCCGCCCAGCAGCGCGCAGGCCGCCACAATTCGCCGCCGCCGAGTCCAGCGCATCACCAATAAGCCTTTGTCTCTGGGAAAAGCGAACAATTTAGACGGCTGTGCCGGTCAGTTGGGCCAGGCGTCCTATGAGCCTGCGGCAGTGCCACAGGGGCAGGATGCCCACCACGCCAAATGAGCAGTCAATCAGCCGCCACCAGAACGGAATGCCGCGCAGTGCCCCAAAGACCAGCGCATACGGCACGACCAGCACGCACGCAATCATGCCGAAGGTGATCACCCACACATTGCGCACCGGATCGCGCAGTGGCCCGAGAAACGCGATGGCGATGGCAAAGTGCCCAAAGGCCAGCCAGTCTGTGCCATACGCGAGAAACGGATAGCGGGCATCGGTGGTGCGCAGGGCCGCCTGCACCGTTTCAATCCAACGCACCAGCGCGGGCGGCGAGGCATGGTTAGAATGCAGCACGCGCAGCAGCATGTCAAGTTCGGGCAGCAGGGGGATCGCGGTCGCGCCGCTGAGAAATAGGCCCACGACAAACGCCGTCAGCCAGAAGCGCACAGCCCGGCGCAGGGGTTCAGTGTCGGCAGCAGGAGGCGGAAGGGCAGGGGCGGTGTTCACGCGGTGTTCTTCCACGCGGCGCGCGTGTTTCCCTGCCTCGGCGCGCAAAGCCGAAGAAGTCCGCCAGGCGCTTGCGGGAATTGTTTCGGGGCGGGCAGGTTTGGAACAGGGCGCTTCCTTGAGCGGGCAGGCTTGGAACGGCACGATTTGCTCCCCTTGAGGCTGTTTCTGCGGCAGCGCTTGGGCGTTTCCAGCCCATGCTAACGACGGAAGAAATCGTTCCGTCGTTGGTACGTCCTGGAAAAGCCTTGGCAGCGCCCAAGCGCTGCCGACGCGGCATCTGAGAAACGCGGGCAAAAATAAGCCTGCCGCCGCCCTGTGTGGGGGGGTTGACAACAAAGCTGCCTAGCGGTTATACTGACAAGGCTTCGGGAAGATGCCGCTCCCTCGGCTTGATGATTCAAGGCTAAACTACTGGAAAGGAAGGCCGCCGCACTTGCTCCTGTGCCCGGCCCCGCGTGCAAACTGATGCTGACTGCAATTCACATGACCCATCTGCCCTATGTCGCGGCAAATGCTGCCGTTCGCACGGCTGCGCCTGCGCGCACGCCGCGCCTCTTTTCCAGCGCGCCGCGCGCCTTTTCCAGCCTGATGCCTCCGGAAGGGTTCTGCTTCTAAACCACAAAGAACAGTTCCGCCCCCCACGGCTTCAGGCTCCCGACGCTTTTAATCCCCACAAGCGCGGCGACCCTGAGGCTTTTTTGTTGCCTTCTGTCCGCCGCTGAGGAGAACCGCATGGCAGTGTTAGAAACTCAAACCGCGCCCCCGCAAAATCAAGAAGACGCCGAGGTGCTGGTGCGTCTTAGGGCGGACATAGACCCGTCAGGGCAGTTTGGCGTGCGCGAGATGCGGGTCACCCGCACCCATGTCCGCGTTTTGGAGCCGAACGGCACGGTGGCGTTCCAGATGCCTATTGCCGAGATAGAAACCGCGCGCAACGAGCCGCTGGTCGGCGGCGGGCGGCTGGAAGTGACCGCCAAGACCGGCGACATCGTGCCGATTATCACCTACTCGCAGTCGCTGGCCGCGCAGTTCAGCGAGGCGGCGCGCGGGATTGAGCAGCTTGCCAAAGGGGAGCCGTTTTCCATCAAGCAGACGGCGGAGCGCACGCACTGCGCCAGTTGCGGACGCCTGCTGCCTGAAAAGGACGGGGTCTGCCCAGCGTGTGTCAACCGGACGCAGACCATGCGCCGGATTGCGGGCTTTCTCGGCCCTTACAAAGCCAAAGCCATCGGGCTGGCGCTGTTTTCGCTGCTCACGACTGCCCTTAACCTTGCCCCGCCCAAGATACAGGGCGTGCTGATTGACACGGTTTTGCAGACGCACACGCACCTGCCCAAACTTTATCTGTTGATGGCGGTCTGGCTGGGCACCCTGGTCGCGGCGATGGGGGTGCAGATATTGTCCGGGCGCTTGATTGCGTTTCTCGCCGCCCATATCGCCGCCGATCTGCGCTCGGCCCTGTACCGTTCTATTGAGTTTTTGCAGCTAAGCTACTTTGACAAAAAGCAGGTCGGCGCGATTACCAGCCGGGTCACGCAGGACACCGACCGGGTGTGGGGGTTTCTCGTGGAGGGCGTGCCGTACCTGGTCAGCAATAGCTTGCTGGTTGTCGGCATTGTGTGCTTTTTGCTGTGGACAAACTGGCGTCTCGCGCTGTGCATTCTCGCGCCCGTCCCGGTGGTGGTGCTCATCGCAACGCTGTTCTGGAAGCCGATGGCGACGCTCTTTACCCGTGTCGGGCAGAAGTGGGCGCGCTTTCATATGCACCTGAACGAAAGCCTGACGGGCATTCGCGTGGTCAAAGCCTTTGCGCAGGAGGATGCCGAGAACGCCAAGTTTCAGCGCCGCAACCTGGAGCTGCGCGATGCGGGCGTCACCGTGGACACGCGCTGGTATACATTGTTCGGGGTGATGTCGCTGTTTACAAGCCTGGGCATCTTGATTAACTGGACAGTGGGCGGGGCGATGGTCTACCACCACCAAATGACATTCGGCACATTCTGGGCGGTCACGGCATACCTGGGGCTGGTGTACGGGCCGCTGGCGTGGTTTGCGCAGGTCAATCAGTGGTTCTCAAGGGCGATGGCCGGAGCCGAGCGCATCTTTGAGGTGATGGACACAACGCCGGAGCCTTACGGCGTGGGGGAGAACATCGCCCACCACGACATCGCGGGCGAGGTGACCTTTGACAATGTGCGCTTCGGCTACGACAAGTCCAACCCTGTGCTGAAGGGCCTGACGTTTACCGCCAAACCCGGCGAGATGATTGGGCTGGTCGGCAAGAGCGGGGCTGGCAAGTCCACCACCATCAACCTGATCTGCCGCTTTTATGAGCCGGATGCCGGGACACTGCTGATTGACGGCAGGGACTACCGCAGCCTGCGCCTGCAAGACCTGCGCGCCCAAATCGGCATTGTCTTGCAGGAGCCATTCCTGTTCAACGGCACCATTGCCGAAAACATTGCTTACGCAAAGCCCGATGCGTCGCTGGAAGAAGTGATGGAGGCCGCCAAGTCCGCCAACGCCCACACGTTTATCCTGGGCAAGCCCGACGGCTACGATACATTGGTGGGCGAGCGCGGGGCCAAGCTGTCCGGCGGCGAACGTCAGCGGGTGAGTATTGCGCGGGCTATTCTGCACAACCCCAAGATACTCATCCTGGACGAAGCAACAAGCTCGGTGGACGTAGAAACGGAAAAGCAGATACAGGAAGCGATTACGCGGCTGACGGCAGGCCGCACGACCTTTGCCATCGCGCATAGGTTGTCTACGCTGCGCAATGCCAGCCGCCTTGTTGTGCTGGACAAAGGCGCGATTGCCGAGATGGGCACGCACCAGGAACTGATGGACCTCAAGGGCGAGTTCTATAAGCTGGTGCAGACCCAAACGCAGGCGACCGAGATTATCGGCGTCGGCGCGTAGGCCAATTCACTCATGCCGGGCACTGACGCCCGCTTTCTACGCTCAAGCAGAGACACGCAAGCAGACCACCTATGTCTTCAACAACGCAGACACGCCCCAGTCTTGTAGACGCGCCGCCCGCGCCTCTTCCGCCCCAAACGCCGCCGTCGCTGTGGCGCAACGGCGACTTCCTGCGCCTGTGGGGAGGGCAGATGGTCTCTGGGGCCGGGTCGGCGGCCTCGGGACTCGCGTTCCCCTTGCTCGCATTGGCACTCACACACTCCCCTGCCCGTGCGGGGTTGATGGCGGCTTTGCGCGGCATTCCCTATGCCCTGCTCAGCCTGCCCGCAGGCGCCCTCGTGGACAAGTGGAACCGCAAGCGCGTCATGCTGGCCTGCGAGACAGGCAGCGCGCTGGCTGTTGCGTCCGTGCCGATAGCCTATGCCCTGGGACACCTGACATTGTTCTGGCTGGGACTTGCCGCACTTGTTGAGGGCACGCTGTTTGTGTTCTTCCAGATGGCCGAGTCGGCGTGCCTGGCGCGCGTCGTACCCAAAGACCAATTGCCGCAGGCTATCGCCCAAAACGAGGCCAGCTATGCCACCACCGCCATGATTGGGCCTTCCATTGGCGGCTTTCTGTACGGCCTGGGGCGCACGGTGCCGTTTGTGGCCGACGCCGCAAGCTACATTGTTTCCACACTGGCTATTCTTTTCATTCGCACGCCGTTGCAGCAGGAACGCGCCGACAGGCCGCCCACCCATCTAGGCCGCGACATCTTGGAGGGTCTGCACTGGCTTTGGCGCGACAAAGTGATCCGCACCCTGGCCCTGCTCACCTGCGGCCTGTGCGTGCCGAGCGGCGGCTGGGCATTAATTCTGATTGTGATTGCCCAGCACTTGCACGCCACGCCTGCGCAGATTGGACTGCTGACGGCGAGCAGCGGAGTGGGAGGCATGGTGGGCGCATTTCTCGTGCCGCGCCTGCAAAAACGCTTTCGGTTCGGGCATTTAATGGTGGGCGCAACTTGGTTTTGGGTATTCACCTGGCCGCTGTACGCCCTCGCGCACAACCTGTGGATGCTGGGGATTGCCAATGCGATTTGCTTTGTCTGCATCCCCGTGTACATGGGCACGCAGTATGCCTACCGGCTGAAGCGCCTGCCGGATGCGCTGTCGGGCCGCGTGAACTCCGTCTTTCGCCTGACTGCGTTCGGGGCCATGCCCTTGGGCGTTGCGCTCACCGGCTGGCTGTTGCAGGCCGTCGGCCCGCAGGAGACCGTCTGGATATTGTTTGTTCCTCAGCTGATACTGGGCATTCTCGCCACTTGCTCCCGGCCCCTGCGCCGCGCACAGTAAGCACATGCGGCTGCCGCGCCGTAGTAGAAAACTCCTATGAACACTGCATTGATGTGGTTTCGCCGCGACCTGCGGCTGTCCGACAACACCGCTTTGCTGCGCGCCCTGGCGGAAAACGACCGCGTTTGGGGCGTCTTTGTGCTGGATGACGCTATCTTGCGGGCCAAAGACATTGGGGCCGCGCGTGTCGGCTTTCTGTCGGATGCTTTGGCAAAGCTGAGCGCGCAGTTTCGGTCGCACGGCGGACAGCTTGTGATCCGCCGGGGGGCGCCCCCCGAAG
>JAABUU010002546.1_pt1 | contig 15610 bp, 15 predicted proteins | sample 5559301 | NCBI WGS metagenome assembly JAABUU01 (sample SAMN10711884, study PRJNA513360) | rock metagenome | isolation source: Antarctica rocks | place: Antarctica: Victoria Land, Richard Nunatak white | reverse complement strand
TGCGGGTCTGGTCGTTCACAGAACCAGGTTAGGCGAGCCCACCTCCCGACCGAACGTGGGCACGACCGACAAGGACCGGTCAGCGCCTGAACGAACCCGGACGCGGGGAGCTGCAAACTCCGAGGCAAGCGCACCGCACGATCGTGCGGGCCAGCTGAACCAGGGGATGCTCGGCTGGACGACGTGAACCGCCCCTGCGCCTTGCAACCGCATGATGCGGGTGGCTGCGCTGTGACGAACGACTGGCGTATGTGCGTGCGCTTCGTCGCTTCGCTGTGCGACGCTGCGCCGGATCTGCAGGAGTTTGCTGGAACGCTGTGACCGTGCCCGGCCACCCGGGCGTCCTGGAGGTGTGTGGTGGATCTTCTCCGTACGAAGACCGTCGAGCAGTCCATTGCTGACACCGAGGAGCCGGGGCGCACACTTCGACGTTCTCTAGGTGCGGTGCAGCTGACCGTGTTCGGTGTCGGTGTCGTGATCGGTACCGGCATCTTCGTCCTGACCGGGAAGGCCGCTGGTGTCCAGGCTGGTCCTGCGGTCTCCCTGTCGTTCATCTTCGCTGCCTTCGGGTGCGCGTTGGCAGCACTGTGCTACGCGGAGTTCGCCTCGACCGTCCCGGTCGCTGGTTCTGCGTACACGTTCTCCTATGCGTCTCTCGGGGAGATGGTGGCGTGGATCATCGGGTGGGACCTGATCCTGGAGCTGGCCCTTGGTGCTTCAACTGTCGCGGTCGGGTGGTCAACGTACTTCGCCGACGTTTTGAAGGAAGCCGGAATAACGTTGCCTCCGTCGGTGTACGGCGAGGGCCACAACTTGGTGGCCGCGGCCGTGGTGCTCCTGTTGACGGGCCTGATCTGTCTCGGGATAAAGGTCTCTGCCCAGTTCAACTTGGTCGCTGTCGTGGTGAAGGTCGCGATCGTCCTCCTCGTGATCGTCGCCGGGCTGTTCTACGTGAAGGCCTCGAACCTGTCCCCGTTCATCCCGCCCTCTGGCTCCGCGACGGCTAAGGGTGCGACTGCGACGCCCTCCCTGCTCCAGGACTTCGGGTTCTCCCCTGGTGCCTTTGGTGTCGCTGGCATCTTCTCCGGTGCTGCGCTGGTCTTCTTCGCCTTCATTGGCTTTGACATCGTCGCTACTGCCGCGGAGGAGACGAAGAAGCCTCAGCGGGACCTCCCGATCGGCATCTTCGCTTCCCTGGGGATCTGTACCGTCCTTTACGTCGCGGTGTCCCTCGTCGTGACGGGGATGGTGAAGTACACGAAAATCAGTGTTGATGCCCCGCTCGCAGCGGCGTTCCGTTCTGTTGGTCAGGACGCGATCGCCACCGTCGTCTCTGTCGGGGCGCTCATCGGGCTGACGACGGTGACGCTGGTCCTTCTCCTCGGGCAGTCCCGCGTCTTTTTCGCCATGAGTCGCGACCATCTCCTCCCACCGGCGTTCTCGGTGGTCTCCGAGCGCTTCGGTACGCCCTACCGGACGTCGCTGTTTACCGGGGTGGTGGTCGCTGTGATCGCCGCGCTCATCCCCCTTACTGCGCTCGCCGAGCTCGTGAACATCGGGACGCTCTTTGCCTTCATCGTTGTCGCCGCTGGGGTCATTGTCCTGCGCCGCCGCCGTCCTGAGCTGCACCGGGCGTTCCGGTGTCCGCTCGTGCCATTTGTCCCAGTCCTGTCCGTCCTGGTCTCCTTCTACCTCATGCTCAACTTGCCTGCTGCCACCTGGGTCCGCTTCGTGGTGTGGATGGTGGTGGGGCTGGTGGTGTACTCCCTCTACGGTCGCCGGCACAGCCGGTTGCGCGCGGGCGGTGAGCTCGCCCCCGGCGGCCAGACCAGTGCTGCGGGTACTCCTGCCAGGCGCCCAGCGGGCTGACGTCCACCAACTGAGCGCCAGCCTGCCTGGGGCTGTACCAGCCGTCACCGGCCGAGCTTGTCGCGAACGTCCGGGAGGCGGCGGCGGAGATCTCGCTGCGCACCGTGCTGCACCCGCGTGCCGGCGCCCGCTACCTCACGGCGCTAACGTCCCGCCTGGGCAAGCTGCAGGGCGGCCTGCTGCTACGCGCGATCATCATCACCGATGACGTGGTGCCCGGACCGGTAGAGCGGTCGAACGTACGCTCCATCGCCTAGAGCTAGAGCACGTACTGCCGGTGCTCCCTCACTGCTAGCCGGTGAGGGAGCGCACCGGCATACCCGATCGCTGCTGGACGGCAGGATGGCCTCGCAATCTGCCGCCGGCGGGGTGCGCTTACTGACAACGATCCGGTACGACCCACTGTCAATCCTTTGCGCTCGGCGTCTCAGATGGTCCGTCAACGTTCAGCGATCAGGATGCGCGGTGGCGCTGTCACCGACTGAGCAACTCCCCAAAGTGTGGAGGCATGGACCAAGAGGAGTAGCATGTCAGAGATCTAAAGGAAGTTCGATACGGAGTTCCGTTAGGGCGCTGTCCTAGCAGGGAGGCAGCAGGTGGCCGGCAGGAAAGGGCCGTCGGCGATGCGGTCGGGGCGGCCCGCGCCGACGACAGCGACGACGTCACCTTGGTCGGCACCTTGTGCCAGGACCCAGGCGATGGCCAGTTGCGCCAGCGACGTGGCGCACCGGGCAGCGATGGGCTGCAGTCGGTCGGCGACGGTGAGGTTGGCGCGTCGGTTGTCGCCGTGCAGGCGCGGTAGGTGCGGGGGTGCGCCGGTGTCGTCTGCGCCCAGCCGTCCGGTGAGCAGCCCGTGGCTGAGGACGCCGTAGGCGGTGCCACAAGCTGCAGCCCTTCCAACTCGACCGGCTCGTAAGGCAGGTGCAGTGACGGGCGTGGCTATGCGGGTGGCCTTCACGACGTCCTACGCCACGGCACGGACCGCGATGACGACGTACAGCTCCTTTATGGAGGGCGATGGCGCGGTTCAGGTAGCCGCGTCCGTGCTCTTGTCCCGTGCGGTGAGCGGGCGGGCGGGCGTAGACATGCAGTCAGATCAGACAGGCGAGTAAGCGGTTCGTTCACCGTCTTCACACTGAGGTTCGCCAGGCTGGGAGCGGCAGGCCCGGCGAGCGTGAGGGTGAGGTGGGCGACGTGGACCGAGACTTTGAGTTGATACCGAGCAGCCCGGCGCGGCGGCAGGAGTTGCTGGACCGCCTGGGGGACGCGAGGCAGCGCGCCCTGCTTGATGGTCGGCGCCGAGACGCAGAGCTCTTCTCCGCAGCTGGCAACGAGGTTCGAGCCCTGGCGGACCTGTCGGGGTTTATCTAGCCCGATGATGAGCCTCAGGAAGCGCTAAGGTTGAGCGCATCAGGCACGGCCTTGGCCGGGTGAGGTGCGCTGGTCCCGGCTGGGCAGGACGCACAGGGTGAGCAGCAGGGCGCAGGTCCCGGGCCTGATCTGTCGGTGAAGCTGCGACGGCGACGGCGACGGTATGTTGCTGCATGAACGAGCCGGGACCAGCCAGATCCTATAGTTCGAACTCCGCACTCGCCTGCGTCACAACGACGCAGAAGCCCAGCGTGTTCACCTGGGAGGACCGGCAGACGACCGGCTGACCTGCGTGAGCACCTCGATTGCCTAGACGATGCGGTCGTGCGCGGCACATACCCCGGCGCAGCCACACCGCCAACCCGTCGAACGAGAGCCCCACGGGTGGCTCGGGCAGCGGTCCGTTGCCCCATCTGTCCCAGGAAGGCAGTCCGGCGCACAGAGAGGGCACTCGCAGCGCCCCTACCGGTGGAGTCATCCCCTCGCCCGCCGCGCCCCACGGACAGAGGGAACACGCACGCCCGCGCGCAGGCGACCGCAACAGCACGATCACCAGGGATCGAGGTTTCAGGTGATGTGTACGGGGGTGCCGAGGGGCAGCAGTTTGGCCAGGGTGGTGATGTCGGTGTTGCTGAGCCGGATGCAGCCGTGACTGACGGAGTGTCCAATGCTTGCGGCCTCTGCGGTGCCGTGCAGCCCGATTTGGCCGGGACCGCCACCGAAGCTGGTGAGCACGGCGGAGAACGCCGACAGGCCGTAGGCGTAGGGCCCGTAGCCGGGGTTGGTGGGCGCCAGAAGCTCTGTGAGGTAGTACCGGCCCAGCGGAGTTGGGGTACCACCGGTCCCGGTCGCTGCGGGGTAGGTGTGTAAGAGCTGATTGGCTTGGTAGAGCCGGAGCTGATGGGCTGCGGTCGAGATCTCGAGGCGGTACGGGATCGGGGCTTGGGCGACGTCGATGGTGCGTACCCAGCCGGTACTGCCGTTGGGGCGCACCGGGAGATAGACCTGTAGCCAGTCCCCGTCCTGCCGCTTCCGCAGGAACGTCAGTGGCGCCCCGGAGGGCTGGGGGTTGGTGAAGGTCTGGGTGACCGGGCCGCCGGGGCCGCTGTGAACCCCGATCCGCGCGTCGAGAGCGGTGACCGCCTTCGCCATCGACACCTCACCCGGGATGGAAGCCGGTTCCAGGGTCGTGGGGCCGGGCGAGGTAGCTGAGGTAGATGCGGTAGATGCGGTAGGTGAGGTCGGTGTGGTGCTGACCGGGGGCGCGGCGCTGCTGGTTCCGCGTGCGCGTGCCCCGCAGCCGGTAAGCACGCTCACCACGACCACAGCGGCGAGGAACGCTGCCAGCGGTCCTCGTGGACCGGTCACAGGAAGCAGCCCTCTTTTGGGCAGCCGGGACAAGCCGGGCCAGTGCTGGGTCGAACTCAGCGCTGGTGCTGACGGGGGCCGCCTGGTGATGGCGACCTCCGTAGGACTGTTGCGATTGCGCACGAGTGGGGCTCGGTGGTGCTAGCCGGTGAACGCCGCCGCGCCGGGCACCGCGGTCGCGACCCGCGCCGGGGCCACACCGGAGACCGGCGGGGCCTGCTGCTGCACCGAGCTCACCCGGTTGGAAGCGCGGGAAGCGGAACCGTTCCTCACGGTCCTGACCGGGACCACCGGCGCAACAGGCATGCCACTCACGATCCCAGGGGTCTGTGCGAGGGTTTCCCGCGCCATCGCGGCCTCACCGGTGGCGTTCGGGTGCACCGGGAAGGCGTTGACCGGGCCGACAGCAGGCTCCAGCCACCGCGTCCCGACCGGCTTGCACGCGTCGTGACCGGCCGAGGCGGAGTAGGTGTCGATGTACCGGGCGCCCGTCACGGCCGCGGCCCGCCGCACCGCGTCGTTGAGTACCAGCTGCTGGTGGACCAGCCACGGCACGTCACCCATCGAGATCGGCATCGACGGGTAGCACGCCGGCACGCCGACGTCCGGCAGGATCCGCGGGTACCCCAAGATCAGCACGGTCGCCCGCGGCGCCCTGGCCCGCACCGCGGACAGCGCCCGGACCAGGTGCGGGTAAGTCTGGGTACGAATCAGGTTCGTGAACGTCGAGCCGAACTTCTGCTGGCACGGGTTGCCATAGATCGAGTGCGACTGCGCAGAGACGGCGACGCAGCCGAAGAACGAGTTGACGAAGACGCTCTCATCGTTACCGCCGATGGTCATGGTCACCAGGCGGGTGCCTTTGCCGACCGCGTTCAGCTGCGGCGCGACACCGGCTGCCTGCGAGGAGAAGAAATCCGAGGTCTTCGCACCACTGCACGTCACGTCGGTGAACGCCGCCGGGTGGGTGCGCGCCGCGATGTCCTCGGCATAGTTCAGCTGCGAACGGCTGCAGGTCACCGGGGCGCCGGCGACCTGCGGCGCGACCCCGGCCGCTGAGGAGTAACTGTCACCCAGCGCGACATATGGCGACGTCTTGATCGACGACGCCGCCGCGGCCGTGGTGTTGTTGGCGGCGGTGGTGTTGTTGGCGGCGGTGGCCGGTAGGGCGGCGGTCACGACTCCTGTACCGGCCAGGGCGGCACTAGCCTCGGTCTTTCAGTAGGGGCCTGACCCGGCACTGGTGATCATGGATGTCTCCAAGTCGGGGTTCGGGCAGGCCGCAGGTCCGGCGCGGTGTCCGGGGTCTCCGTGATCATTGAGGCTGCTGGGTCGCGGTGGTGCTGGCCTGTCAGGCCGGGAGCGGGATCTGCCGCAGGCGCTGGAACGCTTTCGCGAGGGCGAGTGCCCAGGGCCAGTGCTCGGCCAGGCGCAGGAAGACCTTGCGTTGGCCGCGGGTGATGCGAGCCGCGACGTGCAGCAGTCGGTAGCGAAGCGTCTTGGGCTCGGCGCGGTGAAGCTCGGGCTCCTGTGTGAGCAGCATCGACTGGGCGAAGGCGAGCAGGTCCGCGGCGATCAGGGCGAGCTCGACCCAGATGGCGTTGATGCGGGCGTGTCGGGAGGGCAGGTGGCCCCAGGCCGGTGTCCTTCCCGGTCCGGATTCGGTCTTCGACGCGGGCGTGGGCGCGGTGCCGGGCTTCCAGGAACGCCAGCTGCCCGGTGGCCGTGCTGGTGGTGAAGGCTTGGTAGCGGTAGCCGTCGCGGATCTCGAAGGCGTCCAGGGTCGCCCCGGGGTGCGGCAGTTCGCGGCGGACGATGACGCGCATTCCGGGGCAGGTCTGCCTCCAGTGGCTCAGGTCGAGCAGGCCGGTGACCTCGACGACGTCGGCGTGTTCCCGCAAGCCGCCGTCGCTGTTGTTCGCGGCCTGCCAGGCCCACTTCGGGACGAGCCGGATCGCGTCTCGGACCGCTTCGGTGACGGGGTAGCCGACGGAGAAGTCCAGGCCCTGCTGGGAAAGCGCCGCGATCAGGGCGTGGGAGTAGCCCGCACCGTCGGCCCGGACGAGGACCTTCTTACTGCGCCACCGGTCCGGGATTTGGGTGAGGGCCTGGTCGAGCACGGTCAGGTGATCAGCGGCGGTGTTGCTGCCGGCGTTGCCTGGGCGCAGGACGATCGCAAGGGCCTCGTTGCTGTTGTCCAGCCAAGCCCCGAGGGGGTGATGACCGAAGCCGCCCTTGAAGTTCCCGCGGGCGTCTTCTTTCTCGGAGTGGGCCGTAACCAGCGTGGCGTCCAGGTCGATCACGACGTCGGTGATCGTCTTGCCCGCGGCTCGGGAGCCCGGCAGTTCCGAGCCGGTCAACTCTCCGCGGGCGGTCCAGGCCCGGTCCCGAGCCTCGGCTCTGGCATGCCGGATCCGGGCAAGCACCGTCGCGTCGATCCCGGCCAGGACCCGCCAGATCGTCGAGGTTGAAGCGACCGACCCCGACGGACCGTGCAGGCCCTCCTGGTCAGCCAGGGCCTGGACGTCGGTGATCGTGATGGCGCCGTCGCCGATCGCCACCGCGACGTCGACCAGCACCCGGCCCGGGTCGTGCCCCGAGCGGCGTTCCCGCAGCCCGTCGGTGGCCTCGCTCAGCAAGGCGGTCAGCCCGATCCGGTCCGCGAGCTCGGCCAGCAGCACAGTCCCTGCGTGCGACACCACCCCTGTCCCATCCGTGGTGATGACCGGAACGGTCCTGCGCGTTGTAGGTTGCACCTGCGAAGTGCCTCTCGACGTTGGCGATATCGGTCCCTCAGCAAGACCACAATCCCAGCAACGCCAGGCACTTTCGCGCTGTCACGGCCCGTGTCGGACCACCAACATCAGCCGGCTACTGCAACGGCAGGGCTAGCGAGCAGGGCAACGAAGCGGCGCATGGCATCTCCAGGCAACAAGGCCGGGCACAGCGGACCGGCGGAAGCGATGCGCGCACGCTACATCCGCTCCACCAGCCGGGAGGCATTCAGCCACCTTCGCCGCGGTGCGCCCGCCTCCAGTACACGCTGGCCGGGGACGGCATTGAGCCATGCTGGCGTTCCGGAGGAGGGTGCCCGGCGCCTTTGGGAGGGCGGTAACGCTCCTCCTGATGCCGACGGACTTCTCCATACCTGCACCACCGGAACAGTCCGCTGGCCACCCTGGCCCACAGCCACGTGCCCTCGACGTGCTGGTCAGTGGCTGCGTTGGGCCCGGGTTCCCCGGCGCATCACCCGCTGGATCGAGCTTGAACGCCAGCTGCCGACCTCTCGATCCCGGCTCACGGTCGCCCGACTGCTGGCCCCGGCCAGCTCTACTTTACTTCCAGCCCAAGTTCGAGGAGCCGCCTTACCACGTACACGTACCGGACCCCTGGCGTTGCTACGCTGCGTTGCCGACAAAGTAGATGATCGTCGGCAAGTGATCGTTGTCAAGCTAGTCCCTAGGCCAACCTATACCGGTCATGCTGGGCTTTCAGACCTGCACGTGGCGTCGGCACAACCGCTCCGATTCGCAAGACAACCGCCGGCCGGATCTTGAAAAAGCTCGGTGGGGGTGTAAGAGCCGTTCCTTGAGCAGCAGTGAGGATATGAGGCCCTATGCGCGTGCTAGTCCTCGGCGGAGATGGGTTCTGCGGCTGGCCGACGTCCCTGTACCTGTCGAAGTCAGGTCACGAGGTCGCGATTGTGGACAATCTCTCCCGGCGCAACATTGACATCGAGCTGGGGGTGACCTCGCTTACGCCGATTTCGAGCATGTCCACGCGGCTGGCGGCCTGGCGTGAGGTCAGCACCCGTCAGATCGCATGGCACGGGTTCGATGTAGCCGCCGACTACGGCCGACTGCTGTCACTGCTGCAGCAGTTCACACCAGACGCGGTCGTTCACTTCGCGGAACAGCGGGCAGCGCCCTACTCCATGAAGACGTCCTCGCATAAGCGCTATACCGTCGGGAACAACCTCAACGCGACCAACAACCTATTGGCAGCCATTGTCGAGTCCGGTCAAGACATTCACGTCGTCCACCTCGGCACAATGGGCGTGTACGGCTACGGCACCGCTGGGATGAAGATCCCGGAAGGTTACCTACGTGTAGGCATCGACGTTGGTAACGGTGCCGCGGTGGAGCAGGAAATCTTGTATCCAGCCAACCCTGGAAGTATCTACCATATGACCAAGGCGCAGGACCAGTTGTTCTTCGCGTTCTACAACAAGAACGACAAACTGCGAGTGACCGACTTACATCAGGGTATTGTCTGGGGTACTGAAACTGAGGAAACTGGCTTAGATGACCGTTTGATCAACCGGTTCGATTACGACGGCGACTACGGGACGGTCCTTAACCGCTTCCTTATGCAGGCAGCAATTGGGTATCCGCTTACTGTGCATGGGACCGGCGGGCAGACCCGGGCCTTTATCCATATTCGTGACACGATTCGTTGCGTCGAGCTCGCCCTCCTGAGCGCTCCACGGGTCGGCGAGCGGGTACGGATCCTCAACCAGATGACGGAAACGCACCGCGTCATCGACTTGGCGAAGCTTGTGTCCAAGCTTACGGGCGTGGAGATCGACTATGTCGACAACCCACGCTCCGAGGCCGCCGAGAATGAGCTTTGGGTTGAGAATGCACAGCTGCGTGGGCTGGGCCTGGAGCCGACGACCCTCGGGGATGGTCTGCTCAGCGAGGTCACGGCTACAGCGCAGCGATACAGTGATCGTTGCGACCGCAGCCGCATTCCCTGCAAGTCACTGTGGAGGTCGCCGGCGTTGTCTACGTAGTCGGAGTGGCCAGGGCAGGAGCCCCGCTACCTTCCTTCAACAGGGCTGTTACCTTCCTTCAACAGGGCTGTCCGAGGGATACCAAGCAGCTTGGGAGATGTCACATGGGGGTTAGGAAGCGCGGCGGTGAGCACGTCGTCGAGAGCCGCCGGAACGCCACAGGGCCGCCCTGGCTCTCTCCGTGCGCACCAGCACGGGCGGAGGGATCTGTGACCGCAGGCGCTCGAGTCGCTGAGTGTTCGAACAATATAATCGCGAGCGAGGTGCCTGCGGCGACCGACCGGGCAGGGCCCGAGCAGAATGCAGAGGGCCCTGAAATCACAGGATCCCTCCAGATGCCACCGGTGGCGCCATCGCGTCACCCGATACCTCGAGTTATCCACCCCCTTCGCCAACGCGCCGTGCTGGGCGTGGTCCTGGTGATTGTCCTAGCCGCAGGCGTGATGCTCGTGCGGTCATACCTCAATGCTGGCAAGAACACCTTCGGTGGAGTTGTGCGCCCGCAGACCTCGGTGGCGCTACGGTTCAAAAATGCGCTTCCGCTACAAGCGATGCTGGTCAGCGTGGGCCAGCGCGTCCGCAAGGGGCAGGTCCTTGCCCGTCAAGACGCAGGCAGTCTGACAACAGTCGTGGCAGCTGAGACCAGTCTGGTCGACGCGGACAGCGTCCGCTTCTTCGCTTTGAAGAACCCAAGCCTTACCCCGGACAAGATCCAGCAGCTCGCGCTGCAGGTGCAGCGCGCCAGGCAGGAGGCACAGGCAGTAAGCCAAAGCCCGAACGCTACGGCAGGCGCGCGCGCCGCAGCTCAAACGGCCATTACACTGGCGCAAAACGCCCAAGCCTCTACCGGGCCTGCGACGACAGCCGATCAACTGGCCTCGGTAGAGGCACAGTCCGCCCGAGACCGAGTTCAGCTCGACACCGACGCTCAAGCCCTCGCGACATTGACCATCATCTCGCCTATCGACGGGGTAGTCACCGCTACCAATGGGGAGCCTGGAGAGTTGGTAGGCGGCAACCTGTACGTACCTCAAACCAACACGCAGGCTGCCGGACCGGCTTTCAGCCTGTTCCCGCCGCCACCACAAACCCAGAGCACCGGCTCCTCCACAAGCTTTACGCCAGTCATTGCGGTAGCCGGAACAGCTAGCTGGCAGGTCGTGGCGCCGGTCCCTGAAACGGCGATCCGGCATGCCCGGCTAGGGTCCCGGATGAAGGTAACAGTGAACGCTTTTCCCCATATCCGGCTGACCGGCACCGTCGTCGCCGCTGAGGGCACGCCGATCACCGTCAACGGGCACACCTCTTACAACGTCATCCTGGCGGTCAGCAACCCGCCGGTGGGACTGCTAACTGGAATGACCACCAGCGTGACGATGACGGGTTCATGACTTGAGGAGCACTCACCGGTCGCGAAGAATCGGACTCGCGCGCCTGGGCTTGCTCGCCGGCTGCACGGCGCTCGCGGTCAATGGCTGTTCATCACGAGCAAGCAGGCCCACGTCGGTCCCCGCTGGCCAACCACCAACAGCCACCGGCAGTATTCCGGCAGGCCCAACACCCGGTGGCCGCGTCAATGACGGGCCGGCCCTTACCGGCAGCTTCTCGTCCTGGATCTTCACCCGCGCTGCCCTACAGTCGGTACTGGCGGACCAGTCCGTTGTACGCGTGCTGTCACACGGAAAGATCTACGTCATACTCAAAGGGCGGCAGCGGCCGGTCACCCAGGTGAAGGCCATCCCCACGGCGGTGTTCGACAGCTTTGAGTCTCTGCAGCAGGCCCTGCGATCGCATACCCTGCCGGAAGGCACTGGTGCCGTCATGCTCGACTTAGAGGCGTGGTCACTGACGCCGGTATCAGAACAACAGCACGCCTTCGACTACTACACGCAAGCTGCAGCCGCAGTCCACGGCGCGGGGCTGGAGTTCATTGCCTCGCCCGGTCGAGACTTAGTCAAGACGCTCGACCCGAACGGTAAAGGCCCGATCGGTCAGCGACTACTATCCATCGGCTTGATCGGGTCCGTCGCCCGCACCGCTGATGTGGTCAACATCCAGGCCCAAGGCATGGAACGCGACACCGCTGCTTACCGATCATTCGTGCAGCAGGCGGCAACCCAGGCAAGGCTGGGCAATCCCCGCGCCACCATTACCGCCGGGCTGAGCTCCAACCCCGCCGGCCCCGCGGTCAGCCCCGAGCAGCTTTCGGCAGCCCTGCAGTCCGTTCGCGGCGTGGTATCCGGCTTCTGGATGAACATCCCGGGGCATGGACCGCAGTGTCCACGATGCAAGGCGCCGGCACCCGAGGTCGCCATCGCTGCTCTCAGGGCAAGCGGTGACACGACCCGCTGAGCTTCGCCACAAGGCTGCCTCGGACCGGCTCCGGATGATGTCCTGATGCCCTTCTTGCTGGCTGCCGCAGTGTTCCTGGCGCTCTGCACCTTCTGCCTTCTCCCGCAATTCGCAGGGAGCGCCGAGGACCAGGGCGACGGTCGATCAACGGTAAAAATCCCCCGCCACCAGCGGACCCCAGAGTGGCGGCCCAGGACCTGGACGTTCTTCACCACCGTGGTCATGCTCGGCGCCCTGTTCCTAGGCCTTCACCACCCCTCCCCGGCCGCGGTCCTGCGTGTGCCTGTCGCTCGGCTCGCCGTTGCTATCACCAGCAACCCGGCGGGGGTGGCGGGCTATGTGGCACGTCTCACGCCGGCCAGTCAGTTCCTAGCCATCTCTTACCTTCTCGGCCTCGCTGTGGCGGCACGCGCCAGCCTAGGTCGGCGTGCTGCCATCGCGGCGCACGCCGTGCTCTACCTCATCCTGACATGGCTGGCCCAAGCCCTCATGATTTCCGTCGGCCTGCACACCGGATGGCCGGTACAGCCGTTCAGCATCGAGGCCACCTTGGTCAACCTTGGCATCGGCGGCCTTGTCGTTGCCCGGGTGACTGTCAGCAGCTTTGTGTTACCCAAGCCGACCGCAGTGCCAAAGGAGCGCCCGCGCTGGATCTGGGACACCCTGATCGCCGCCGCATCCCTGCTCATGGTGATGGTCTTGCTCGTCCTGTCCTTCGCCATCCTCACGGGTTCGCTCGGCGGGACGGTACTGCGGACTATCATTCCGATGTATGCGTCAAGCATCTTGTTCGTTTTGTTGTTCCTGCCGCTTATCGCGCTGCACGAGCTGGACCGGAACCTGCCCCGTCCCACCAACGATTGTCCTGCGGTCGACGTGATCGTGCCTGCCTACAACGAAGAGGACAATCTCCTGCGCTTGATGCGCTCCGTCGACCTCGCAGCCAGCCGCTACGGCGGCAACGTGCGAGTCATCATTTCCAACGACGGATCGCTTGACACAACTGAAGAGATGGCGCTCCGGGCAGCCGCGGCCATGCGCTTCGCGCAGACTGAAGTCCTCACCGGGCCAAATGGCGGTCAGGCAGCGGCGCTGAACCGAGCCTTGGCCATCAGCGATGCTGCTATCTGCGTCCGAGTCGACGCAGACTGCGTGATGGGCGCGGATGCCCTGCTGTATGCAGTCCCTTGGTTCCGAGACCCGCTGATCGGGACCGTGGGCGCCGTGATGATGCCCCGCACCGAGACGGTGACCTGGTTCCATCGGATGCGGGCAATCGAGACCCTGTTCCAGTTCCGGCTGGCGCGCGTTGCGCAAAGCGTCGTGGACGGCATCGTCGTCATCCCCGGTACCTTCACGGCGTTTCGGCGACGGCCGGTAGAGGACGCTGGTGGTTATGTAATGGGCATGAACGGCGAGGACGCCGACCTTACGATGCAAATTGGCCGGCTTGGGTTCCGTGCCGTCATCGATCCCCGCATCACCTCGTTTGAAGACGTGCCGCACGGAGCAGCTGAATTCCTAGAACAGCGCACCAGGTGGGCGCGGGCCGGCATACACACCTTCGCTCGCCATAACCCCTTCGTTGTCGGCTCTGCTGGACCCCGAACGTGGTTCTGGTGCTTGCGTCGAGGATTTTCCTGGTTCTCCATACAGACCGGTCTGATCGCGCCGATTTACATCGGCGGGCTTGCCCTCGTGCAGCCTTCCTACCGGCACACCGTCGTTACAGTTATCTTCCTCGGTTTGCTCGCAAGCGCGCCGGCGGCCGTGCTCGCACTGCCCCTGGCCGTGAAGTACCGACAGTGGCGCAGCATCATGTGGATGCCTACGTGGTTCGCCTTCGCGTTCCTGCGCCGCCTCGCGTTGCTCGAGGCCATGTTGTCCCTACCCACCAGGCCGCTGCTCAGTCGGCGGGGCCCCCACCGGGAGGTAGGAGGCCCAGCGCTCAAGAGTCGACAGCGTCGGCCTCTCACAGCGCGAACAGTCATTCAAGGGATGCGTCGATTGCAGGCTCCGGAACCCTCGTTCAGGCCGTGATCGCAATGCTTGTTACCGACCGCATAACGCACTGACCCCTATCGCGTTTCAACTACCGCGGCCACCGCTAACGACGCAGGGTTCGCGGTACAAGACGGGCATCTCCCTGAGTTGCCCGGAAGGTTCATCCAGAACCCGGAGATCGGTACCGAACGGACCGCCCTAATAGCAGCCGGAAGCGTACTCGACGATACCTGGACGCCCGATGGGCCTGTGCTTAGACCAGCAAGGACAACGAGCCGTGGGTTTACCGCCTTTGCCTGCGCTGTCGCTCGAGCTACGAAACTGGCATAGACGGCGGGGTTCCCCTCCAGGCTCTGCGCCTGTAGGTCGAGCACATCCGCTCCGCTCCGGGCCGCCTGCTGTGGAAGCCCCAGCCGCAGGTACATCTCTGGCCAACTTAGCTTGCTGGTGGGTGCCAGCACCGCGACAAGGTCGAGGGCAGGACTGACGATGAGCTTTAGCCCATGCGCATGAGCGATGCCGACGGCAAGCATCTGGTACTTACCCACCGCCCGTTGTTCGTTTAGGGGCGTGTACTCCCAGTGCTCATTGTCGTAGAGCAGAGCCCGCGTCCCAAGAGGCAGCCACCGATCCCGCACCGCGCTTGACAGAGCAGCGAATGAGGTGAACCCACGGCTTGCAACAGTAGGCACTTCGGGATCTTGCCCATGGGCACCAACTAGGTCGTACGTAGTTGCCGTCGCCAGGACCGCCCGGGCCCCTTCGTTACCCGCAACCTGCCGCAAGGCATGGTCCTGGAAGACCCATACCCGGCCAGAGGAAGTGCGGGCGGCCGCTTCTGCCACAGGCGTGTGCACGGCCAAGGGCAAGCCCATCGCAATGCCACAGGCCGCCAAGACGAACCCCGCCATCTTCGCGGCAAGCCGAACTCTCCTTCCTCGTGGGTCAAAACCGAATCGGAGGATCACTTAGATAACGTCGGCACGGGCGAGACGTACCCGCTCCGCCACCAGGGTGAAAGTTAGCTCTGCTGACCGGATCCGCAGGTAGTCAACGATCTTGTTGTCGCCGCGCGTGGTTAACACCGGTTAACCAGGGTGTTGCAGTAGTGGGCTGACCTTGAGGTCCGAGACGGACGTGAACGAGCGACAGTGCCTGCCCAGCATGGGATCCTGTTCTTGTGGAGGGAACGAGATCGCGGTTCGGGACAGGCACTTCGCGGGTGGAACATGCAACGAGCAGGACGCCGCCGGTCGTCGCGACCGACGGGACCGGGGTGGTGTCGCACGCCCGGGACGGTGCCGACGGATTGCACCCGTTGGGCGACGAGTGCCCGGGCCGTGGAGAACCGCTCGGTGAGCAACCGCTCAAGGCCGGCCTGTCGGTGCTCGCCCAACTCCCGCGCCACCGCCTGCCAGACCGCGGGCTCCAACCAGGGACGGATAGCCGAACCGTACGAGCCGGTCCCCGAACCGTCGCCCCTTTACCCACCGCACCACCACAACCACGAGGAGAGGCCATGACCCTGTCCAAACTCGGCTACGCCCGGGTCAGCACCCTGCAACAAAACGAAGCGCTCCAGCACGATGCGCTGCACGTCGCCGGCTGCGACCGGATCTTCACCGACAAGGCCAGCGGCAAGCTCGAGCACCGGCCGGCGCTGGACGACCTGCTCGGCCAGGTCGCCCCGGGGACAGCGTCGTGGTGTGGCGCCTAGACCGGCTCGGCCGGTCCCTGCGGCATCTGATGGAAACCGTCGGCGCCCTGGAGACCCGCGGGGTGGCGTTCCTGAGCTTGACGGAGTCCATCGACACCGCCACCCCGGGCGGGAAGCTGGTGTTCCACCTGTTC
>JAABUU010004809.1_pt1 | contig 15613 bp, 21 predicted proteins | sample 5559301 | NCBI WGS metagenome assembly JAABUU01 (sample SAMN10711884, study PRJNA513360) | rock metagenome | isolation source: Antarctica rocks | place: Antarctica: Victoria Land, Richard Nunatak white | reverse complement strand
CCCATTCCATCTTCCATTCCATCCCCCATTCCATCTTCCATTCCATCCCACCCACCGCCAAAAGCATTCCCCCCACGCCCCCCTACTATCTTACCGTCCATTCCACCTCCCACCTCCCATCGTCCTCGTCCCATCCCACCCCATCCCATCCCATCCCCATATCCCCCATCCCCATGATACTCTCCGCCTTCTAACCGACCCCTCCCATCCTCGATGGAAATTATATTACCGGGATGATGGGTGTGTACTTGCTTTGAGCGTCGATGTCTCGAATCGAAAGGGAGGAGAAGAGTGGGAGGGGGGAAAGAGACGAGGAAGGGGGAGGGGAGGAAGGAGGATGGGAGGTAGAGGAAGACGAGGAGGGAGGAGGAAGGAGGAGTGTGGAGTGAGATGGATCCTTTTTCCTTGTTTTTCAGAGGTAGCTGGGAAAACTTGCGGGTGGTGCTTCGAACCCACTATTATTCGTCTTTGATCCACTTATGTAGCCTCTCCGCGTTAACATCCATCTCTTCTCCCTCCTAATGACCAGGACCCACGCCGACGCAATTCGTTATCCCCCCCCCCCACACACCCCCTCTCTCCTCCTCCTCCTCCTCCTCCTCCTTATAGTCCCTCCTAGTCCCCCCCCCCCCATTCTCGTCATCACACTCAGCCACCATCTCAGCATCCACACCATCACATCCCCCTCCTCAAGCCTCATGCTTCGGCATCCCGTCGCACTTTGCCTTTTTTCTCTTCGCGTCCAAGGGTGGGAGAATGCGTGTGTTTTGGCAGTGATGGGGTGGGATTGAAGTAGGGGGGGGGGGGATGGGCGCTGGGATGAGTAGGGTTTTCGAGGCAGGTTGGGTGGAAAGGGGGGAGGGGAGGGTGGTTGATTTGTGGGGGTGGGGGTTGAGAAGGGTAGTTGGAGGGGATGGGAAGGGAAGTGAAAATTGTAAATTCGAGGGAAGAAGCAGGTTTCGAAACAGACGGAGAATGATGGAAAGTGAAAGCTGACAACGTGACAATGATGAAGGCGGGTTCGAGAGGAAGAGGAATGCAACGAGGGAAAGACGGAAAGAAAGCGAAGATGTATGAGCTCAAGAAGTGATAGTGTGGTCTTCTTCTCATCATCAGAGCAAGTCAAAGATCTGAAAACATCACATATGCCCCCCCTCAGCCATCTCGCATCCCCTCTTCCCCAACCCTTCCCCTTTCCTTCATTTCTTTCCCCACTTCTTCAACTCCCTCCCCCTCACCTCTCTCCCTCAATCGATTTCCTTGCCTCCTACTAACCCTCTTCTCTCACACTCTCCCCATGCCGTCTTCCCCCTTTTAATGCTTTTACACATTCAAACGTATGAAGAAGAGAGAACCATGAGTTTCTGAAGCGAGAAACGAAGATACAAAGTGGAGATTACGAGCGAACGGATAGGAGAAAGGGAAGTGACGGTCGGGAAAGGGATAGGCATGGACGGGACGAGATGGTGATGAAATGGAATGGGATGGGTTCGGGGAGAGAAGGGGGGGGGGAGAGATGCAAGTAGTTGGAGAACGCGAAATGAGGGAGCAAGGACATTGGGACTGTTAATACTAGCAGCGTAGCGCCAGAACCTGACTAACTGGCAATCTGAGTACTCCACCACTACCTCCACCATCCATCATTCGTCTCTGCACTTCATCGGCACGAGTGGAAATGTTAAAAAGTGATGAAGATGAAGGAATGGGTGTGGTTGGAAGGGATCGAAACGGGATGAGAATGGACAAAGAAGAGGCGAAGGTGTGGGTGGGATGGGATGGGTTGACGTAGGATAGGCAAGGGCGAGAGTGGCGAAGACTGGCAGAGGGAAACAGATTCGGCGGCGGCGGAGGGAATGATATTGTGCATGCTTGAGAAGGATGGTGGATAATCTTAGAGCCGAGGACGATGCGAGGGAAGAGGCGAACCGGCGTGATGAGAATGCGAATACTTTGGGATTTGAGTGTGGTTCGGATGCGGAACTGAGCGAACGAGCGCGTTGATTGAGATGGTTGCGGATCATCGATGAATGACTGACTGGTGGTGAAGATCAAGGTTGGTAGAAAACTCGAGGCGTAGACGTGGAGCTTTCGAGATCGAACAGATTACCTAAAAACATATATCGACCAACTGTGTTTACTACAATCTCCCAGTGCCACGAATGAGTTAGAAAGGCATCGGTACACTAAAACTCACGATATCGAGTAGAGGACATAGTTCATTGTTGATGCTGCTATTTTACATATTCGCAAGTGCCAGAGCCGGGCTGAGGGCTTGAGAGACAGGAAAAAGACATCGAAAAGCCTTGCGAAATTTTAAACCGCCCGTACATCCATTATCCACATCTCGCATGTCCGCCTCTTTACAATTTATGCCGATAGGGCCGATGGCCTTGAAGAAGTCGTTGATTCCAGTTTTGACGATCGTGTGCATTGAGAACCAGGCTGATGCAAAGGATCCAGCCCGGTAATTGTCATGATGAAATGTCGTCTACGCACCCTCGTCATCGTCGCCGATACGGAGAGTACCCTCCTTGCCGAGTCCGTGGGCCCAGAAGCCTTCGATGGAGGCGGAGCTAGTGCAGTATTAGATGGGTAGTAGTAAGGAATTGAAGAATTACTTACTTTGCCATGGTGTCATGGGTAAACAGAAGCCAGAAGCCAAAGACTGGCTTCGCAAGGACGTCAAGGATAGCATAAGATACGATCTCCGCATCAACGCCGATGTTTCGGGATCCGTCAGCGATACCCCAGATGCTGTTATCGGTTAGCGAGCTTCACAATAAGTCATTGACGAGTACGTACACAGGGTAGAGAGTCCAAAGGACAAAGGTGAATCCAGCAATGGCAGTAAAGAAGGTCTTGGTTTTATTATCCTTGGCCATAACGACGTGACGGCCATTGACAGCAAGCTGGTAGACGACAATGAGGTAGGCAATGCAAGACATGGCGTAGTAACCCCACTTGGGTCCTCCCTCGGAAGTAAAGGCAGCAAAGAGACCGGTGAGGATCATGATCACATCAGCGACAACGGCAACGAGAATGTTGGCACCGCTCAAGCCACAAAGGAAGCAAAGATCCAAAAGCAAGAGTGGGGTGGTAACACTCCAGTCGACGTATCGAGCCCAGTAGACTTCACGCTGAACGACATCGTAAGTGTCAGGGAAGTGCTTCTGGGTATGCTTGATCTTGGTCTCGTTGATGGCGATACCATCACCGATAGCCATGGAGAAGTAAGAGATCATGGCGAAGGTGGTGATGAAGGCAGTCAGAATGTGGAACAAGCGTTTTTGCTAGACCGAGTCAGTTCGGGAATCCTGCCAGGGTGCTGACGAGGTTTTTCCCAACTTACGACTGGGACACGGAAGGCCATGATATAGAAAGCAAGGGAGGAGATCATCATGATCACGAAGACAACCCTGAAGTACCTCAGTATGGAACACCATAGCTTGCTACAGTTTTACTCACCATAATGTACGATTGCCAACATCGCCGGCGGCTTCCAGAGTGGGAGCACTCGTGGGTACGACGGTCGGGATTGGAGCAACACTGCTCGAGCTCTTCATCATCGCTGCGGTGTTCTGCTGTGTTACCGAAGAAGGATTGATGCGTTAAAGATGAATGGGATCTTGCAATGAAGAATGCAAGAGAAGAGAGGAAGGATGAAGCAGAAGAGGCGTCGGGGGTTTTGTAGGAGAAAGAGGAGAAGAGAGGGAAGAAGCTGTTGCCTGTTAGCGCCGTTGCTTGGCTTGCGTCTTAGCGTCGAATCAATTCATTCTCACACACACAACATGCGGGGTTGGGTTGGAGTGAATCAGGGAATTCAGGGATATTTCGAGCCAATAAGTTCCGTCATCACTTTCTTATGCGGCGAGCGACTGCCTAAGCTTCTTGCCGTTAGACTCCGATCCAGCCCCGCCGATGCTCTTGTACTTCCGACCGGCCACTGACATCGGCCAGCATCATTTTGATAAGAAGCTGCGCTCTACTCTCGAATTCACCCTCACTGTCTTGGCCAATTTGAGCAGTCTCATCAATGATATAACGACAATCTACAATCCCCCATTCAGATTCCCATGTGGGGGGAGATGCTCGGAGGAAGGTCCGAGCGTCATCTGATCACGTTACTTGTCCTGCTCCATACGGAATACCTTACCGAGAAAGATCGACAAGGACGGAGTACTTCCGTAGAGGTACATCCACCTGCCACTTTGTGTCCCTATCTAAATCAACACTACCGGACCGCTTAATTAGTAACATGCCGCTTCATCATTCTCTTAAAATGCATCTTGAGATTCTCTCCACCTTGGACCTCCAACCAAGGAACTCTCTTGGGTTTGATCTTCAGCTGTGATATCATGGATTTTTGTCTCTGTTGTTGATTAAGCGTGGGTACCTTAGTACTGATCATGTGAAGCAGCTAAACATGTTCGTGCATCACGCGCTGAAACCCGGACTCCGCATGTGAACCGCTCCCCGCCAAATCAAACCGACCTTTTGACCAATCAACTGAACGTGTCTTTGCCCTTGTTCAGGGCTCAAGCCCTGAATATAAACAAGGTAAGGTATATATATCTTCTTCTATCCAAAGCACAAATACACAATGCCTTCCTCCACATCGGTCGGAGCCATAGCCATAGCCATATCTCTAATTGTGCAGGAAGATTGCATCCACGATCTAATACCACTGTTTCAGTCAATCCTGTAAATCCGACGGTCACACCAGACATCCGACAGACCCGCAGCGCTTGTGAAACATGGAAAAGAATCATCGAGCGACGGACACATGGCTCAAAGGATTGAATCCGGCACGCCCCTACCATTCCTTCGTACAGCTAACTGCCAATTGCTGTGACGAAAGCTTTTCTCAACCTGACGCTGGTCCTCAGCCGCATTAAAGACCCTCCTGTTTGAACTTCACAGGCGTAGTCTCTCCTCTCGTACAAGCTGATAACCGGATGCCTGGCATACGGTCATCCTACCATAATATATGGCCCGGTCTTCGTCTCCACTTCTGGACCCTGCCCACCTACTCTATAAGGAACGGAAACGGCGTCGGCGACTTCAGCTTAGTATCGTCATATCTGACGTGGAGTTTTGGTAGGACATGAAACTGTGTTTGCAACTTCGTCACGATTTCGATCCAACCATCTGGACTTTTCACATGGTTGCGTCGGATTTTGTTGCCCCTCTAAGAAATTGGCCTCCCCCTCAAGTACCCGACGATCCTTGATTGTCATCCGAGGTATCTTATCACTCAGTCTTCCCTTCAAAACAGCGATGGCTTCATCCTAATCCTGATGAACGTCATGGTTGTATCTCCTCCCTTCGCCTATCGGCTAGGGTTTGGACGTTTACGTTGAGATTCAGACCAATTTGAGAGAGATTGACAAAACGGCGGATCGGAGACAATGTTACTCAGGCTGCAGAAAGGTTTTCTTCAAGATATGTCCCACTCTGGGCTCCAATTGTCACCACGCGCTGCTTGCGATAATGCCACAACTTCTCAGAAATTAAAACTCCACCCGGCCATCCCTATACGTGACAATGTAATGTATTTACCCATGTATAAGGATTGACTTATACATGGCTCTCCAGTCTCTTCTGTATGCTTTTGATGTTTGAACCGTTGATTTGCACTACCGTCGCGACTGATGTGGAAACAAACATTGCGGTGAGATGATGACATCGTTCCAGGGTTGAGCGACTGCCTGAGGTTCTAATGCCAAATTCGAGTAATCTTACATATTACTCCGTTGATGTTTTGACCTCTTGAACTCATCAGACTGTTAGTGTACTTCTTTTAAGGATTCTTATCTTTGGACGGAGTACGAGAAGACCGGAAGATTGCTCAGAAACCCAATCTCCCGGAAGTTCCATTATTGAAAAAGAGCTGCGTCCTCATGACATCAAAAAATCTATACAAACAGCATTATAAATTTGGATCCATACCTGGCCTCCATATTCCTATACAAAATGTACAAATGGTACAATAAAGCTTGTAATCTGATACAAAAACCGAATCGAAGCGAGCGACCAGCACTAACTTGACAGAAAGAACTCGAACAGTCTAGGAAAGATGACGGAATGTATCATAAACGATGGCTCCTGAAGAAATTTGTTGTTCTGGTGTCTCAATGACGGGTTGGGTGCGCACAGCCTCAGGCTTCGACAACCCGTGTTCCAGTAGCTCGTAGTTGGGACTCTGCGAATTCGAATTTTCGGAATGACGCTCGCCCTTCAATGGAGGCCGTAGCCCTTTACGGGGTCCAGCAAGTGAATAGTCGCTGGGCGGCGAGCCTCTCAGTGATCTCCCTCTCGACAGGGCAAAGGTCTGTTGTAGCTGTGCCTCAAGTCTTCTGTTGGCGTTTTCCAGCTGTTTGACATATTCCGTTGCTTTTTCTAATACGTCCGCCTTATTCACCTTCAGTGCGGCACTCGAGCTTTCCGTAAGATGGTCAGATCGACCTCGACGAGCAGCTTCCGACTCAACCTTTGCTCGAAGACATGGAATACTGTCCCGGAGCTCTGCTATCTTCTGATTCAACCTGCTACGATATCTTCTCTCGATGGCGTTGTGGGCTTTTCTCCTAGTCTTCTTCCGTTTGCCGCCTGGGATGGAGAGGGTTTTGCCCCCTCCAGGGTCGCTCGCGATGCTTTGCGTTGGCGAGGCTATTTCGTCAGGATAGGTACCGGGTATCTGGTCGTGTATCACAGGCCTCTGGCTGGCCGATGACTGCAGCAGTCGCACTTCAGTTGGTACCAGAACAGCCGACCTTGAACTTCCTTGGAGATTGTCCCCTAGTCGCCGCACAGAGCTCTCAGTGAATTCAGGATTCAGCGACCGTCTTGTCGACACGGATACTGGAGCATGAATTTGCGATCCGGTTTCAGAAGCATTACTGGATCTGGTCCGAGCACAAGCTGATCCCGTGGTGGCGAGAAATGAGTGAGGATCGGACACCCGCGTTTGTCTTTGGTTGCTGAATTGCTGAGCTTCATCGATGGGTACTTGAATACCAGGCCTTTCAGAGTCTCCCCAGGAGCCAAAGTGACCAGCTGGACCCGAACCTTCCAGTTCCCAGGTTCCACCAACATCTGTCGACCCGTTCCATGAGTAAGACTTCGGATGAGGAGAGAGTTGTAATTGAAAGGATGAAGGTGAGTTATAAACAGAAGAATTGAAGTCTGCAAGTTGGTCGGATGAAGCGTGGAAAGGCGCCCATCGAAAATCATGTACCTCTTGGCTCGGATCGTTGTGATCAACACGATTAGTGGTAAACACGGGCACCCCACGCTGCTGAAGACCATTAGGGGGTTATCAAGTTGCAAACACGAAAGGGTGCCCACCACAGTTTGCTCCTGACCGTCGGTAGGGGCGTAGTGGTTGAAAGAACTATCCATGGCTCTTGGCTGCTTGGGTTCCGTCAAGAGCCCACCGCATGGGCAACCGAAGCAAGAAAATCCTGGCAGAGGTTCTTGATGATAACGGGGAGTAGTTGCCTGTCATGTAACTGACCAGCGTCAGCTTTCAAATGCCAAGTAATCTATTAGTACAGCGCTTCAAAGTGGTAAAGTGACAAATCCTGGGCTATGGTGTACGTACAACAGGAGCTCGGCACCGACACGCACATGAGATGAAAATTTCGATGGTTCAAGAGATTGACCCTCGGGACTTGTGGCCTGCAGGCTGCAGGTTGCCTAAAGTCTGTGCCTGAGAACCGTGTCGCAGGGACGGGGGGGGTCCATCATCTCTGGGACGAACTCACAAGGCTCCTTTACCCCAAGGCTGTACTGGATTACGAATACCAGATGTTCAACAGACGGCCTCTGCCAATCGGAGCCGAATGAGAGCAATGCAACCTCGATCGAGGCTGTGAGATTCTAATGATTCTAATGCATAGTGAAGGCTCTGCATGAGGATTTCGAGGCAACCATTGGCTGCGCTGGTGTTTCATTGCTCCAAATGCAGGAGGACCCTGTCACACGGCAGCTTTCGTTGCTATACTGGGGGATCGTCTGCCGATTTCCAACATCGGTTGGGGCTTGAAATTGAAAAGAGGTCAACACGCAATCGGGGATGATAATCAACATCTCGGTGAAGCTGGAGGGTCACCAAGACCGGTATACCTTGGCTAACACGTATCTGGGCGCATTCAGCGTCCAAGAACATCGGTTAGTGCTTAGTCGTAGCATGCTGTTGGAAGGAGGGAGACTTCCCCGGAGTAACGGTGTGCTTTCGGTACGAGGTACATAACCGTCGCCCTGTAAGGCCTAAGGTAGGGCTTAGACCACTTACCGCATTTTACCGCCACCATGCAGACCTCAGCTACCTTACCATACCTTACCTTACTTTGTACTTTACTTACCTTACCTTTCCCCTTGCCCGACCTTACGATACCGTATTGGCCTTCATCTCTCATATCATTCATCACCTTAGCTTCCATCCTTTTCATCTCCGGCTGCTTGTTGAGTAGCAACAAGAACAGGTAAAGGTAATCAAACGATTCATCTTAGTAGCCAGATGGATTGGTCAACCCTTTCAGCTGTCCGTCCATACTCGGGGTTTGGATGGTGAATGCTATAGTGCAATAAAATGCTGTGCTCAATCCGAGGCACTCCCGGTTTTGGCACATAGCGGTATGCAGGTAACAAAACCTCACCGCCACAGAAAGCAAATCACCAACGTACCAGGACAAAGCCAATCTTCCAGACTTCTGTGCCTATCCGTTCTCTTTGGCCGTCAACACCCAGTAGGCCGTCAAATGATAGCGAGTTGGTGTCGCTCATGCAATTGATGGAAATGAAATGCAATAAGGTACGAAGGTAATTCCTTCGCACTCAGCCCCTGCTGTTTAATCTCGGACATTGTACCGAATGTATTGATATCATGTGATCAAACTGCTTCAACCTTCGCGCTCGCCGGATCAGTAATGCTTTTAGCTACTATTGAACGTTTTCCATTTTTGTTTGAGCTTCAGCAAGCAGCCCACAAAATTCGAATCAACATATTACCCCAAAAACTCTTGCGCAAAGACGTGACAGGATTTACGACCATGAGGATGTGGGTGCAATCAACGGCAAAGAGAGCAAACATTATTGATACAGGTATGGAGAAAGGAGAAAGGAGAAAGCCTGAATATGATTCCCCTAGCATACGACGTAAGGATTATACGAGGATACTGTAGTCAGATGAAAGCTAGAGACGCTGATAGGAAACCCTTACACACGCGTCAGCTAGAGGACTTATTCCGTTACCTTAGGATGATATCTGTTGCAACCGAACCATTGGTATCTTTTCTTCATGGATGAGATCACCTATTCCATGGATAGAAGCCTCATCGATGGATCGGAAGCCCGTTTGACGGAGAACCCCACCCGACGATTAAATCCCCATCAATTGAGGTCTTTAAGGTATCCATTGATGAAGCTATCATTCATAAATCACAAGATCATATAACATATACTCGGCAGTCGCTTCATCACTCTACCCACGTAGCTGACGCTTGCTTCGCTTCTTCGACGGTCTCATCGAGATCGAAGAAGAGAAACGATAGAAGGACTACATTAGTAAGCACTTATACAACGAAAATCTACCTGGGTAAGAATTACGTCAATGTAAGTTTTTCCATGAATACAAGGCTATATCGATGGATAAAGGCCCCAGAGTCATGGAATAATCGATGAGGCTGCTATCCATAGAACTCAGGTAACGACCAATGGGGTGCATCACATCAGCTAAAGTACTAGGTAAGGAGACGTACGTGATAGCAGAAGCGGTACAGGCTCAGACAGGAGTAGTCGTCGAGCCGGTTGGATGCTTGAATACTTCCGTATGCAGCGTATTGTAGTGACAAGAGACGAAGGCTATTGCATGTACGGATATGAGGGACATGATGCTCAGGGGTGCTCGACCATACCTGCAGATGCTGACTAAGGTAAGATACGTCAGAGTGAAATGGAATGTGGGGGCTTCCAACTCTAGCCTGTTTCAGGCTAGTCTCCCGTCAAGCGAGCCAGAACAGAATGGAAGGGCTTTCTTTCCCCTCCTATTATCATTGATATTTGTGTCATTCTCGGTACCCCAATTGGTCTCTTGCCATTGTCGTTGTTCAGTCTACTATGTTGCAGTTTCTTACCGTGTTGTCAATCGCTCCCCTGTCAATCCATGACCTTTCCTACGCAAACACGACTACGAGTATCGCCGCGAGCAGTGGAGGGGAGTAGTTGAGAGAGAGAGGAGCAACCTGGTTTCCTTTTGTTCCTTTGTCGCTTTTTCGCCGGCAGAGGTGGTCGGCTTTGTTCAACTCGGACCTTGGACTCCTCACCATTGGACCCCAAAAGTATTTTATCCCCGGTTCCTCCGACAGTCCCATACAGTTCCTGAAGGCTACGGTAATAAGATGGTAAACCTTGAGGATGTTGCACAGCTCGTAATCCGACAAGCCGCATCGACAACTACAACTACCGCGGCGCAGTCGACCACTATATCATGTGATACTGGAAACGGCTATGATGGACGCATTGGCCTGCGTGTCTCTGCCATCTTCGTCATCTTGGTTGGCTCCTCATTTGGTAAGAAAACCGTATCTCTTGAGAACACGGACCTGACAATTAAGCATAGGCGCGGTCTTTCCAGTCTTTGCAAATCGTCACAAGGGCGTTGGCGTGCCAGAATGGGCCTTTTTCATAGCCAAGTACTTTGGCTCCGGGGTTATCATTGCCACCGCATTTATACACGTAAGTATGAGGCACGCTGCTGAGAGGCTAGGCCTAGAGCTGCACAGTCACACGATGCACAACGACTCCATCCCCGTCTCCAGGCCTCCAGCAAGTGGCAGAATCCCAGCTAATTTATTCCCAGCTCCTCGCACCAGCCAGCCACGCCCTTATGAACCCCTGCTTGACTGGTCCTATTACACAATACGATTGGGTTGAAGGCATAGCTCTGATAACGGTATTCCTTCTCTTCTTCACCGAGCTCATGGCCATGCGCTTCTCCACGTTCGGCCATACCCACGATGACGACAACCATGACGAGCTCAACCCCATTGGAGAACGGGCACAGTCTAACTCGAGCCACGGACATGCGCCAGGCGACGATCACCTAAGTCACTCTAGAGATCATGTCGATCCTGATGTCGAGGAAGACAGAGGAAAACCTGTTGAAGACTTTGCAGCACAGATGACTGCAATATTCATTCTCGAATTTGGGGTAGTTTTCCACTCTGTGTTCGTAGGATTGACGCTTGCGGTAGCAGGCGCAGAATTTAATACCTTGTATGTGGTGCTTGTGTTCCATCAGACATTCGAGGGTCTCGGTCTGGGCTCGAGGCTGGCGGTGACTCCTTGGCCAAAATCAAAAAGATGGACACCGTATATCTTTGCCTTGGTATATGGCTTCTCAACACCGATTGCTCTTGCCGTAGGACTTGGAATTCGGAACACCTATGTACCAGGATCGCAGACTGCATTGATCGTAAATGGGGTTTTCGACTCCATTAGCGCCGGCATCTTGATTTATACGGGATTGGTGGAATTGATGGCCCATGAATTCATGTTTAGCAGTGTGATGCGGAGAGCAAGACTAAGAGTGGTACTAAGTGCATTTGGAATGATGTGTCTAGGAGCCGGTAAGTCCTGGAAGCCTTGGGCATAAGCCTAGAGATGCTAACTAGTTATAGGATTGATGGCTCTCTTGGGCAAGTGGGTTTGATCATTGCAGGGAGAACCTGGGACATCAATCGCCATATCACGGCCAGACGAATTGCACATAGGCAGTGGTCATATGATAGGAAAAAATGATGTGGACTGTATATATGCGATACGGAGTGACGGGTGGACTACAACTATTTTTTTAGATTATGCTCTGAAAAGGGCTTCCGAAGGAGTTGAAGCCATTTGACAAATCAGGGTAATTTACGAGACTTGTAAGACGGTGGAGGTAGATATTAGGGGAACTAATAATCGGACTGGACACATAGTATGCACGGCATATTGATGAACATAAGAATATGTGGTGTCCAATGTTACCTTATGCATCCCTATTATTCCTTTAATTTTTTGGAAATAACAGATAGTCAACAACATGTCTGCGGATTCCAAGAACCTGGCCTATAATGAGTCAATATTGGTCCCCAGACAGACCCTGTCAACGACTCGACTCACCGTATCTGTAACTTGCATTTGGTCGCGCGAACCTTCCACAAAAACGGAGCAGACCACGAGCTGAGCGGAAATATCCTTACCACCCAAGTAAAACCATTTCTACCCTCGATCCCCTCATCTCTTATCAGTCTCCGCAATCATCGTCCCCCTCTCCTCCCTCTCCCTCGCAACCTGCCTCTCCTCTTCCTCCGGTGTCCTTGTCTTCAGCTGCAACGCATGAATCCCTCCCGCCGTCTCCAGCTCCTCTTTTAGCAACGCATACACCATCCGATGTCTCGCCGGTTGCGTCTTGGACCTGAAAGCCTCGGAGGTGATGACGAGGCGGAAGTGCGTTTCTTTCGAGACGCTGCCGGCCATGGCTTTGTGGTGGGCGTGGAGGCTCGAGTCGTTGTGGATTTCTAAGGTTGAAGGGAACAGGACTGCTCCGATCTAGGGTTTGTTGAGTACAGGTGGTGAAGGGGAGGAAGTCTTGGTTCGTACCTTGATGCGCATGGCATCTTCGATTGGGGTTGTGGAAATTGTGGACATTTGCCTTGCAGCACGTAAGATGCTGCGCCGTAGCATTGACAGTAGATAGGTCGCCTGAAAGCTACAGCTGAGGCGGTTTGTTTCGCATTCAAAGCCGAGCCTGACTCCTAAGATGCTACAATGATAGCGTGATGCAGAGGTCACTGTAGTCTGTACGGAGTACTATGGCTGTACATATGTTCTGCAGTAGTAAGTAAATATGTAGCGCGCTGTGCTGGCTGGACCGTCGGCGAACTGCCGGGCCGGCGTCACCGATACCCGCATGCTTTTCCCGAGATCCTCCTCCACTCGTCCAATGGTAACTCTTTTCGGGGAGAAGTGCCCTCTTCTCTCTGCAATGTATATGCGAACAACTCGGCGCTCAATCACCTCTCAATCACTATTTGCTCAATTGCTTCAAAGAAGTTTCATAGCTCCGCAGTCTCTTCGAATGGCTTCAACCCTACCAAAACTACCGGTCTTCGAAGCAATCGCTAATCATAATCCTCAAAGCACCGCCGTTATCCATAGCAAGTCCGGCCGGCGGTTCACCTATGGAGAGCTCCTTCGAGATATCGCTGATGCGAGGAACAGTCTACGCCACACCGCCGGGGAGCAGAGATTGGAGGGCGAAAGAGTGGCTTTCCTGGTGGAAAATGGATATGACTATGTGGGTGCGAAGCAGGCGGTGTTCGGGTTTTTCGAGAGGTTGTACTGATTGCATATAGTAACCCTGCTTTCCATCCTTGGCAGTAATAGTATTGCCGTACCTTTATCGTCTGGATTTCCCGCGAGCGAGCTCAGGTATATATTGGACAACAGCCAAGCTCTGATGCTCTTGTCCTCGGCCAAATTTCAAGAGAAGGCTGCAGAAGTGGTCAAGGAACGTTTGGAGACGTCCCCAATCTTGAGTACTGTGAAAAAGAGGCTTGAGGGAAGCGGATCCAAGGAGGACATTAAGCTTGAGGGAGATGAAGAAAGTAGAGGAGGCATGATGCTGTATACATCAGGAACGACGAGTCGTCCGGTGAGTCGTGATCAAGCACTGAACCAGACCTCTACTGAAAAGAAATCCGTGTAGAAAGGCGTTGTACTACCCGAATCGGTCATGACAGCTCAATCTCAATCACTATTGAAAGCGTGGAACTACAACCCCACAGATCACCTCCTTCACGTTCTTCCATTACACCATATCCATGGAACGATAAATGCTCTCATGACGCCTCTCTTCGCCGGCTCGACAATCGAATTCATGTTCCCCTTCAACGCCGATGCAATATGGGGACGTCTCGCCGCCCCTTTTCTGCCCAAGGACCAACAGCAAGATAACTCAAAAGAACCAATCACATTCCTTACCGCAGTACCCACAATCTACAATCGCCTCCTTTCCACGCACGCTAAACTCCCGTCATCAGTCTCCGAAGCCTCTAAAGAGGCCATACTCCCGAAACATCTCCGCCTAAATATTTCCGGCTCAGCAGCACTTCCTACACCCACAAAGACCGCCTGGGCCGACCTTAGCGGCGGCAACATCCTCCTAGAGCGTTATGGCATGACTGAAATTGGTATGGGCCTAAGCTGTGGCCTCGACTTCCGAGATCGCGTCGACGGAAGTGTAGGCTGGCCATTACCCTTTGTAGAAGCCCGGCTCGTTGACACCGAAACGAATGCCATTATCGAACCCGGCGGGGAACTTGACAAGGACGGCCGAGTGCGGGAAGGCGAGATCCAAATCCGGGGGCCCACGGTCTTCAAGGAATACTGGCGCAACCCAAAGGCCACTTCCGAAGACTTCGTCGAGGGGGAAGACGGGAAAGGACGCTGGTTCAAGACCGGAGATGTGGCGACGAGGAAGCATATCGACGGCGCCGGACAGAGTGATCAGGAATGGGCGCGGGGGCCAATGTATTTCATCCGCGGCCGCAAGAACGTCGATATCATCAAGAGCGGTGGGGAGAAAGTCAGCGCGCTGGAGATTGAACGGGAGCTTCTATCTCTGTAAATCGCTCCTCTCTCATTGTCCCCTTTTCTCCTTCTCCCCTCCCTCTCCCTAACCCCCCTCCTCTCTCCCAAACCCAGCTCCCTAACTAACCCCCATCCCTACTCCACAGCCCTCAAATCTCCGAAGCCGCCGTCCTAGGCATCCCCTCGGACCAATGGGGCCAAAAGGTTGCCGCGGTCGTCGTGCTCGATCCCGCTTACGCAAATACCGGCCGAGGCGGCAAACAATGGGGCCTGATGGATATGCGGAGGGCGTTGAAGGAGCAGTTGGTGAATTACAAGATCCCGCAGGAGATGAGGGTTGTGGAGGGGATCAGCAGGAATGCTATGGGGAAGAGTGAGTTTTCTGTTTCTTTGTATTTTAATTCTTCAATGTGAGCTGGGGGGGCATGTGAGTGAGTGCTAATGATGGTGTTTGTGCGTAGTTAATAAAAAGACTTTGGTGAAGGAGATTTTTGGTGATGGTAGATGAACGTAATTCCCGCGAAGCTCTGGACGCAGTGATGAGGTTTCTGAGGGATAGTTGCGGGGTGGACAGTCTTGGGCGGGGTGGACGCAAGAGGTTGTGAGTGTACAAGAGCAATAATGCAAGACGCAAGCCACCTCCCATCATCCTAAGCAATCCCACCACATATCTACCAAACACAACAGAGTATTTATATCCTCCCCGCCCCCCCAGTCCCTTCCCACCCCTTCCCATCCCTCCCACCTCCAATCATCCTAAGCAATCCCACCACATATCTACCAAACACAACAGAGTATTTATATCCTCCCCGCCCCATACCTTCCCCCCCCCAGTCCCTTCCCACCCCTCCCGCCTCCCACCTCCCACCTCCCACCGCCTTCCCCTAACCCCCTTTCCCTACCCCCTCGCCCCATCCAATCCCAATTCCCAATCCCCAATTCCCAATCCCCAATCCCCAATCCCCAATCCCCAATC
>JAABUU010004807.1_pt1 | contig 15615 bp, 12 predicted proteins | sample 5559301 | NCBI WGS metagenome assembly JAABUU01 (sample SAMN10711884, study PRJNA513360) | rock metagenome | isolation source: Antarctica rocks | place: Antarctica: Victoria Land, Richard Nunatak white | reverse complement strand
ATGCCCAGCCGCTCGGACCGAGCCGTTGTCGACCAGCACGATGTGCATCTCGCCGCCGCGGCGGGGGCCGCGGAAATGCGAGGTGTACTGCGTCATCGGCGAACCCAGCGCCGAGCGGGACAGCAAGCGCACCATCACGGCCAGGTGGTCGAGCCGGGGGATCACCTTCTCGATGCCGCAGGAGACGATGTGCAGCGGCGGCGTGTTGGCCGACAGGTCGGCATTGCCCTCGTTGGTGCAGACGACGACGGTGCCCGTCTCGGCCACGGCGAAGTTGCACCCCGTCATGCCCGCGTCGGCCGACAGGATCAGCGGCCGGGTCGCCTCCCGCTGCCGCTCGGCCAGGTAGCTCGGGTCATCGTTGTCCGCGTCCGAGCCGAGCTTTTCGGCGAAGACCTGCGCCACGTCCGAGCGCAGCTTGTGCACTGCGGGCACGACCACGTGGCTGGGCGCCTCGTTATCGAGCTGCTGGATGCGCTCGCCGAGGTCGGTCTCGATGATCTCGATGCCGTGCTCGTGCATGAAATCGCGAAAGTTGCACTCCTCCGTCAGCATGGACTTGCTCTTGATCAACCGCTTCGCGCCATGTCCGTTCAGGATGTCGAGCACGACCTGGTTGTGCTCGCCCGCATCCCGCGCCCAGTGCACATGGATGCCCTGGGCGCGGGCATTGCTTTCGAACTGGTCGAGGTAGGTGTCGAGATGGACGAGCGTGTGTTCCTTGATGGCGGAGGCAAGGCTGCGCAGCTCCTCCCATTCGGGAATGCCGTGCATCTCGCGGTCGCGCTTCTGTCGCATGTCCCATAGCCGCTCGTCGTGCATCTTCTCGTGCTCGGTCGCAGCGATGAAGCGGTTTGCGGCCTCTGACTGGTCGACGGGACGGTCGCCGTGGATCACCGCGCCGCGGGGCTGAGGTTCGCGCGTCTTGGAGCGCATCGGCTTGGAGGAGCCTTCCGCGTGGTCCAGCCTGTGGCCGTTGCGATGGGCGCCCTCGGTCGAGCCGGGCGCTGCAAGGTCCTCGTGCAGCATCGTGCCCGTCCGCACCGTTTGCAGCGAGTCGCTCATGCCCGTGCTCCGTTGAGGATCTGCGCGATGTGGATGTATTTCTGCGGCAGGCCGAGCCGTTCGGCGCAGCCCTGCTGATGAAGCATGCACGAACTGTCAGACGAGGTGACGTACTCCGCCCCGCAGCGGTGCTGGTCCTGCACCTTGTCATGTCCCATCTTGGCCGACACACCCTCCTCGAAGACGGAGAAGGTGCCGCCGAAGCCGCAGCACTCGTCCGGCCGGGTGAGGTGGACGAATTCGAGGCCGCGCACCTTGTTCAAGAGATCGACCGGCTTGGAGAATGCGGGCTCGTTCAGCTCGGAGTAGCTTGCGATGTGCAGGCCGCGCAAGGTCTGGCAGTTGTTGTGCAGCGCCACCTTGTGCGGGAACTCCGCCCAGGGAAACGCATCGACCTTGAGGATGTCGTGCAGGAACTCGACCAACTCGTAGGTCTTAGCCCGGACCGCCTTGACCTCGTCCGTCTGCTCGATGGCGTCGAATGCGTAGCGGACCTGGTGCACGCAGCTGCCGGAGGGGCCGACGATGTAGTCGTAGGGGGCGAAGTTGCGCACGAACAGCGCTTCGGTCGCAGCCGACTCCTCGTGGCAGCCGGTGTTGGTCATCGGCTGGCCGCAGCAGGTCTGATCCACCGGGTATCCGACCTCGCAGCCCAGCCGCTCCAGCAGTTCGAGGGTGGCTATACCGACTTCAGGATGGAAGGCATCGACGTAGCAGGGCACGAACAATCCGACGCGCATGGGATAACTCCGGGTGACAGGCTAAGCCGGTCGTAGACGGGGCGTTTCAGAAGACGTTCGTTGCCCGGCGCCCGTCAGTGGAACAGGTTGGTGCGGGCGACGTCCAGAAGCTCGGTGCCCCGGCCATCGATCACGGCGCGGGCAAGCCACAGGCCAAAGCCAGCCGCTTCCTTGACCCCGATCTTGGGCGGCATCGACAGCTCGTTGGGCGGCGTCACGACGTCGAGCAGCGCTGGTCCGGGATAGGCCAGGACCTCCCGCATCGCACCGGCCAGCTCCGCCGGGTCCTCGACCCGGCGCGCGAACAGGCCGGCGCCGGTCGCCATTGTGGCGAAGTTCGGATTGACCAGGCTCACGGCCGTGTCTAGGTAGCCTGCGCCCATCATTTCCATCTGCACGAAGCCGAGCATACCGTTGTTCAACACTACGATTTTCACCGGCAGCTTGTGCTGCCCGAGCGTGAGCATGTCGCCCATCAGCATGGTGAAGCCGCCATCGCCGGAGAAGGAGATCACCTGCCGCCCCGGGTAGGTCGATTGCGCGCCGATGGCTTGCGGCAGCGCGTTGGCCATGGAGCCGTGGTTCAGCGAGCCGATCAGCCGACGCTTGCCGTTCATCTTGAAATAGCGTGCCGCCCAGATCGTGGGCGTGCCGACGTCGAAGGTCATCACAGCGTCGTCCGCCGCGAGATCGCTCAGCGTCTTGGCGACGAATTGCGGATGCAGCGTGCCGCCGGCATGCCCCACGGCCAGGTCGTCCAGCCCTTGCCGCGCCTTCTTGTAGTTGGCCAGGCTGTCGTCCAGGTGCGCCCGGTCCGCCTTCGCTTCCAGCCGCGGCAGCAATCCCTCGATCGTGGCGCCGACGTCGCCCAGCACGCCGAGATCGATCCGGCAGCGCCGCCCGAGGCTCTCCGGGCGCACATCGACTTGCGCCACCTTGGACTTGGTCGGATAGAACTGCCGGTAGGGAAAGTCCGTGCCCAACATCAGCAGCGTGTCGCAATCGAGCATCGCGTGGTAGCCGGAGGAGAAGCCGATCAGCCCCGTCATGCCGACATCGAACGGGTTATCCCACTCGACACCCTCCTTGCCCCCAAGAGCGTGGACGATGGGGGACTTAAGCGCATCTGCTAGCCGCATCAGGGGAACGTGCGCGCCGTAGCAGCCGCGGCCGCAGAGCAGGGTGATGCGGCCGGATGCGTTGAGCAGCTTGGCGAGTTCGTCCAGGTCGCGATCCTGCGGACGCATCAGCGGCTCTGCAGGGAGCAGCGAGGAGGAGAGCGCCGAATACGGTGGTGCTTCCATCGCGCCGACATCGCCGGGCACCACGAGTACGGAGACGCCCCGCTTGGCCACGGCCACGCGAATGGCGGTTTCGATCACGCCGGGCAGCTGCTCGGCCGTCGAGACCATCTCGCAATAGTGGCTGCATTCCTGGAACAGGTTCTGCGGATGGGTCTCCTGGAAGTAGGAGCGCCCGACCTCGGCGCTGGGTATCTGCGCCGCAATCGCGAGCACGGGGACCCTCGACCGGTGGCAGTCGTACAGCCCGTTGATCAAGTGCACGTTGCCCGGCCCGCATGACCCGGCGCAGACCGCGAGCGAGCCCGTCAGGTGCGCCTCGGCCCCCGCCGCGAAAGCGGCTACCTCCTCATGACGCACGTGGATCCACTGGATGTCGCCCCGGCGGCGCAGGGCTTCGGTGAGCGAGTTTAGGCTGTCGCCGGCGATGCCGTAGACGCGCTTCACCCCCGCCTGGTGCAGCGCCTCAGCCAGCAGGTCGGATACGGTGATCTTGCTCATGGGTTATCCTTCTGGAGGTGCCGTTCTCCGGCTCGGCTATTGCTCGAACAAGGCGGCTCTCAAGCGCCGGCCAGTCCGCTGCCCACCATCTTGCCGGCGTCGACAACCTCGTCGAACTGCGCCTCGCTCACGTCGCCTGACTGCACCGCCGCCTGCTTGAGAGTGAGGTCGTCGTCCATTGCCTTGTGCGCGATCTTGCTCGCCTTGTCGTAGCCGATCACGGGGCTGAGCGCGGTGACGAGCATGACCGACTGCTCGACGTACTGCGCGATCTTTTTTTCGTTGAGCTTGGTTCCCTCGACGGAATAGAGCCGGAACTTCTCGCAGCCATCGGCGAGGATACGGGCGGAGTGCAAAAAGTTGTTGATGATGATCGGCCGCATGGCGTTCAGCTCGAAATTGCCCTGGCTGCCCGCGAATGCGACCGCGTTGTCGTCACCGATGACCTGGATAGCGATCATCACCATCGACTCGCACTGGGTCGGGTTGACCTTGCCCGGCATGATGGAGCTGCCAGGCTCGTTAGCTGGCAGCAACAGCTCGCCGAAGCCGCAGCGCGGACCGGAGGCAAGCCAGCGCATGTCGTTGGCGATCTTCATCAACGCGACCGCAACCCCGCGCAGGGCGGCATGCGCGCGAACCATGGCGTCGAGCGATCCTTGGGCGGCGAACTTGTTGGGCGCCGTCACAAAGGGCTTGCCGGTGAGCGTGGCGACCTGCTCTGCCACCTTGACGCTGAAGCCCGGCGGCGCGTTCAACCCCGTGCCGACCGCCGTACCGCCGATCGCCAGTTCCAGCAAGCCCAGCCGCGCATGGGCCACATCGGCCATCGCGTCCCGGATCTGATGGGCGTAGCCGGACCATTCCTGCCCGACCGTCAGCGGCACCGCGTCCTCCAGATGGGTGCGGCCGATCTTGACCACGTCCTTCCAGTCCGCCGACTTGATCTCGATCGCCTTGGCCAGCACGTCCAACTGCGGCATCAGGTGGTCATCCAGCTCCTTCACGGCCGCTACGTGCATGGCGGTCGGGAAACTGTCGTTGCTCGACTGCCCCATGTTCACATGGTCGTTCGGATGGATCGGCGTCTTGCTGCCTAGCTCGCCGCCGAGCAGTTGGATGGCGCGGTTTGAGATGACCTCGTTGACGTTCATGTTGCTCTGCGTGCCGGAGCCGGTCTGCCACACGTACAACGGGAAGTGCTCGTCGAGCTTGCCGGCGATCGCCTCGTCGGCCACGCGCTCGATGGCGGCGGCGCGCCAGTCGTCGAGCCGCTTGTCGGCTGCGTTGACCAGGGCGGCGGCTTTCTTGACCACACCGTAGGCCTGATAGACCTCCTTCGGCATCTTGTCGTGGCCGATCGAGAAGTGCACCAGGCTGCGCTGCGTCTGCGCGCCCCAGTATTTGTCGGCCGGCACCTGGATGCTGCCCATCGAATCGCTCTCGGTCCGCTCGCCCTTGGCGTCGATGCCGATCGGGATATCCTTCATGGCGTTGTCGCTGGTCTTGTGTCCGAACATGAGATTGCTCCGTTGAAGGCCGGTCAGAATGAGGTAGCGAGGCTGAAGAAGGTGCGTCCGGCAGGCGTCGAGCGGTCGAAGCCGGCGCCGACGCCGGCGCTGACGGAGAGGCGCGGGCCGAGAAGGTGGATGAACCCCACATCGAGGAAGGTCTGGCTTTCCCGGCGGATGACGGTCTGCGAGTAGAACACGTCGCCCACGATGGACGTGCGTTCAGCCAGCAGCGCGGATAGGCCCACGCCGTAGTTGATGGCCTCCGGGCGGGCCGCCCGGGTCTGGTCGTTGAACTTCTGGTACTCGACATTCAGGTGCAGCCGCGGCGACTGCTCGGTCGGGCCCAGGAACTTGGTCAGCTGTCCGCTGAAGCCCCAAACGCCGCCGCTGAGGCCGGTGCCGGGCCGGGGCGTGTAGAAGCCCTCGACCGACAGCCCGGGAATGTCGCCATGGCTCTTGGTGAAGACATACTGAAACGATGGCGTCACGGTGAAGCCCGCGTGGTTCTCGATTCCTATGTTGCCGACATCGTTGGCGATCCCGAGGTTGATACCCAGGCCGGGCGCCAGCCCGTACTTGACCGTTTCCGAGATCGGCGACGAAACGCCGTAGTCTTTGCGGCCGACATAGGTCGTGTTGACGATCGTCTCGAGGATGGTCTCGCCATAGGGCGTCACCAGCGCATCCTGGATGCGGACCGGCACACCGACGGAGAGAGCCTGCGGATCGCCGATCGACGTGCCGCTGGGCGATTGCGGTGCGCCGGGTGCTGCCTGCGCAAGCGCCGCATTGGCCCAGCCAAGGCCGGCGAGGAAACCGATCAGCCTCAAGGCGCAGGTCAAGGCAGCGCTTCCGCGATTGCAATGGCCGCGCTGATGGTTGCGATCGAGAACAGCGTGCTGGCCATCGCAGTCAGCGAGGAGTCAGTCTCATAGACCCCGCTGTTGTGGGCGAGCGAGGGTATCAGCGTGGCGGAGGGCAGCACTGCCAGGAGGAACACCTCCTTTTCCAGAGCGCCGCTCAAGCCGAGGACGAAGCCCGCTCCAAGGCACACTGCAGGTTGCAAGAGATTCTTGATGGCGGTGTTGACCACGACCTCCCGGTCCAGCTTGAACGTCATCTGCTCCAGCATCAGGCCAAGGGTGAACAGCGCGACACCGCCCGAGGCGGAGCCGATCTCGTTAGTCATCGAGACGAGCAGGCCGGGCAACTGAAAGCCAGAGAAGGCTACGATCACGCCGGCGACCGGCAGCCAGACCAGCGGCGCCTTTGCGGCCCCCCAGAGACTGCCGCCGATGACACGGACCACGCTTGGAGCTGGTCCCGCGCCCTTGGCGGGTGCCTCGCCGGCTTTCAACATGACCAAGGTCGTGGGGATCGTGATCAGGGAGGTGATCAGGTTGCCGATCAGCACCGCAAGAATGCCAGTCTGGCCCACCACGGCGCCCAAGACCGGCGGCCCGCAATAAGCCATGTTCGGGAACGAGCAGGACTGGCCCTGAATCGCCGCCTCGCGCCAGTTTCGCTTGAACACGAAGCGGCTGAGCGCGATGCCAAGGATGAATGTGCCGATGATCCCGGCAGCCAAGGCCAGCAGGTAGCGCCAGTTTGCGAGATCGGACGGCTTGGCTTTGGCCGCCGCCAGAAACAGCGAAAGCGGCAAGGCGAAGTTTACGACGAAGGCGGCCAGCGTTCCGGCAGCCTTGCTCGGGATGATGGCGAGATAGGCTGCAAGGTATCCTAGGCCGACCACGAACAGGATCGGCAGCAGCGCGCTTGCGATGGCGTAGACCATTGGACTTCCAACCTGCCTGTAGAGAAGCGGGCCGGCACGCACTGCGCGCCGGCCTGTAGGCAGCCCTGGTCAGTAGTGCGGCTTGTAGAGCATCGCCTCAATCCATGGCTCGATCTCTGCCGGGCGCTCGACGGTTGCTAGCCCCTTGTCGAACATGTATTCGGCGATCCGTGTCGCGGTCACGATCTCGGTCGCCAGGATATTGGCTTGGCTGGGGAACAGCATGCCTTTGGCGCGTAGGTCATCGCTCACCTGGTCGGCACTCGCCTCCGCGGCGACGATGAAGCATTGGTCGGTGATGCGCTTCGGGCGTGCGGCGTACGTGGCCAGCCCGATCGCGGGGAAGATATAGAAGTTGTTCGCCTGGCCAGGGTGGAACGTCTTTCCGTCCACCGTCGCGTCCGGGAACTGGACGCCCGCGGCGTAGAGTGCTTTGCCCTTGGACCAGGTGTAAGCCTGCTCAGCGGTGCATTCGGCCTTCTCGGTCGGGTTCGACAATGCGAATATGACCGGGCGGTCGTTCAGCTTGCACATCGCCTCCACGACGGGCTGCGTGAACGTGCCGCCGACGGTGCTGACGCCGATCAGGACCGTAGGTTTGAGGGCTTCGATGGCTTTGGCCAGGTCTTTGGCGGGCTCTGCCTTGTGGGCATACATGGCCTGCGAGGGTGAGAGATCCTTGCGGGATGGTTCAAGCAGGCCATCGACATCGAACATGCTGATCTGCCCGTCGGCGTCGTCTTTGGACAGGCCTTTCTCCTGCATGGCGACCGAGATGAGGCCGCCGATACCGATGGCGGCCGAGCCTGCGCCGAAGAACAGGATGCGCTGTTCGGTGAGCTTCTCCTTCTTGATCTGCAGCGCCGTCGTCAGCCCGGCCAGGATGATGGAGGCCGTTCCCTGGATGTCGTCGTTATAGCAGAGAACCTTGTCGGTATACTTTGCCAGCAGACGGATCGCATCCGTACCCTTCCAGTCCTCGAAGTGGATGCAGCAGCCCGGGAAAACCTCCTGCACGGCTTGAACGAACTCATCCACGAACGCGTCCAACTCCTCGGTTGACGGGGGCACCTGACGAAGGCCTAAGTACAGCGGGTCGGCACGCAAGTCGGCCCGGCTGATGCCGATGTCGAGCAGGATTGGGAGACACGCATCGGGCGGGACGGCGGCGCAGGCGGTGTAGAGCTGGAGCTTGCCGATCGGGATGCCCATGCCGTTCGTGCCCAAGTCGCCAAGACCAAGGATGCGGCCGCCGGTCGAGACGCAGATGAACCGTACGTCTTTCACAGGCCAGTTCCGCAGCACTTCCGCCACATGGCCCTTCATGTCGTGCGAGACATACATCCCGCGTGTCCGGCGGTAGATATGACCGAACTTGATGCAGGCCTCACCCACTGTCGGGTCGTAAACAATGGGCAGGAAGCGCATCGGGTCGCTCATGACGACGCGGTAGAACAGCGTCTCATTCCGGTCGAGCAGGCCGATGAGGTAGACATAGCGCTCGAGGTCGGACGTCTTCTGCTCCAAATGCCCCATGACTCGTTCGGCTTGCCGGTCCAAGCTTTCCACTGCATGCGGCAGCAGACCTTGCAGGCCGTATCTCTCCCGCTCCTCGGGTGTAAACGCAGTGCCCTTGTTTAGGCGGGGATCATCCAACAGCTTTCCGCCTGTTGGCATGCCGTCGGAAGAGCTTGTCAGGGTCATCGATACTTCTCCGTTGTACTTGAACTGTTACGCTGCGCGTAACTCCGTGGTCCGCTTTGGCAAGGATCGGTTCTTTTGACGCGATTTGGACCTGCCGTGAAATGGGTACAACTATGAGGGCAACGCAGCATCGTGCCTGTGGGTTGCTGCAACGCAACAAACCTTTGATGGAAGAGAGGCTTCTCACAGCCATGTCATGTCAAATCGGCAAAAGCGATCCGACGCATCGGCTTCTCGATGAGTGACCAGTTTTTCGATTTGGCGCAGGTACGTGCCTACGAGGCCGTGTGCCGGACCGGAAGTTTCACCAAGGCCGCCGAGGCGCTTGGGATGGCACAGTCGTCAATTAGCCAGCATGTTCAACGCCTGGAGGCCCGGCTACAACGTGCACTGTTACGGCGGCATGGACGCAGTATCGAGCTGACCCCAATGGGCGAAGCAACCTTGATCTATGTAAGGTCGATGCTGGCCGTGGCCGATCAAGCAAGGCGGCACCTCTCGGAACCGCCGCTGAACGGCCTGATTCGCCTCGGCCTGGTAGAAGACTTCGCCACGGCCAAGCTCAGCAGCGTACTGGCGGTGTTCAGGAAGCAGCATCCCCACTTTGAGCTCACGTTCGAAACAGGGCTAAGCGCTCATCTATTCGGGGCGCTCGATGCAGGCGACCTTGACGTCGTTGTCGCCAAGCGGATGACTGGTCGCAAGAAAGGCGACCTGCTCTGGCGCGAACCGCTGGTTTGGGTCGGGCACGCTGACGTGCTCGGTGCTGGAGGAAGCATCCCGATCTCAACCTATCCAGCCCCAAGTGAGACGCGCGATGTGATATTGGCCACCTTGCAAGCTGCAGGACGGCCATGGACTATCGTCACGCAGAGTGCCGGACTTTTCGGTATCACCGCTGCCGTTGAAGCAGGTCTCGGCATCGCTGCGTTCGGCAAGCACCTTATTCCAACAGGCTTGCGCGAACTCCCACCCGAAGCCGACTTGCCCAAGCTTGGAGAGCTTGAATATGTCGTCGACCATCGATCTGGGCCGGACGATGCTGCGTTAGTAGCTTTCATAGCGCTATTGCGGGACGTATCGCTGCAGCTGATGACATACGAGTAGACTGCGTATTCCGGCGATCATGAACGGCCAATCCGGTCCATCGTGAACACTCGATCCGCTGATCCTGAACACGCGCTGGCGCTGCCTGAGCGGGGCCGCGCCGGACGTGGTGACGAGCATCGAAACGATGTCACTGACGCGCTCGGATGTCTCACCCGGCCGCAGCGTCCGTCAAGCTCGAAGCAGTGCCTGCGGACTGGCGCTTGCGCAGGCTGGCGCCCTTCAGCTCGAGGCGGTGCGCGCGGTGGACGACGCGATCCAGGATGGCATCGCCGATCGTCAGATCCCCTATGACGTCGTGCCAACGTGCCACGGGGACCTGGCTGGTGATCAGCAGCGAGCCCTTTTCGTAGCGGTCGTCGATGATTTCCAGCAGGTCGCGTCGCTGCTCGGCGCTTAGCGGCTCCGGCCCCCAGTCATCGATGATCAGCAGCCGCGTGCGCTCCAGTGCCGCCAGGAGGCGCGGCAGCCGGCCCTCGCCGCGGGCGGTGGCAAGGTCGGCGAACAGCCGCGGCGCCCGCTTGTAGAGAACGGAGTAGCCCTCCCGGCATGCCTTGTGGCCGAGCGCGCAGGCAAGCCAGCTCTTGCCCACCCCGGTCGGCCCGCCGATGACCACGTGGGCGTGCTCGCGGATCCAGCCGCAGCCGGCGAGCTTCAGGAACAGGGCGCGGTCGAGGCCGCGCGGCGTGCGGTAGTCCGTGTCCTCGATCACGGCAGCCTGGCGCAGCTTGGCCTCACGCAGCCGCCGGGCCAGGCGCTTGTCCTCTCGGCTCGTCGCCTCGCGGTCGACCAGCAGCCCGAGCCAGTCCTCGCGCGACAGCTCGGCCGCCTCGGCCGTGCTCTGCAGTTCGACGAACGCGTCGGCCATCGCGGCCAGGCCGAGGCCACGCAGGCGCTCGGCGGTGGGGTGGGTCAGCATGGTGTTCTCCTCAGTGGTAATAGCCGGGGCCGCGGATGTTCTCGTGCAGCAGGCTCGGCGCCTCGGCGGTGGCGGGGGCCTGGTCCTGGCGGTTGCGCAGGATCGTCGCGACGGAGCTGTAGGAGCGCGTGCCCAGCGCGAGAGCGCGGGCACAGGCTGCGTCGACCCGTTCGGCGCCTTGGCGCGTCACCAGGCCGAGGATGCCGATGCAGGAGCGGAAGCCCTGCTCGGGGTGCGGCCGGGAGCGCAGGATCACCTCGACCAGGGCGGCCGTGTCGTTGCCAACGACTGCCGCCTCGCGTCGGATGCGCTCGTGCGTCCAGTCCCGGTAGCGGCGATGGGCACTGGGCATGTGCTCGACCACCGTGCTCGGGCGATGGCGGCGCTGACTGCGGATGTGGCTGGCCACCCGCTTGCCGCGGTGGAACACCTCGACCGTGCCGGTGGTGATCCGCGCCTCGACCTCCTGGCGCAGCAGCTGATGAGGGACGGAGTAGAAGTGCTTGTCGATCTCGATGTGGTAGTCGAGCCCGACACGGCAGCGACGCCACTGCGCATACTCGTAGGCCGTCCCGGGCAGCGGCCGCAGCGCCGGGCGGTCGAACCGCTCGAACAAGGCGCGCCGGGTCTCGCCCCAGCCGCGCATGGGACGCTCGTTCAGCTGTTCCACCAGCTCGGCAATCGCGGCGTTCAGCGCGGCAAGCGAGAAGAACCGCTGGTGGCGCAGCCGCGCCAGGATCCATCGCTGCACCACCTGGACGCCGACCTCGACCTTGGTCTTGTCGCGCGGCTTGTAGGGCCGCGCCGGCAGGATTGCGGTGCCGTAGTGCGCGGCCATCTCGGCGTAGGTCCGGTTGACGACCGGCTCGTGGAAGCAGGCCCGGGTGACGCCGGCCTTGAGGTTGTCGCTGACCACCTGGCACGTGACGCCGCCGAAGTAGGCGAACGCACCCACATGGCAGCCGATCCAGTCCGGCAGCATCTGGCTCCAGGTCGCGCAGGCGTAGGTGAGGCTCGACGCACCCAGCACGGCGACGAAGACCTCGGCCTGCCGCTCCTCCCCGCTCGCCCCATCCACCACAGGCACCGTGCGCCCGGCAAAGTCCACGAACACGCGTTCGCCGGCCTGATGCACCTGGCGCAACGTGGGCTTCAGCCGCCCCGCCCACTCCCGGTACAGGTCGCAGAACCAGGAGGTGCCAAAGCCATCCGGCGCTGCGGCCCGATACTCCTCCCACAGCAACGCCAGCGTCACGTCCGGGCGGCGCATCTCGCGGTGCACCTGCGCCCAGTCGGGCACCGGGCGCCGCTCCACCGCCACGTCAGGCGGCGGCGGGTAGAGCAGCGCCTCGAGCCGCTCGTCGTCGAACCCCTCCGGCAGCGGCCAGGTCAGTCCGGCGCGCCGGGCCCGGCCCACATAGCCGTTCACCGCGCCCAGGCTCAGCCCGAGGCTCCGGGCGATGGCGCGCTGGGGCAGTTCCTGCCCAAGGTGCAGCCTCAGGACCTCACGTATGTTGCGCATCGACACTCTCTCGCCCGGCATCCCGATCCCCCTGCTGCTCGGCAAAGGAACCAGGCTACCCCTGGTTGAAGACTGTCAGCGCCACCCTCGATGTCCTCGCCCCGCCCGACCCAGCCACCACGCAGGTGTTCAGGACCGACCGGAAACCGTGTTCAGGATAACCTGGACCGGGTGTTCACGATCCACCGGATTCAGCGTTCACGATGAACCGGAACACGCAAGTAGACGTTGCAATAAGCTTGCCTTGAGAAATCATGCAATAGAAGATTGATGCGATTTTGATCAACTGATAGTCTAAACATAAGTATTATGTTTATCGTTGTGATTGTGCCGTAAATCCTGGTTTTCGACATGGGGCCATCATCGTTCAGGGTTGGTGCGGACCATGTCCACGAACGCGCGCAAGGGCGCGGGCATTTGCCGCCGCCCTGGGTAGTAGAGGAAGAAGTTCGGCAGCACGGGGCACCAATCCTCGAGCACCCGCACCAACTCTCCTCGCGCAATGTGATCGGACACGAGGGCCTCGTGGATGTGCGCCACCCCGATGCCGTCGAGCGCCGCCGCTATGATCAGCGTACGGTCATCGACGACCAAAGGCCCGTATACCTCGACCTCCATTACGTCCTCGGCTTGAGCGAACGCCCAGGTGTAGAGAGCGCCACTTGGGTAACGCCGGCCGATGCAGGCATGCGCGTGCAGATCCTGTGGGACACAAGGCTTGTCGCGGGTGGTAAAGTAGGTTGGGGCGCCCACGACTGCGAAGCGCATCGATGGCCCAACAGGCACCAGGATCATGTCCTGAGCCAAGTGCTGGCCCGCGCGAATGCCAGCATCGAACCCTTCTGCAACGATGTCTATGAGCCCGTCATTGGTGACGACTTCCAGCTTGATTTCCGGGTAGGCCGCCAGGAAACGGCCCATGATGGGCTTGATGACCAATTCGGCCGCGTTGCGGGGCACGTTCAGGCGCAGTGGCCCAGCAGGCCGTCCCCTAAACAGGCTGACCTGCTCGATAGCCTCGGTGATGTCGCCAAGGGCCGGCCCGATCCGCTTGAGCAGATGCTCCCCCGCCGGGGTGATCCGGACGCTGCGGTTCGTTCGGTTGAACAAGCGTACGTCGAGGGTTTGCTCTAGCCCTCGGATGACGTGGCTCAAGGCCGATGGGCTGACCCCTCGCTCAACGGCAGCCTTGCGAAAGCTCTGATGTTTTGCAACTGCGACGAATACCTCCAGCGCAGGAAGACCAGGAAGCGGCATAGATGAGCCTATCCTCATCATCTCGGTGAGGACAATGCCAGCGTTCTCAGCGAAGGCAAGAGCACCCAACTCCCCCATACCGGTGGCGTCTTATCAGGAACTCCGGCTCGCAAAGCCCTTTTGTCGGAAGGAGAAATGGACATGACCGATACATCTGCCACCCGGATGCCCGGCATCCATCACCGGGCCGAGGTGAACGGCGTCCGCCTCCACTACACCCGGGCCGGGTCCGGCGAGCCCGTAGTGCTGCTGCACGGCTTCCCGATGACCTCCTACTACTGGCGCAAGGTCATACCTACCCTGGCCGAGCAGTTCACTGTGATCGCGCCCGACCTGCGCGGCTGCGGCGACAGCGACCGGCCCACGGACGGCTACGACAAGCGCACGGTCGCAGAGGACATACACCAGCTCGTCCATCACCTGGACTTGGGGCCGATTAATCTGGTCAGCCATGACGTGGGCATGATGATCGCCTACGCCTACGCCAGCCGCTACCCGACGGAGGTGAAGCGGCTGGCGTTGACGGAGGCAGCGCTGGCCGGCCTGGGGCTGGAGAACCTATTCGACGCTGCCAAGAACCCGCGCATGTTCCACCTGCCGCTGTTCGAGGCGCCGAACGGCCTGGCCGAGGCGCTGATCACCGGGCGAGAGAAGATGTTCGTCTCCTATATGATGCGGCAGCAAGCCTATGACACGACGGCGCTGGATGATGCGACGCTGGACGAGTACGCCCGGCACCTCGCGGCACCCGGCGCGCTGCACGGCGGCATCGAGTATTTCCGGGCGCACACGGTGGATGCCGTGCACAACCGCGAGCACGCGAAAACGAAGCTTCCTATGCCCGTCCTGACAGTGGGCGGCGCGGCGAGCTTCGGAGCCAACCTTGAAGGGGAAATCCGGCCGCTGGCCGCAACCATGCGCGCGGTCATGCTCGACGAGTGTGGCCACTACCTCGCCGAGGAGCGGCCGGAGCGGCTGACAGAGGAATTGCTCCAGTTCCTCGGCGAGCCCGCGTGATGGACGACCGAACTCTTCCCGCGCTCGCCGTCATCGGGGAGGAGCGCTTGACCAACCGCGACATCCGCGCTCTGGAACTGGACCGGGCACGGCACGCCCTGGCCTATCTCAAGGGCAAGCTCGGGAACGACGCCATGCGGTTCCTGCTCGGCGACGACCTGCAGGCGATGACCGCGAAGGTGCGAGGCTGGGTCGAGGCTTCGGGCGGCGCCTGGCGGGGTGGCTCGGTGCAGCTGGCCGTGCCCGGACCGAGCGCCCAGGCGTTCCAGGACTGGTACGTCGCGGTCATGGCGGAGGGGCGCGAGGCCGATCTGCGTGCCGGGCACCCGGAGCACTTCGTCAGCCACCCGCTCCCTGGCACGGTCGAGGTGGTGGAGAACATCGGCGAGACGAAGCTTCCGTGGCGAGTATTCTACCGTGCGCTGCCTGCGGACGCCGACTTCCCGATGCCGTGGGACCCCGGCTACGCGCTCCACTACGGCATGGAGATCCTGGACTCCGACGGGCTGCGGGTCGGCTACAGCATGCGCCAGTCGCGCGACGAGGACGACGGCCTCCACCCTACGGTTCACGACCTTCCTGCCGAGGGTGGCACCCCCGGAGCTGGTGCGGCGGCACCTCAATCACTTCGCCATCGAGTTCAGAAATTGGACCCGGGCGGCATGGCTCAGCACTGAAGGCGGACACCCATGAGAGTGAACCGCATCGGCGACGCCCCGAGCAGGACCAGGAATACAGAAAGGAACACCATGACCAAGACATTGCGGGTCGGTATTATCGGCGCCAACGCCGAGCGTGGATGGGCGCGGGAATCCCACGTCCCTGCTGTTCAAGGACTGAACGGGCTGGAGCTTGCGGCAGTCGCCAACAAGGGGCAGGAAGCGGCGGATGCCGCTGCCCGAGCCTTCGGCGTAGAGAAGGCTTACGGCAACGTCGCGGACCTGTTCCGCGACCCCGACATCGACCTGGTCACGGTCGCGGTGACGCTTCCCGCCCACCGCGAACTCATCCTGGACTCGCTGGCCGCCGGCAAGCACATCTACTGCGAATACCCCTTGGGCCTGGGCACCGCCGAAAGCCAGGAGTTGGCGGCTGCCGCGCAGAAGGGCAGCGTCCACACGGCCATCGGGCTGCAAACGCGGGGCAGCCCCGCGGCCCGGCGCGCCCGCGAGC
>JAABUU010004805.1_pt1 | contig 15617 bp, 19 predicted proteins | sample 5559301 | NCBI WGS metagenome assembly JAABUU01 (sample SAMN10711884, study PRJNA513360) | rock metagenome | isolation source: Antarctica rocks | place: Antarctica: Victoria Land, Richard Nunatak white | reverse complement strand
AATGCGCCACGCTGCTCATTACTCGCAACCACCGGAGACTTGTTACTCATGCCGCAACCCCGCGAATCAACGGCGACAGCGAATCGCAGAACCACACCGTTGGTCAAGCAATCGGAACCTGCTTAGTTCGATGCGCGCCACGTCCTTCAGCAGCACCGGCGTGCCGGACCCGCTCGGATCGGCCTTGAGCACGACATTGCCGAGGTCGGCCATGTTTCGCAGGTAGCCGCGGCCGCGGACCATATACTCGGTTTCGCTCATCTCGATCGTGCGACCGCCGACATCGTTGTTGCTGGCGCGAATGGCGTCAGAAACCCGATCGAGCGGAATGCCGAAGGCTTGCAGCTTCCGTGGATCGACGACGACCTGGTACTGCTTTTCGAAGCCGCCCACGCTCGCTACCTCGGCCACCCCCTTCGCGGTGACCAAGTTGTACCGAACGATCCAGTCCTGGATGCTACGCAGCTCCGCCAGAGTGCGCTGCGCCCCGAGCACCACGTATTGGTAGACCCAGCCGACGCCGCTCGCATCTGGCCCGAGGGCGGGCGACACGCCAGCGGGGAGGCGCTTGGCCGCAAAGTTCAGGTATTCCAGCACCCGCGACCGCGCCCAGTACAGGTCGGTCCCGTCGTCGAACACGACATAGACGAAGGACAGGCCGAAATCCGAGAAGCCGCGGACCACCTTGGCGTGCGGCACCGCCAGTAGCGCCGTGGTCAAGGGATACGTGACCTGATCCTCGACCACCTGCGGCGCCTGGCCAGGATACTCGGTGTAAACGATGACCTGCGTGTCCGAGAGGTCCGGCAAGGCGTCCAAGGGCGTATTAGCGACTGACCACACGCCGATGCCGAGCACGATCAGCGTGGCGAGCAGCACCAACACCTTGTTGCGGGCGCACAGCTCGATGAGGCGGCCGATCATGGGGTCGCTCCCGGCTGGGTGGAAGGCGGCTTGCTTGATTGAGGCTGGGCGCCGTCGGCGAAGCCCTGCAGGGCCGCGCGCAGGTTGCTCTCCGCGTCGATCAGGAAGTTGGCGCCGACCACCACGCGGTCGCCGGGCTTGATGCCGTCCACGACCTGCACCCAATCGTCGCCGTGGATGCCGAGGTGAACGACACGCGGCTCGAACTTGCCGATTCCGGCCGTCACGAGGACGACCTGCCGCGTGCCGGTGTCCAGCACGGCGGAGTTCGGCACCGTCAGCACCGGCTCGCCGCCAGCCGTGGCGTCGATCTGCACATTGGCGAACATCGCCGCGCGCAGCACACCATCAGGATTCGGCAGCACGATCCGCACGCGGGCCGTTCGGGTCTCCGCCGACAGCGTGGGATAGATGAAATCGACCTTGCCCTCGAAGGTCCGGCCTGGAAATGCGACGAAGGTCGCTCGCGCGACTTGCCCAGGTTGTACTGCGCCGAGGTCCTGCTCCTGCACCTGCGCGATCAGCCATAGCTCCGATAGGTCCGCGGTTTTGTAGAGTGCCTCGCCGGCATCCACCCGCATCCCTTCCTGCACCGGCTTGTCAGTAACGACGCCATCGGCCTGCGCCATGACTGGAATGCGCCGAATGGACCGGCCGGATCGGCGCAGGCGCGCAATCTCCTCCTCTGGGATTTCGAGCGCGCGCAGCCGCTGGAGAGACGCCGCGCTCATTGCGCTGCCCATCCGAGCGGCGATGAGGTACTCCTCCTCCGACGCCACCATATCGGGCGAGTAGATCTCGGCCAGGACTTGGCCGCGCTTCACCGGGTCTCCGGTCGCGGCGACCGTGAGGTGCTCGACCCAGCCAGGTACGCGCGTCGTGACCGTCACCAGGCGCCGCTCATCGAATTGCAGCGTTCCGGTCGCACGAACGCTGCGCGCGGCCGACGGCCGCATTTCCGCCGCTTCCGTCCGCACGCCCAAGGTCTGCAGGCGGCCCGGCGTGATCCGCACGGTGCCGGGCGGGTCGCCCTGGCTACCCTCGTCGGCATAGACGGGGATGTAGGCCATACCCATCGAATCGTTTTTGGGCTTGGGCGACGTGTCCGGCAGCCCCATTGGGTTGCGATAGTATAGGACGCGGTGATCACCCCCACCCGCGGGCTTGGGTGCAGAGGCCGGTTTCGCCGCGGCCTGTGGTGCTGGTCCGTCCTCGAAGACAGGCCGGTAGTCACGACCGTCCGCTGTTTTCTTAGGGCCGGCCGTGTAGAACGGCTTGCCGTCCGGGTCCTGGTAGAACAACGGGTGTCGGGCAGCGTCGTCCGCGTAGACAACGCCAGTCGCCGCGACGCAGACGGCCGCTGCGGCGGCCAGGGCCACCAGGCGCATCACAGGTCTCCTCCGATCAAGCGCTCGATGGCAGCAAGCTCGACCTGCTCATCGAGTTGCGCTTGCAGCAGTCGAAGCTCGACGTCGTGGGTCTGATGCTCGGCATTGATGGCAACAGTCAGGTCTCCCCTGCCCTGGCTGTAATTGGCCAGGACCGTCTGGAACGCCGCGCGAGCTTGCGGCGCGGCCTCTTGCCGCAGAAGCAGCTCGGTCGTCCTCGCCGCCCGCAGCTTGGCAACTGCCTCGCCCAAGGCGCCCTCAATCTCTAACCGGGCGGCATCGTATCGCTGCTCCGTCGCGCCGAGCTGGGCGGCAGCCTCTCGCTGGCCGGCGCCCTCGCGGCCCCATGGGAGCGGAATGTTGAGCCCAACCGTTGCCGAGAAGCCGACCGGCCGGTTGTTGGTCTGGAACAGCGGTCCCGCGCCGACTGTGATGTCCGGGTAAGAAGCCTTGTCGGCCAGCGTGCTTCTTGTCCGGGCCGCTTCGATGGCTGCATTGTTCGCGACGAGAGTTGGATTGACTGCCCGCGCGCGATCGACCAGCAGCGTGAGGACAGGTTCAGTAGCGGGAACGGGTTTGAGGCGCAGCGGCTCGGCAAGCGGTGCATCCGCTGGTCGTCCAACCAAGGTATTCAGGCGCGCCCGGGCGGCGCTCTTGACGCCTTCTAATCTTGCCGCTTCGACCTTCGCCGTCGTCTCTTCCCCAAGCGCCTGGATGACGGCCACCTGATCGCCGCCGCCCTGGCCGTAGCGAGCCAATGCGGCAGACCGCATCCGGCGCGCCAGCTCGGCGATTTCCCGGTTCACCGCTAAGTCGCGCGCCGTAAGAAAGTACTGCGCGTAGGCGACCTTGACCTTTTCATCGAGTTCATCCTGCGCGGCACGTTCCTGCCCACGGCTGGCATCAACATCGGCGAGAGCTGCCTGACGGCGTAGGCTACGCTTGCCCCAAAGCGGGAACGCCTGGGTAAGCATCACTGTGTGCGCGCTGAAGACGCCAGGGTCTTTGTAGTAGGTGTAGTTGTCGGTGATCGTCGGATCGTCGAGCGCATCGGCGCCACTGGCCCTGGCAGACGCCGCCTCCGTGTCCAAGGCGTCGGCCCGCAAGGCCGGACTGAGGCTCCGCCCAGCGGCCAGCAGGCCATCAACGGTCGCGCCCAGTGGGCCGGCTGTCTGCGCATGAACTGGAGCGTACGCAGCCAAGCCGAGAGCCAGCACACCGCCAGCTCCCAGCCGCATCAACTGGGCGGTCACTTCACTTCACCAGGTCGGCGGTGATCGTGCCCCGGACCGTCTCCGGTTCGCCTTGCACCTTGGCCGCCAGATGCAGTGCCCAGGTGCCGGTCATGCCCGGCTCCACCTCAAAGCTGTAAACCCCGCCCTTCCCCGGCATTGCCTTCACGGGAGCCGTCATCGTCGCCATTCCTGCCGGCCCCATGTCGGCAGAGCTTTCGAAGATCACGGCATCGGGCACGGGCTTGCTGTCGGGAGCCTGAACGAGGCGGACCTGCACGATATCGCGGCCGGCCTTGGGTTGTGGCTTACCGACCAGCTCGAACCGATAGTCATCAGCCTTGGCGAACGCCGGCAAGGTGCCGAGCGCGTGAGCGCAGACGAGTGCCGTGGCGCTCGCGAAAAGACGTGTACGTGTCATCGAAAATACCCTTCGTGACCCGCTGATGCACGCAACGTGCCTCGCGGGCGGTAAACAAACCTGTGTCGATTGGACGCACCTCGGGTGTGCGTCGGTTGGACTCAGACTGTTCGGGGCGGAAGGGGCTCGGGTTCGCGCACAAAATCGGCCAGCGTGGACCAGGCCGACCAGTAATCGACGTTGCTGAATTGTGCAGCGATGTAGATGCTTAACGTCCGTGCAGGCAAGGCGGCGTCGGTGACACAGCCCATCTGCTTGATGCAGTCCGGCGTCATGCCCTTGCACGGCGACATGGGCTTATCGTCGTGCATCCCTGCATGCGGCGTCATTATGTCGCACGGCATGCCCGCCATCATCATCGGCCCAGCAGCATACTCCGCCGCGCGTGCGAGCTGGGACGACGTACCGCCAATAAAGGCGAACGCGATCAGCAGGAGCAGTCTGTGGACCATGGAACTCATTTGTAGCATTTTTGCCGGTTGCGGCAAAACATCGGTCAATGCTGGTGCTGTGGGGCGTAGTGCGCGTGGTGTTCGCAATGCCCTGACTGCATCGGGTGCCGGCGCGCCAGGCGGATCATCTTGGCCGAAACACCGAACGCCCGCGCGGCTTCGCCGATCAAGCATCCTGCCTGGATCGGCGCGAACTTCGTCAGATCAGCACGTCTTGGTGCAGCCCTCACTGTCTGGAACATGGTTTCGGCCCATCTGTTGGCCGCTCACATGGACCTTCCTACGATGGGAAGGTCAAGGTGCTTGTACGGGACAATCAACACGAACCAGGTAGGCCGACCTGCAAAGGCTGGCCACGCGCTCCATGGGTGTCGTGGCGGTTAGATCACCTCACTCCGAAGTCGGCTTTGGAATTGACAGCCGAGTGTATCATTGTGTCAAACAACCGTTTGACAGATTGATACACCCCGCCTAGACCCGGAACGTGTCCCCTCCTCCGCTCCGCTTTGTCAGCTATCTCCGGGTTTCGACCGACGGTCAGGGGCGGTCCGGCCTCGGGCTGGAAGCACAGCGCCAGGCGGTCGCCATGCACGTCGACCAGGCCGGCGGCAGACTGGCGGCGGAGTTCCAAGAGGTGGAGAGCGGCAAGCGCGCTGATCGGCCGCAGCTCGCCGCCGCGCTAGCTTCCTGCCGCACCCGGCGCGCGGTGCTGGTCATCGCCAAGCTCGATCGGCTGGCGCGTAACGCGCGCTTCCTGCTGTCCGTGGTGGAGGGCAGCGGCGAGGCCGGCGTTGTGTTCTGCGACCTGCCCAGCGTGCCGGCCGGGCCGGTCGGCAAATTTATGGTCACCCAGCTCGCGGCGGTGGCCGAGCTGGAGGCCGGGCTGACCAGCCAGCGCACCAAGGCAGCGCTGGCTGTGGCTAAGGCGCGCGGGGTGCGGCTGGGTAACCCCAACCCGATGCCAGCGACGCCGGCCATGGCCGCAACGGCACGGGAGGCCCGCAGCCGGCAGGTGAAGGCAAGAACGGCCGACGTGCTTGCTGTGCTGCGCCAGGTGCAGGCTGAAGGCGCGGGCAGCCTTCGCGCCATTGCGGCGGAGCTGCACGCGCGCGGCGTATTGACCCCGGCCGGCAAGGTGCAGTGGTCAGCAACTCAGGTGCAACGATTGTTGGCCCGTGCCGAGGCGACAAGGTGAGCCTTCGAGGTGGCCTGCGCCTGTCCATCGTGAGCCTCGCCATCCATTCGGAACGTAGCGCTTGAGAAACCCAAGCCGATGGATTACCACCAGACATGAGCCGGGTGTTGACCTCCGAAAGCACGAGCGCCGCGGTTTACGTGTTTTCGGACGACCACTGCCCACCACACGTCCATGCTCGGCACCGTGGCGAGGGCTGGATTGCGCGGGTGCGGTCTCCTACCTCGACCACGCAGTGGAATTGATGAGCATCGCCCCAGTGAAGAGCCCTCCCCTTCAGCGGACGGTGAACCGGCTCTTGGCCGACATCGAGGCCGGACTGCCTGCCTGCCGCCGAAGCTGGTGGGTGACCAGACGGACGGCGTGCCTATCCGGCCAATGGGCGGTGGTGTGGACACCAGAGAAGATCGAGCTTGCCTCCGAGGCGGCGGAGGGCGCGAAGCGGATTGCCGATGCCAGCTACGACCCGGACCAGGAGCGGCTGCAGGTGGTTTTCGCAGACGGCGCAACAGCGGATGTGAGCACACGGCCATGACCAGCCACAGCATGACAGACGTAGAGTTTGCTGCGGCTTTGGCCGCCGGCCGGGTCGAGGCGGAGACGGAAATCCATGCCCTGGCCGTCCGCTACGTGGCTGACCGGGACGCAATCGAGATCGTGACGACCCGCCACGCCGGGTTCCTGATCCCCCGAGGGTGGATCGGCGCGCTACAGGACGTGCCGATCGAGGACCTAGCCAAGCTGGAGGTTTGGCCGGACGGATCGGCGATTGAGCTTGAGGACCGGGACATCCACATTAGCGTGGATGGGCTGATAACGGCGGTCCTACCGGCGATGCTGCCCACGGGGACGGTCGCCGCGATTTTCGCCAGCCGGGGCGGCCGAGCCACCTCGGAGGCGAAGCGAAGCAGCGCCCAGGAGAACGGGCGCAGGGGTGGCCGCCCGCGCAAAGCTGGAAAGGTCGCTGTCGTTTAAAGCGGCATCACTTCGGCACTAACTGCGTGAGGTAGGTTCTAGACCTAGTATCACGCACTTGCAGCGAGGCACGACAGCGGCATGCGAAAGCATGGCGTTCGCAAGGCAAAAACTTTGCGTTCGCAGGGCGAAAGCCCTGCATTTGCAATGCGCTATGCTCTAATCCCTTGTTTAAGCCCAATTTTGGCTTGCACAACGAATTTTGAGTCCTATGCTTGACCTCTATGGAGGGCAACAAATCAGTCCGGGCTATCTTCCCCGTCAAAAGACGGAAGGCGATACCCGACCTCTTTGAACGCGACCAGGCATCCCCCGCTCTCGTCCCGCTGACGCCGGTCCAGAACCGTCTGCTCACCGCTAACTGCGGTATCCGGCACGAGCCGCCGCAGGAGGTGCTGTACCAGCACTCCTTGCTCTGCCAGACCGGTCTCCCCACGCGGCAGCCGGAAGCCGGCACCCGCTTCTGGGAACGCCGGCAGGGTCGCGCCCACGTCATGCTGGAGGCGGGACGGGCCTTCCACCCAGGCGAAGGCCGGGCGGTTGAGCTTCCCCTTCCTTGCGGCCCCAAGGCACGCCTTATGATGATCCACGTCCACTCCCAGGCTATCAGGACGAAGTCACCCGAGGTTGACGTCGGAGACAGCATGACGGCCTTCGTCCGCCGCGTGCTTAGCGGCCCGGCCGAGCGACGTGATCCTAACGGCCGCGAGATACGCGCCTTCAAGGACCAACTGTCGGCTCTCGCCGCCGCCCACATGAGCTTCGCTTTTGTCGGAGACGGCAAGGCCACCCAGGTCAATGCGGAGTTCATCCGCTCCTTCGATGTGTGGTTCCCGAAAGATGCAAACCAGCGCGTCCTATGGCCTTCAGTCGTTAGGCTGACACAGGAATACTTCGAGAACTTGGCAATCCATGCTGTGCCTCTCCACGATCAGGCGATCGCCGCCCTCTCCCACAGCGCTGTGGCGCTGGATGCTTACTGCTGGCTCGCCCAGCGCCTGCATTGGATATCAACGGGAAGGCCGCAGTTAGTCCCCTGGACCTCGCTCTACGAGCAGTTCGGCCAAGGATATGCTCAGCTTCGCCAATTCCGAGCGTTCTTCCTGAAAATGCTGCGCCAAGTGCGCGCGGTCTATCCGGAAGCCGTATTCGACTTTGATCGCCGCGGTATGCGGCTTTATCAGAGCCCGCCACCGATCAGCCGCCGCCTGGTCATGGTCTCAGCTCCAGTTTTGCCCATCTCCACCTAGCGCCCTTGTCCGTAGCCTTGATCTCGGCCGAACCACCATCCACGGGCGATCGGTGACGCTTTCCGTCTAACTAATTGATTTAAAGTGTAATTAGATTGGACCGGCATTCGGGTTATCTTGTGGGCACTTGGGCAAGCGGCCAAGTTATCCACGGGCGATCGGTGACGCTTCCTCAAAAAATCCACGGGCGATTGGTGACGCAAACCTATAGCTATAAGACCTATAGCTTGCTGATAGCAGCTGAACCTCATTGTGGATGAAACTGAGGCTGCTTGCACGAATCACCAAACGCCATGCTTATGGATGGCAAACGCAGGGCGATTGCATGCCGACAACCAGGGGCAGACATGTGAGCAGAACGCCATGAAGCTGACAGTGCTGAACCAGAAAGGCGGGGTGGGCAAAACCACCGTCTCGGTAAATCTCGCTTACGGCCTGGCTCGCGCTGGTCGGCGTACCTTGCTTATTGACCTTGACCCACAGGCGCACTGCAGTGCGATTTACTGCTCAAGCGTACTCAAGAGTGCCACCATTGGCGGCATTTTCGAAGACCGGAACGCCGACATCTCCCGCCTGATCCGCCCCGCCGAGGTACGAGGCCATCCGGCGGAAAACCTTTCCATTATTCCGTCAGACATTCACTTGGCCGTCACCGCCGAGCGCGTCATCTCGCTCCATTTCCGGGAACGCCTTCTCGATCGTGCGCTGCGCAAGGTCCAGCCCGACTATGACGTAATCCTGCTCGATTGCCCGCCAAACCTTGGCGTCATCACCGCCAACGCGATCTACGCAGCCGACACCATCCTGATCCCTACTACCTACGGCCGCTATTCGCTTGACGGCATCGTTGACCTCTTTGCCTCGATTGAGGAGCTTCGGGAGGACCGGCCGGGCGGTCGCTTCATTCTCCGCAATGCCTTCGACAGCCGCAACCGCCAAACCAACGATTATATTGACCGGCAGCTAGAGAATGTCCGCGACCTACTGCTCGACACCGTCATCCGGAAAACTGAGGCTATCAACCAATCACAAATCAACGGTGAGCCGATCTTCACCTATGACGCGAGCAGCCATGGCGCCCAGGATTTTGACGCGCTCACCATAGAGATTATGAGCCATGGGTAAGCGTGTCCTTGGCGGGGTAGGAGAGAGCAAGCTCGGTCGACTCGGCTCCGCCCCGATCGAGCTTGCAGCACGCCCGAAGATCAAGAAAGCGACCCTAGGTGCCCGTCGCAATCACACTGTTCGCTTAAGCGGCACCGAGGAAAGCCGATTGCAGCGCCTAGTCGAACGGATCACCGAAGAAGCCGGCCGCCCGGTGAAGGAAGCCGACATCATGCGCGGTCTTCTTGTGCTGGGCGAAAAAGCTGAAGCTGTCCAACTTTTGGAAGCCGTTCGCCGCGCTGCCTTCGATGCTGAATAGATTGCGCCTTGCAAGTGCAAGGCGAACGCAGGGCACTCCGACTCAGACGCCTGAGTCTGCCACCGCCCCATCTTGAACGACCACTTCGCGCTTGAACTGCGCGGCTTGTGCAAGACGTTCCAGCGTCCCGCCGTTGACGCTCTCGACTTGACTGTGCGAGCTGGCGAGCTGTTCGCCCTACTCGGCCCGGTTAACCGGTAGCTTAGAAAACGGCCAAAGTTCGGAACGGAACGCGAAAGGTGTCACATAAAGAGGGCATAGCGTCGAGTGTCATGCAGACAACGCGATGGGTGAACGGTTCAGGAACATCGGCGTCCCCAGAATGTGGCGCCCGCCGAGTTTATCCATGTCCCACCTGGGCACGGGGACCGTCAAAATCTCTGCCGCCCTGCTGCAAAGGCTTACGGATATCCTCTGCCACGCGGCCTAAACGCGGAAAGTCGAGCTCAACTTACCCCAAGTCAGCCTACGCTGGCATCCCTGTCACGTTCCTTGCGTCGCTCATTGTCGCTGAGTTGTCCTTTTAGCACGCGCAAACCGTCGCATGATTGTTCCTCAGTTGCGGCTGTTAGGTTCCTGCAGACCATCCCACTGCTATGCGGTGGAGGGACGCTTGCAAATCGGAGTGGCGCGGGCGCGTGGAAGCCTAGAGCATCTTGCACCGCTTCGCACCATATAGATGCTGACAGGTGGAGTAGAGATGGCTATCCTGGTGCGACCTTCCCAGGAGACCTGCGATGCGCGACGCCTTCACCATGCGGTTCCGCCCGGAGGTGGCCGAATTCGTGCAGGCGCAGGCGAGCGCCGGCAACCGCAGCGTGACCAACTTCGTGGAAACTCTGCTGCTGCACCAGAAGGCCCGCTTCGAGGAAAGCCAGCGCCAGCTTAGCGTGCAGGCGGCGGCCGACCTGCTGCGGCACGAACGGCACGAGCTGGTGCGCGACGCCGACGAGGCCGACGCCGAGTATGCCGCCCGCAGCGAGCTGTTCGGGGTGCTGCTCGACCACGCCCGGCACGGGTGACGGCTCCGGCGCTGCAGCAGGGGGATTTCGTCTGGTGCGCCTTCCCCGAGCGGGAGGCGCCTTTGCGCCCGGGTCGCTTTATGTTGCCTACACGCTCGCCGTGGCGGCCGTGGCCGGCGGCTATGGCGCCATGGTCGCCTACACCACGAGCCAGCCCTGGGCCGGGCCTTTGCCGCCGGGGGTGCTCGCCTTTGACAGCGAGCAGGCAGCCGACCTTGGCCAGGCGCGCGCCTTCGTGCTCGACCTGCGCCGGCTAGCTTACCTGCCGCTCACGGCGACCTGGTTCCCGCCCGTGGGAGAGCCGGGTGCCGGCGTGCTCGGGCGTGCGCCGAAGGCGGTGCGGGATCGGGCCAACGCGGTCACGGCCGAGTTGGCAAAGCGGCGGCCTGAGATGCTGAGACGGAGCGGACCGCTTTGGGGACCGGCATAGCGTGCCCGTTCCCCGTCGGCTGGGCTGGAGGTTCGCGTGCCGGTCCAGCCCACCATGACGTGAAGGAGCATGCCCATCTGGGTGCGCAATCACCATGCCAAACTTACCGCGTTATCCTACTTGGCTGGGCTCGATAATGGCGATGCTTGACCTTTCCGCAGCCTCGACCGCCGGTAACACGATCCGCACCTGACATGCAGGACCGGGCAGGAACTTTACGGAGCCGCCGTGCCCACGCGCGACCTCCTGGACGATTGCTAGGCCGAGTCCGTGACCTATGGATTCCGGGCTGCCCTTGCGGAAGCGGTCAAATACAGCGTCGCCTAAACCTAGCGGCACGCCCGCACCCTCGTCGCTGACAGTGATCCAAGCCTGCGGACCGTCGGCACAAACAGAAGGTGCGATTTTTCCAACAAGGCGGATCGTGCCCTTGCCATGCACGAGAGCGTTTTCGAGGAGATTGCGCACCATGTCGCGCAGATCGTCCGGCCGGCCGTGCACCCGCAAGGAGGCAGGCAGTTCGACTTCGAGCACTCGGCTGGCCTGCTCCGCGAGCGGCACCACCGCCGCCGCTGCTTCCCGCGCTATGCGCGACAGGTTGGTGACGGAACTGCCGGCTGTGGTGTCGGTCTGCCGGGCATGTTCCTTGCGGGCGAGGTCGAGCAACTGGCCGGCCAGCCGGTTCACCTGGGCGAGGTCCTCGCCGATCGCGGACCAGTCCGCGGCGCCGTCCAGCCGAGCCCGCTGCAAGCGCAGGCTCAGCACCGCAAGGGGCGTGCGCAGCTCGTGCGCCGCGTCGGCGACGAAGCGCTGCTCCGCCTTGTAGGCCTCCGCCAATCGATCCAGGGCACCGTTCACCGCATCCACCAAGGGACGGACCTCTCCGGGCAGGCACTGCGTTGCGATGCGAGCGCCCGGATTGGACGGGCCGACGATTGCGGCGTCGCGGGAGGCCGAGGCGAGGTGGCGCAGGCTCCACCCGCTCACAAGCCAGATGAGGACGATCGCGCCGAGGCTGAACGGCAGCAGCACCGAGACATCCTGGTAGGGCTCCCGCAGCAGGTTCATGCCGCGCAGGACGGATGCTGCCCGATGCTCTTCAAGAGGCCGCAAAGCCAACGCTCCTCCAAGCCCGAGCAGAAACACGAGAAGCATGGACGCGACAAGCCGGCCACGCAGGCTCTCCAACCAAAGCTTCACGGTGCGGCCTCGGCCTGCAGGCGGTAGCCGATCCCGCGCGCCGCTTCGAGCCGCACCGCGGATCGCGCGGCCAAGAGTTTGCGCCGCAGCCGTGAGACGGACGCCTCTAGCGCGTTGCCGCTCACGTCGTCGTCGAAGCCGTAGAGCCGATCTTCCAGCGCATCCTTGACCACAATACGCCCGGACGCGCGGATCAGCTCTTCCAGCACGGACGCTTCCCGGCGGGTCAGGTCCAGGCCCGCGCCGTCCACTGTGGCCGTCCGGGTAGCCGGGTCAAAGGTCAGGTCGCCGTAGCTGTGCACGGCGTCACGCCGCATGCCGGGGCGACGTAGGACAGCCCGTAGGCGCGCCTCCAGCTCGGCGAGATCGAACGGCTTGAGGATGTAATCGTCCGCGCCGGCGTCCAGTCCAACGATCCTATCCGCGATGCTGTCTCGCGCCGTCAGGATGAGGGCCGGGGGCTCTGCGCGCTGGCCACGCCGCAGCCGGCGCAGCACTTCCATGCCGTCCATGTCCGGCAGGCCAAGATCGAGGATCACGGCGTCGTAGTCCACGACGGCGGTGGCCGCGAGCGCCTCGTCGCCGCGCTGAACCGCGTCCACGGCAAAGCCACGGGTCCTCAGATGGCCCGCGATGATGTCGCACATCACGTGATGGTCCTCGACGAGCAGGACTCTCATGACAGGGCTCCGTTCTCGATCGACGATGAACGCTGTTCCTGACGCGATGCTGACGAGAATCGGACGAACCTTTATCCAGCGCTCACCATACGGCAGGCGCCGTCAGCTTGGTGTCAGCTTGCGGGAGGATATAGCCCAGCCCGCCAGCCGAGGGCAGGACTGCTCGGTCGAGCGTGCCTGATCACCATCCGAGGCAACCCTAGAGCGGTGGGAGGCAATCCTCCCGCTCGCACGGAGCACGCATGCTCGTCACTCTGAACCAGTACCTATTCCTGGCCATCAATGCCTCAGCCCATCCAGATACCGTCACGGTCGGCGTTGCCGATGTGACGGCGTCTTGGCTAGTGTACGCGGTTGTCCTCCTCGCGCCCGCGCTGTGGGTATGGGGGCGGCAGAGCGCACGGGGCGCCTTGCTCGCCACGGTGGTGGGCGTCAGCTTGGCGCTTGGCCTCAACCAGTTGCTGGGCCTGCTCTGGTATGAGCCGCGGCCGTTCATGATCGGGCTTGGCCACACGCTGGCTTTCCATGTCGTCGAGAACTCCTTCCCGAGCGACCACGCCACCTTCCTGTGGAGCTTCGGCTTCGGGCTGATCGTCACGGGCGCCACCCGGAGTTGGGGCGTGCTGGTCTGCCTGTGCGGGCTGCTGGTCGCGTGGGCACGGATCTATCTCGGCCTGCACTTCCCGATCGACATGGCGACCTCGTTCTTCGTGGCGATTACCGGCGGCGCGCTGGCCCAGGTTGCGCTGCCGCCAAGCCAGCGCTGGCTGCTCCCGGTCATCGACCATACCTACGAAGCCACGCTCCGCACCCTGCATCTACCGCCTGTCCTCTTCCCACGCGCCACAGGGCGATAGGCATGTCCCTGCTGTCTCCCGATGTCATGCAGCTGATCGGGCAGTATGGCTACGGCGCGGTGGCGCTGGCCGTGGGAATCGAGAGTGTCGGCATTCCGTTCCCGGGCGAGACGACGCTGCTTGCCGCCGCGATCTATGCAGGCAGCACGCACCGGCTGAGCATCGCCGGAGTGATCGCAGTGGCGGCTTTGGGGGCCATCATCGGGGACAACATCGGTTTCTGGCTTGGCCGCGAATTCGGCTACCGCTTTCTGCTTCGATACGGTCGCCATGTCCGGATCACCGAGCCACGGATCAAGCTTGGCCAGTACCTGTTCCTCCGCCATGGCGGCAAGGTCGTGTTCCTCGGCCGGTTCGTTGCCGTGATGCGGGCGCTTGCCGCTTTCCTGGCTGGCGCCAACCGGATGACCTGGCCACGGTTCCTGGTGTTCAATGCGACTGGCGGGATCATTTGGGCGGCAGTGTATGGCGCAGGGGCGTACTACCTGGGGCAGCAAATCCATCACGTGCTCGGCTCCGTGGGAATCGGGCTGCTCGTGGTTACTGCGGCACTTATGATCATCGGGTTTTTCGTTCTGCGGCGTCACGAGCGGCAACTTCAAGAAAAAGCTGAGCGCGCTCTTCCCGGTCCGGTTATGCCCGTGAGACATCGACACTGACCAAAGACGAACGTGATACCAGTTGTGCGACAAGCAAGCAGCCATCATTGCCCAGTACTACGGATAATATTTGTTGCTGCTTTGTCGGCATCGAACGCTCTAAGTCCGCGCCGCCGCCAGCGCACCAGCAGGTCAGCCGGACTTATGCCTTGGTGTTCATCCCCCCGAAGTTGATCGGCCAAACCCAATAACGCGCCGAGCAGGGTTGCGCGATCGTCGTCGACCAGCTCGACCAACCCGGCTTTTTGCACGAGGCCGCCGAGTTCGATCAGCTGCCGGGTGCGCGCGCGCCGGTCCTGCACCCACTGCCTCCTATCGTCGCGGGTGCGGGCGAGCTCGAGCCTATTGCGCAGCACGGCCAGGTGCTGGAGCTGGGCTGTTGTTGCCTGTAGCTCCGCCAGCAGGGTTGCTGGGTGCTGCTGTCTTCCCCCGCTTGGCCCCTTGCTGAAAGAACGCCTGTCCGCGCTCAGTCCACCTCGCAACGGCTTCCGGCTGTTTCTTTGATTGCTCCAAGGCTGCGAGCAAAGCTCCGGTGAGTGCCTCGAATGGTAGAACGTCGGCGCCGACGACCTGGACCAGTTCGCCGAGCTGGGTGGTCTTCTGTGTCTTGACCTTCTTGGCCTTCTCCATGAGGGCCTGGAGTTCGGCGTCATAGTCACGTGGTTTCCGGGCCATTGGTCTGCCTCCGGGCCGTTGATTAGTTCCCGTCAGCCTAGCAACCTTCGGAACTTCTGGCCAACTCCCCTGGTTGCTGGCCCAAGCGAGCAGCGCGTCATTTGCCGACCGGAGCGCAGCGAAGGTCAGAGAGTAAATGCGCGCTTATATGTCGTTGCCGACATGCGTGAAGCTGAGTTAGGTTGCTGCCATCAAGTGCGAGCGGGAGCCATCCGCGTGGCGATTTATCACTTTAGCACGAAGATCATCGGCCGCTCTGGCGGGCGCAGCGCCGTGGCCTCGGCCGCCTACCGTGCTGGCGAACGCCTGCAGGACCACAAGCTCGGCCTCGATCACGACTACCGCGAGAAGGCCGGCGTCGTGCACCGGGAGATCATGTTGCCCGAGGGTGCCCCGACGCGCTGGTCGGACCGGGAAACGCTGTGGAACGATGTCGAGGCGGGCGAGAAGCGCAAGGACGCCCAGCTCGCCCGTGACCTGGAGATTTCCCTGCCGCGCGAGCTGGGCAAGGCCGAAGCGATCCGTCTGGTGCGGGATTTCGTGCAAGAGCAGTTCGTGTCGCGCGGGATGGTGGCGGACCTGAACGTGCATTGGACGACGACCCGGGACGGCGAGGCGCAGCCGCATGCCCACGTCATGCTGAGCATGCGCCGGCTTGAGCCGGCGTCGTCCGCGTCCGAGGAGATGAGGTTCGGGCCGAAAGAGACAGCTTGGAACGACCGTGCGCTGCATGCCGGGTGGCGGGAGCGCTGGGCGTCACTGGCCAATGAGCGGCTTGCCGAGTTGGGCCACGACGTGCGGATCGATCATCGCTCCTACGCCGCGCAAGGCATC
>JAABUU010004804.1_pt1 | contig 15618 bp, 25 predicted proteins | sample 5559301 | NCBI WGS metagenome assembly JAABUU01 (sample SAMN10711884, study PRJNA513360) | rock metagenome | isolation source: Antarctica rocks | place: Antarctica: Victoria Land, Richard Nunatak white | reverse complement strand
CCTTGATCAGTGCACCCAAATGCACATGTGCAGGCTTGCAGGCTGTTCTGGTAGCTGTCTGTGTGACTGTTACCATGACTGGGCTTGATGCTGTAGCCGCAGCTTGAGCTTGGGTTTCTTGTCAATGCTTTGTGCTTGCTGATTAAGTTTGTTATGAGCGGTCTGGCGTCTGGTTGGGCAAGCTGATCAGCAAAACCTGTGCAAAGCAGCCGGAGTGCTCAGCATCATACCACCCATCAAATGTATACAGGATGTGGTGCTGACAAACATACTCTGCTTTACATAGTATATATGTGTATGTACATATGTAGTATGCTTGTATGTTTTGTATAGTATGCATAGTATGTATGAATTACACTGTTATAGTGCCTGAAGGTGGACCTGTGCAAACTTGCTTTCCTTTTGACCATGCAGACCTGGCCGCCATGCAATGAAGACAAGCTGAGAGACTTCAGATGGGACACAACTCAGCCCCCGGCTGGATCCCATCATGTGAGCACTGAGCTGTCAAGTCAATTCAGCTTACAACAGCCAGAGCAGAGGTCAAGCTCAGACTTCAATTCTGAGGGGCTCAGGTCTGCATATCCTGAAGACGCAGCCGCAGCACCCTCAATTGGCAGCCCTCCTTCACAGGGCCAGACATCATTTGCAGGCTTGCACACATCAGGAGCTCATTTGTATTAGTGATGGCTGCATATATGATTCTCTCCTTATGACTCCCTTAGTGCAAATGTTTGCATATCTGTACTTCTGCTTGGACACTACAATGTATGTACATGGTATACCATGTTGCTGCAGCGTTCATGATCTGCTCATGACATGCGTACAGCAAGAGAAGGAACAGCAATAGGCGTAATCGTTGGTCACCTCATTGGCTTGAGAGCTTAATTGACTGAACAATTTTGAAATGTACCATGTTAGGTCAAACTCAACCCTGCCATCAACTTTCACGCCAGCGAACGCTCACAACATGTGAATGCACGCGCCACAGAGGTCTGCACACCAATCAAGAACACCGCATTCATAGCGTCGCGGTCTCAATCCAACGGTCCAGGGTGCTGCTTACCTTGCTGACCTGTTCATGCGGCGGACACTGACAGCTTTGAGCGCTCGACTCAACAGTTCTGTCGGTGCCACGCCGTTACTCGACTTGCAGGCTTGCATCAGCGATTCAATCTTTGCCTGTCAGGCACAGAGACCTCTCCAGCTCACGAGCTTGCTGCACTTCAGACCGTTTGCACAAGTAGCTCCTAGTCCCGAAGTCACCGTCCGCAGTCCGAAAGCTTTCAACACTGGCACGCATGACCTTGCAAGCTTCCCACTCGAACGGATACGGAATTTTAGTATCGTGGCACACATCGACCACGGCAAAAGCACCCTGGCAGACAGATTGCTGGAGTTGACCGGCGCGATCAAGAAAGGCTCAAAGACGCAGTATCTCGACAAGCTTCAAGTGGAACGGGAACGCGGAATCACTGTCAAGGTATTGCTCAATTTCTTCGCCACTAGTACAATGTTTTGCTTCAGGTGTGGTACTTGCCGTGTGACATACTTCATATTAGTCGTAGCAATGTATTTAAAGCTGCCATGATCACTACCCATGGTACAGGCACAGACAGCTTCTTTGATCTATGAGCATGAGGGTACAGACTACCTGCTGAATCTAATTGACACGCCTGGCCATGTGGACTTCAGCTATGAGGTCAGCAGATCGCTGGCTGCCTGCCAAGGAGCGCTCATGCTGGTTGATGCATCTCAAGGCATACAGGTGATGCTGCTCCCCTGCAGTTGCTGCTTATGCAGCTCAAGCGCACTGCAGCTACACTTTTGGCTCGCCACGCCTGCCCCAAACAAGTGCAATAGTTTGCTGTGGCCTTGCTGTACACTAGACCTGCCAGTTGACGCAGAAAGTGCATGTTGTCCCTGTCACAAGCAACATGCACATGGTGTGTGCTTGATGCTGTCTTGCAGTGGCTGCAAGCTCCATGCAACTGTGGCCGGTGCAAGGCCGTTTGCTTAGGCTACTGCTTGCTGAAGGCTTCTTGATCAAGCTTACTTGCTACAGTACCTCAGACGCTGCACGTGTCATGCAGGCTCAGACTGTTGCCAATTTCTTTCTGGCATTTGATCAGAACCTGGCCATTGTACCTGTGCTCAACAAGATTGACATGTCGTCAGCAGATCCTGACAAGGTTGCTGAAGAAATGCAGCAGGTACCCCTTGTTACTGTTGCTGTCACTGTTACTTCTTACTGTTACCTCTATGTTCTCAACCTTTCTGCAATGAGCATGCAGCATGGGTTTGCAAGGTTTTTGTACAGCCCTGCCTGGCATGCTGTGGGCCATATGTATGTAGGGTTTAGATTTAGGGTTCGCTTTATGTATCTAGGGTTTTGTGCATGTCTGGTGTTGGGTCTGGGGTAAGTCATGTGTCACGCAGAAGCTAAATAATGTTCTTACACATCACAAATGCTCTGCAGACCTTTGACATTGAGCCAGAAACCTGTCTGAGGGTTTCCGCCAAAACTGGCTTAGGCCTGGAGACAGTTCTGCCTGCTGTCATTGAGCAAGTGCCCTGCCCCACTGGCAAGCCTAACGGCCCCTTGAGGATGCTGCTGTTCGATGCCTTCCACGATGAGTACAGGTTTGCCTGTTGACTTTGTGCCTGCCAATGCCCTCAGGACGCTGCTCTGGCAAGACGTGCATTCTTGCATCCAACTATAAGCTGTCTGCGCTCGGTTGTTGTACTGTATACATACAGTCCATCACACACATAGGTTTGCAGATTGCATGCTTTGTCATGTATCTGGTCTGGTCAGCCCACCTACAAATGTGATATTGCTGTAGCAATGGAGTGTTCAGCGGTATTCCAATGAGTTGGCCGTAGACTGCTTAAAGATGCCTCTTGCGACTGGCAGTAGATATGGTCACTTGGACTTCAGTCACAGAGGAAACTTTGGAATGCTGGTTCTTGAAATTACAGCCTTCTAAAGTGTCCTTTGTGACTTAAAATCAAAGCAACAACATCTAGTGTCAGGTGCAACAGGCTTTCGGAGCAGTTTACGGCTATCTCACTGGAATACCGCTACATTTGGGTAAGCACCTCAAATTTAGCTGGCTGCAGTGCTTGTCTTGGTCCCACATACCATACAGCGCATTCTTACAGCAATGTTGATATGCAGACCTTATGCCAATGTGACGCCACTACATTACAGTCGCTTCCCAGCAGTCACTTCCTAGCGGGCAAAACAGCCCATGTTTGTGGCATTGCAGAGTCACTGGCACTCTTGGAGGACACTTGTGCATGCACGCTTCCTGTGATCTGCTTTGTGGCCACAGTCTTTCTCAGTCTGTGCAATATAGTTGGTGGCATTTTGGAGTCACCGGCACTCTTGGGCAAAACTTGTGCATGCATGCTTTCTGTATCCTGCGCTGCCTACTGTGCTTCACAATCTATGTAGTCTGGACCGTGGCAATTGTGTTGTTTCTGTGCAGGGGAGTCATTTGCTTGCTGAAGGTAGTAGATGGGAGCGTGATCAAGGGTGACAGAGTGATTGCCTCTTCCACTGGTGAAACGTATGACGTGCTGGAGGTAGGGTCTCCACTGTGACCCCCCCCTCACAACCCCCCCCCCCCCCTTGCCCTGTCATTGCAGTGCGCTGAGGTGTGCAAGGGGACTTTGCTGTTCAGGGTTTGGCTATATCGTCAAGCATGTATCTGTCCTCTGGAATGCTTACAACATGACACCAAGCAGCATCCAAGGCGTACACTGTCAGTGTGAAACAACATTGCCTGTTTATTATACCAATGTGCACATTGCAGCAACTCCGTATAGGGCAATCTAATTCAGCTGTTTTGCAAAAGCCGATTGGCTGATATGCTTCTGACGCATGTCAGTGGAGAAATTAGGCAAGATATTGCTAACCAGTACCCTCATAGCAGCAGGAGCAGCAGCATGCTCCTTAGCATCAGCTGCTCCTGCTGCTATGTGAGTGTTGATCAGCACTATCCTGCTTAGTTTCTCTATTGGCATGAATCAGAAAAGCATGTCAGCCAATCAACTTTGCAGCAGCAGGGGCTGCTGCTTGCTGGCCTCCATCATGCATGAACCTGCACTCACTGCCGCTCGAGCATGCATCCTTCATGGACCATTCAGAGCAAGGCTTGTCAACCTTACTGATGCGGAACCCTGAAATGCGCAGAAAGCTTCTGCATCAGCAAGGTTGACAAGCCTTGCTCTCAGCGGTCTGTGAAGGGCGCATGCTCTCAACATGAAACAGGTGCAGTTTGCGCTGAGTTGACTGGTTTTTAGTAGTTTGGGGCTGTCAAGAGTACACTGAATCGCTATCTGGCAGCAGATTTTTCAAATATCAAGTTGACAAGTTGTTGGCAAGATTATCAAACATTATTCAGCTCCCTGAATTCTGCCAAAAATGTATGTAGATGGTGTCAATGACTGCCAGGGTCAAAGGTGCACAATGCAGGCCTGGCAAAGAACGCTAGGCTTTCTTTCGAGCTCAGGCAGCGCAGATGTGTCACACGCCTGCAGACAATCTGCTCTTGCCAATTCAATTAAACTGAATCAGCTGCTGAGATGGTCTATGGCTGCTGACCAACCCTATGGAATGTTGGCTTACGCGCAATTGTTGCAACACTGAAGCATTTTGGCCTAAGCCTGTTTCCCCTTTTTGCACAAGGACCCTCTGTACTGACTAGTGTTTTTTTGCTTGACTTGAGGTTTTGACACTGTTAGAGCTGAGTTGAAGCAGAGCGTATGGCACAGCGGTATCAGCACCCTCTGTCATGTCATCATCACGATGACTACTGCAAATCTGTTGGAGCTGTACTGTTGAACCCCTCTGAATTTACCGCTGAGTATGTTGCATAGTTGATAGCCAGTCAGGTCTGTGGACTCCCTTGATGATCAGGGACTGATGGGTCCCAACCCAACGACAGAAAATACAAGTTGGTCAGTCCCATTATAAAAAGGGTTTAGGGTGTAGGTAATGGTCTGTCCATATTCCCTTGTAAGTAATAGTCGAACCGACTCATCGCAACTGGTCATGTCTCCGAGGCGCGCACCTGTAATCGCTCAATCTTACAATGCAAGGATGTTCGCACAACGAAACGTTAGTGCTGCCCGAGGTGGAGACAACCAGCCCAGCCATGCAAGCGAAGGATCGAGTTCACTTGAACGTGGGCGGATGGCTCTATGTGAACTACAGGCAGACTCTTGCAGCGGAGCCTCACAGCCTACTGGCAAGGCTAGGACAGCAGTCGGCACAGCCTGATACCACGGATCAGAACGGCAACATCTTCATCGACCGTGACGGCAGTCAGTTCCGACTCATATTGAAGTTCCTCAGGGACGGGTCGTGCTGTCTGCCGTCCACAGACCAGGCTGTTGAGGAGCTGCTGGTAGAGGCCCAGCACTATCGGGTGCGTGCAATATACCGGTTGTTGGTCATCAAGGATGTGAAAGCATCATAATGAACTCCAACCTGTCGCAGGTGCTCGGCTTGGTGGCACTCATTAAAACTCACAAAGCTTTAAAGGCCAGGCATCCTGCACAGTCAAAGTATTTGCCCTACAGGCTGATTCCAGTGGGAAGGTCTCTCAATTTCAAAGAATGCTTCACCATTTTAGCTAGCACATTTTTAGTTGCCACTGCGGCAGGTGTTGTCGTCATCACTGCTGTTGGAGTGCGGGAGATGAAAGAAATTTACAAGCTTGAAATGAGAAGAATGGATAGGTGAAGCCATAGCATGTTACTTTATGTCACAACCTACCTGTCTCATTCCTAGCATCACTGTGATAATCCTGCAATTGTAGGCAATCTTTACTATAGATGAAGAGTGATTGATCACTGACTTGATTCAGGCTGTTGGGTGTCAAAAGGACTCTGATCACTATGTTATACTTCCAAGTTTGCAGTTTGTTTGCTTGTGATCAACATCAGCTGTTCTTGCTACTCAGCTGCAGATAGATGTAAGAAAAGAAAACAAAAGACTACACCTTTCGGCGTCAATTTATGAGAAGCCAAGTATTCTACAGGGCTGCCCAGGGCAGATAGATGTAACATCAACAGTTGCTTACTGCGGAAGTATCATGCTGAGCCTGATAGCATATGCGAGAATGACACTCTCAACACAATCAGGTGCAGCTTGCGCTGAGTTGACTGCTTTGTTTAACACTTTGGGGCTGTCAAGAGTACACTGTATCTATGTCTGGCGGCAGATGTTCTGACATCAAGTCGACAAGTGGTCAGCAAGATGATCAACCATTATTCAGCTCTGTGACTTCTGCCAACACTGTAACACATACTATGTGGACTGTGTCAGCGACTGCTAGGGTCAAAGTTTTTGCAAAGGACGCTAGGCTTTCTCCCAAGCTGGGGCAGCGCAGGTGTGTCACACGAGACAAGCTGCTCTTGCGAACTTGATGCAACTGCATCAGCTGCTAGAGATGGTTCTGTATATTTTTGTTGCAACTGTAAGGAATGTTGGCTTACGCCCCGTTGTTGCAACACTGAATCCTTTTGGGCTAAGGTATTTTCCTCCTTCTGCACAAATACCCTCTGTACTGACTACTGCACTTTTGCTTGGCTTGTGGTTATAATACCATTGGAGCTAAGAGTACTGGCACCCTCCATCACGCCATCATCACAATGACTACTGCAAATCCGTTAGAGCTGTATTGTCAAAGCCCTCTTAACTACTGCTGAGTGTGTTGTATCTTGATAGCCAGTCATGTCTATGGAATTCCATCTATCATCGATGATCTGGGGCCTGATGGGTCCCAAAGACAGGCAATGCAAATTGATCAGTCCATTATGGTCTGTCCATATTCCCTTGTAACAGTCGAACCGACTCATCGCAACTGGTCATGTCTCCGAGACGCGCACCTGTAATCGGTCAATCTTACAATGCAAGCATGTTCGCGCAATGAACCGTCAGTGCTACCCGAGGTGGCAACTACTGGCCCAGCCATGCAAGCCCAGGATCGAGTTCACTTAAACGTGGGCGGATGGCTCTTTGTGACTTACAGGCAGACTCTTGCAGCGGAGCCTCACAGCCTACTGGCAAGGCTAGGGCAGCTTTCGGCACAGCGTGATGCCACAGATCAGAACGGCAACATCTTCATCGACCGTGACGGCAGTCAGTTCCGACTCATACTGAATTTCCTCAGGGACGGGTCGTGCAGTCTGCCGTCCACAGATCTGGCTGTCGAGGAGTTGCTGGTAGAGGCCCAGTACTATCGGGTGCGTGCAATATACCGGTCGTTGGTCATCAAGGATGTTAAAGCAACATAATGAACTCCAACCTATTGCAGGTGCTTGGCTTGGTGGCATTCGTTGACGCTCACAAAGCTTTGAAGGCCAGGCATTCAGCAGAGTCAGGAACTTTGCCAACCAGCCCGATTCCAGTGAGAAGGTCCCTTACTTTCAAGGAATGCTTCACTATCGTAGCTGTCACGTATATAGCAGTCACTGTGGCAGGTGCTGCCATCGATGCTGCTGGAATGCGGGAGATAATTAAACTGAACAAGCTGGAGACAAGAAGAATGTACGAGCTGAGACGATAGCTGTCACAACCAACCTGTCTCATTCCTAGCATCACTGTGTCATGATGATGATAAATTCTGCAACTGAAGGCAACACTTGCTGTAGATGAAAAGTGGTTGATCCTTGCATTGATTCAGGCTGTGGGGCGTTGAAAAGATTCCAATCACTATGTTACACATCGAAATCTGCAGCCTGTTTGCTTGTGATCGACATTAGCTGTTCTTGCTACTCAGCTGCAGATAGATGTTGCTTACTGCAGAAGTATCATGCTGAGCCTGATAGCAGACATGCAATTCAAACTCCATAAGCAAATCAAAATCATAAAGGCACTGCAAGCAAAGTAGCAAACAACATGACAGCTGCACTGACCATGTTTTGTCTGGTGTGTGCTGCATAGAATACTCCCTCAACGACGATCACAGTCTAGCTCTACAGACATATTATATGGCCAAATCAGATGTCAGAATTGGGCGACAGAGACGGCTGTACTGATCTGCTGCACCATATTATGCTAGGCATCATGTGTACAGGCCAACTACATTGTTGCTTCCCTGTCTTAAGTGACAAGCAAGCTGTCAGCATACCACTGCACAGCAACGTACCGTCGCATAACACAGTTGGTTGATTCCAGAATTTATTGGTGTCTGCAATGACTGTCACTGCACCTGGTGTGTGGACAGATTAAAGTCTCACGAGCAGACGCATTTGTTCACGGCCACATTGCCTCCAGGGTCTTGACTGCAAGGATGTATCATTGTAGTCAGCCGTCACACATTACCTTGAAGATTGTGACTGCAAGGATGTATCATTGTTGTCAGCTGTCACACATTACCTCAAAGATTGTGACTGCAAGGATGTATCATTGTAGTCAGCTGTCACTGCAGTGGTGCCCAACTGCAATATGAGGTTGCTACCGTGACAAGTTGAGTTTGCATGGTCACCAGTGTCATCATTATACAAAGTATCTGCACACAACGCATTGGCTGCAAGCTCATGGCCTTACACGTTGCAGCTGCAGCTGTAACCACACGCTATGCGCTAGCTAAATGATGTCTTGTGTCACTGAATTTGAGAACTATTGTAATGTTTAAGCTTTCCGGCTCATGGTGAGCTGGGCAACTGCCAAAAAGCGGAAGCATGATTGCTATTGTCATCAATGAAGTGAACAGCATCACAGCCGCCATGGCAGGAAATACCAAATGGTGTAAACTGTGATTGCCATGCCATGATGCAGACATGCTAACCTGACTGCAGCATTGGTGTGTTCGAAAGAAGAGAAAAGCCCAAGGGTGAGGTACATTGGGGTTGCCTGCGGCTTGGTGTGTCTGCTCCCACATCCATTGTCACTCATGGGCAATAGCAAACATGCATTGTATGATGGCTGCAAAGCGTATTCCCACTTGCAAAGCTGTTGACTAGCCAACAAGCTGTTGCATTGTTGGCATGAAGGACACCCATTCCACCAACAATCCCAATCTCTCTTAACCAGTCTGCACCTGCTCATGCTTCCTTTGGATTCACTGCAGGTTGGTGTTTTGGCGCCGGAAGCTGTTCCCACAGGCAAGCTATGCACCGGGCAAGTTGGGTACCTCATCACGGGCATGAAGACCACCAAGTCTGCCAGGGTGGGGGACACCTGGCATCTGGCCAAGCAGCCTGTTGAGGCACTGCCCGGCTTCAAGCCAGCCAAGTCCATGGTCTTCTCAGGTAGGCTAAAACTCAACTGCCGCCACAAACCGAATGGTGTTGCTGCATGATGCTGATTCCTTGCGTCGCGCATGTTGCTTGACCTCGTGCAGTAGGATACCTTGCAAAGCCTTTGTGAAGTTGGTCATCTCTGAAGGCAGTGGGAGAAAGGCCACATGTGGGTTCACGGTGCATGTGTACCTGGGCTTGCTGGACATGAAGGGCAGGCTGGAGACCTGGCTAAGCAACCAGTCAATGCACTGCCACACATCTGGTCTTATATCTCCAAACGATGGCTAATGTGACCCCTGTGTTGAGATCTGCAGTGGCCTCTGGAGGTGCTGTTGCATACCAGGGAGCAAGCTGCTACATGTGCTGGATCATTCATGGATCACGCTGTCTTGCATGGGATCACAACTTGTGATCCTAGAGCGGAACACAGCAATCTCCAACCAGCTGCTGCAACATGCTACGATTCTCTGAGCAGTGATGTGGTGTGCAGGCATGTTTCCCATCAGTGGCGCTGACTTTGAAGCCCTGAATGCAGCAGTGGAGCGCCTCACGCTGAATGACGCGTCTGTGTCAGTGAAGAGGGAGAACAGTGCGGCTCTGGGAGCTGGATTCCGCTGTGGGTCAGTCCCATGCCTGCCTGAGATTGGCAACTCTTTGTCAGCATTGTACACTTCTTCATTCATACATAGTCAGCGATTGTCATCAGTCAATGTCAGCGTTGCTAGCTGTACAACATTAGCTGGCGTTGCTTCCACAACAGCAGCTGCTATCGCACCACCTGCTGAATGTGTTGTGCCTTTAGTTGCTGCTGGAGCAAATGCCACACCTGCACAATTTAGGACATAACAAATGCAGCAGAAGGCAAATGTGGGTGCCCCCCCCCCCCTCCCCCCTTCCTAGGCTGGGGGCACCTCCTTGGATTGTGGAGAGACTGGACACTGGTTAAGAAGGTGGCCTTAACCAATATCCAGTCTCTCCACAATTAAAGCACCCTGACCAGACAAGGGCAACAAGCCCGGTGAGGGCAAATGCTTTAGTTGTGGAAAGACTGGACACTGGTTCCGGGAGGTTCCCCCAGCCCAGGAAGGGGGTGCGCCCACATTTGCCTATTGTTCCATCTGTCGTGAGCTGCTGGTGGGAGTTGCTAAAGGCAGAAGTGTAGTCTTACACAGCATTATGATATATATGTTTATTATATGTGGATTATTATTTTTTAAGTATGATTATTGTAGTATATATTTGTTATTCGTTACAATGATAATGCCTATTGTATGTATTCGATCCTTGCATTGCATGGTATGGGCTGTGCCAGCTGCAGAGATGAGCTGTAGCTTGAGCAATTTCAAACATGTCAAGTACCATGCAATGTAGGTTGTTGGGTCAATTACATATGGAGGTGTTTCAACAGCGCCTTGAGCAACCACAAACATGTCAAGTGCCATGTGATGTAGGTGTTTGGGTCTATTATAATATGGAGGTGTTTCATCAGCGCCTAGAGCAACCACAAACATGTCAAGTGCCATGTGATGCAGGTTTTTGGGTCTGTTGCACATGGAGGTGTTCCATCAGCGCTTGGAACAGGAGCACGGAGCAGATGTCATCACAACAGCCCCCACCGTGCCCTTCCACATTCACTTCCCAGACAAAACAGTGCTGCACATCCAGAACCCGTGAGTCTTCTTCACAGCCATGCCTCCGTGCATGGATGCACATGTGGCTCTCAAGAGTAGCAGGTCTACGGCTAGTTGCATGCAGTTGCTGCTGACTGGGAGAATGTACCAATTGGCTGGTCCTGGCTGACATGCAGAGCAAGGGGCTCTGGTAGAATTTGGCAGTGCTGGTGGCAGCTTTCATGCCCTTCCTAGTTTAGCAGTGATTTAGCATTTTGTATCCTTGCCATCCCTCCCTGAACCGTAAACCCTCTCTGGCAAATCCTGGCAGCTTGGTGGCTGCTTTCATGCCCTACAATTCAGCTTCGATTTTAGCACTGTGCATCCCCATCAATTCTCCCTGAACACTACATCCTACACCACAGAACTGATGAAATTGCCTGCCCTGTTTGGTGAAATGACCTCTATGAAACTGCAGGTCTCAGTTTCCCATCAACAAGAAGGTGTCATCAGTGGGTGAGCCGACAGTGACAGCTACGGTGCTGACGCCCACAAGCTATGTGGGCAGCATCATGCAGCTGTGCACAGACAGACGGGGAGACCTGCTAGAGCACAACATCCTGGGCCACAGGACTCTGCTCAGGTCAGTTTCGTGATTTAACAATGATAAGAACAACAGTAATCATCATAATCATTACCATAATACTAATAATACTACTAATAGTAACAATAATAATAACAGCGATAATGACAACAATGATAACAACAATAACAATAGTAATGACGAAGACGCAGGCTCAACCAACAGGCATCAGGTGCATGCGACACAAGTCTGCGCCCTCCAGACAGGCTTGTTCAGAGCATCTCGTGATTGCAACAGTGTAAAACACAAGTAAATACGTCAAGACCCCAGCTTTTCAGTTAGGCTGTTGAGCCTTCTTCTTAGTGGCATAAGTCTCCAGTGACAAAATTCCAAAATGTACACTTGTCAGCAAACTGCCAGGGACAATGCTGAGCCTTTTATCTGTTGTTGGGTTCTCCATGTGACTTTCGACGCCGCCCCTGTGCCTTCTGTTTGCCTGTTGTTAGCCTCTGTGGCAGCCTCTGTCCCTTTCATGGGCCTCCAATCTGCCTTTTCATGGGAGCCTTTGTGCCCTTGTGGCTTAGTGTGCAGCTGCCGTCTAGCAACACCCACATGCACCTTAGATGATGATCATCATCAACATCATTCTGCCTCTTGCATTGCTATGCAGCTATGAGCCACAGCAACTTGTATTTATAACAACACACGAAATGTGGGCTTAGCCAACAGGCATCAGGTGCGTGCGAAGCAGGTCAGCTCCCTCCAAACACACTTGTTCCGCAATTTGTGCCTTTCATCACCTCAAGGCTCAGAAGAAAGCACAATGGCTTTTTCTTGAAGCAACATGAGGCATGGTATGCAGGTACACACTGCCGCTCTCAGAGCTGGGTGGAGACTTTTATGATGAGCTGAAGTCCGTCTCTTCAGGCTATGCCAGCTTTGACTATGAGGAAGCAGAGTACAGGTATGCTTCAGCTTGCGCACACTGAATGGCCTGTGTGTCTTGGCTCATGGATGGCTGACTGTCTGCATGAGTCCATGACAAGTGCTGTCATGTTAGCTCAACAGGACATGCATACATCCTGTACCATGTTGTGTTGCAAGACATGTATTAGCCATGCCCTACAGCCTTCCCTTCTGTTTGCTTGCCTTTCCCTTTCCCTCCCCTCTCCTCCCCTCCGATGTCGACCCCTTCCCTTCCCACCCCTTCCCACCCTTCCCACTTAGTGCTTGAGAGCAGCATGCAGCAGTCTGATGTGCATGCATTAGCATCTGTTCTTGTAACAAATCACCTTGTCTCTCTTGTGTGTAAGCAGCCGGTGCAAGGTTGTGTGTATATATGAGCATGGAGCCTTGTGTTGTTAGCTGTACATTGGGTTGCATCCTTTGTTTCAGCAGGCTGTGTGGAATGCAGGCAAGCTGACCTGGTGCGCCTGGACCTGGTCCTGAATGGAGACGCAGTGGATGCTCTTGCGCGTGTTGTGCACAGGCAAGTCGCGCTGTGCTGTGCTGTGCTGTGCTGTGCTATTCTGTGCTGTGCTGTGTTGCGTCGTGTTATGCTGGCATTGTGCTGTGTTGTATTGTGTTGTGCTGTGTCGCGTCGTGTTGTGTCGTATTGTGTTGTGTTGGATTGGGCTGTATTAAGTCATGTCATGTCATGTTGTGCTGTTCAACAGTACGCTATGATGTGTTGAGCTGTATCACGGTTTTAATTGAGCACTCTGGTGCAGGAGCAAAGCGCAGTACATGGGGCGCAAGCTGGTGACAGCCATGAAGGACAAGCTGGGCAAGCAGCTCTTTGAAGTGGTCATCCAGGCCTCGGCCAATGGCGACATTGTTGCCAGGGAAACCATCAAGGTGGCTGCATGCTGACACTGAGTGCTGTTGCTTGCACAACAAATGTAGTCTCCTCAATGAATGCAGATCAGCCCTGTTGTCAGCGTGTCTCATCATCTGGCCTTCCAAAAAATTGTGACACATGCTGTGCAGTGCTGATGTGCATTTCAGCAGGGCATGCTGCTGCTGCTGTGACAGGCGTCTTGAGCGCAAGAATTGAGATCTTGTAGCAGAGCACTGTGCATGTTTTGTACTAGTGGATGAATTTGTGCTGGATGTGTGGACGAGTGCATATCAGTCGCACCATTTTGACTTTGCAAGGTGCTCACACATGCACATCTATACAGCAGCATTATTACCTGGCTCCCTTGCCAAAATGCAGGCCCTGCGCAAGAATGTCCTAGCCAAGTGCTATGGCGGGGACGTCAGTCGGAAACGGAAGTTGCTGGAAAAGCAGAAGGAAGGCAAAAAAAGGATGCGCAGAGTAGGTTCAGTGGACGTACCACAGGATGTGTTTCATGCCCTCATGAAGACAAGCAGCTGAGCATAGCAGCAGGATCCGCTTGTACAGGCACGCATCTCCCTGATGGACTTGTGCTACGGTTCTGCCGGCACAATAAGGCATGCGGCCTTCCTATTTGCCTATTTTTTATTAAGCGCTCTGAAACCAATTGACAACACGTTGACTTTTTTACAGTCTTTGCAAAATTGCACAGGCAAAAGCGGATCTCGAGCCTTCGGTTAAGTCGCAAAGCTGTGAGGGTTAGCTAACTCTATAGACGCAATCGCCCGCGACGCAGGCCATGTTTGCTTCGAGCAGTAAAGGGCTGCATGCCTTCAGCTTGACCGGGCAGGTGACGTCAATAGGGCTCTCCGATACTGTCGTTTCTCAGGCGACAGCTCGTGATGACACTCTGCTGGCTGCTGTGCCAGTCATACACGCCGTACACGAAATGATGAGCTACGTTGAAGAAGACTCACGTGAGCAGCAGTCCGGATTGTTCTTGTTTGATCTGTCCAAAGGTGTTCAACCGAAAATGAAAGGCAAAAGGGTCTACGACGGCAATGTCAAGTCATGTGCCATCGGCAAGCAAAGCACTAGTGGCAAACAGCGCTGGTATGCCGGCACCGAGCCAGCCGATGTCGTGATGTCAGAAGACACTGGAGCGACGTGGGCAGACACCAGCTCGTTCCAAGCGATACCTGGCAGAGAAGATTGGTGAGTTCTGCATTAGCTGTGCAACATCCTGCTCATGCCTGTGAGGGTTACGGCAGAGCAAGAGTACTGAACGGCATGCCGGTGCATGTACACTGCAGTGCTGCAGACAATCCAAACCGAAGGTCAACAAACGCATTGTCGTTGAAAGGGCTTTGCCAGTCGCATGGATGATAGCAGCGTCAGATCCGCTGAGTCTGACTAAAAGTGTATTGCATACAGGACATTCCCAGGACCCCCTCACATACCTCACACTCTGAGCATAGACTTTGCAGCTAGCCCCAAGGCTAATGGTGATGCAACAGCAGAGGATGTTGTGTTTGCTGGCATAGAGGTTGGCGGCTGTCTGGTCTCTGCTTCAGATGGTTTGTGGGAAACACGACATGGGAGCATCATACCAAACACCGACAGGCCTCAGCTGTGCATAGACGTGCATCAAGTGCGCCCAGACCCTTTCAACCCCAACAGGTCAGGAATGCCAAAGGGCCAGCTGTGGCAATGGCCCCTGCATGCAGCGTGTTGTTTGCAATCCTCATGCACAATGCCTTGTTTGACACATACAAATACAAGCTGCCAGCTTAAGAATGGCTGTATAGCTTCACAGCTACAGTCGTTCAGCTTCCCTGTATTTGCTACCAGGCTGTTCTGCTACATGCATTGCTTGCTGCTGCCATGTTAAAGTCAATAGCTGGTGCCTGCGTGAATACTTGTGGTGGGTATTTGTCTGCAACTGAAGAGGCTATCTGATAACCACCCTCTGCCCGCCATGTACAGCTCAATGACAGCATTCATGAGCAAAATAAATCAAGGAACAGCTGTCACTCAGCAGGTCGATCAGGAGTCCAATAACAGATTGTCATGCTGCATGCAGGCTGCACAGGTGCTGTTAAGAATGCACAGGAGCCAAATTAGCTGCATACAGAGAGAATGACACCCTTGTAATCAGAGGAACAAGGAGAATGGAAACAATTTACAGAGACAAAGATAACCTTCTAATCCAGGAAAACAAGGAGAGTTGTACCATATAGGTGGTATGCAACCTGTGGGGCTACCCCTCAAGTCAGTGGGGAGGGGGGTACCTTTGTGACAGAGGACCAGGGTGCCAGCTGGAG
>JAABUU010004803.1_pt1 | contig 15619 bp, 14 predicted proteins | sample 5559301 | NCBI WGS metagenome assembly JAABUU01 (sample SAMN10711884, study PRJNA513360) | rock metagenome | isolation source: Antarctica rocks | place: Antarctica: Victoria Land, Richard Nunatak white | reverse complement strand
GACGACCCTCGCTGGATCTGACATGCGCCACTTTTGAGTCCAAGCGACGGGCCGGCCTCGGGTGCGCCCCGCACCTGCTCGGGTATAGCCGTGAAGAAGACGCGCCAGACCTGGCCGGCGATCTGCTGCACCGCAAAGCCGCTGATGACCACGAGCACCACGTCAAACAGACGCGCATCCGGCCGCAGCGGCCAGGGCGCCTTCGCAGCTTGCAGGATGTCCGCCAAGCGCAGCCGCCAGAACCCTGCAGGCCGCGCGGCCTCGTGTCGACTGCTGACCTCTGGTCGCAGCGTGCAAGCCAATTGCAATAACGCACAATCTGGTGTACGGGGCTGACTACCTGTCAAAAATCAGCGCGTGACCTCCTTTCATAGCAAGCGCAGGTGGGCCCACAGCAGAAGCAACAGTGCTCGGGCTCTGCAAGCAACTAGAGCGGCCTCGTGACTCCCAGACGAGCGCAGGCTGCACCACCCGCAGTGGGCAGTATCCAGGGGACAGCGTGTCCACCGCGGCGCGCTGGCCTCTGCAAAGCGCGCGCGCACCAGGCCCCGCGGCCGCGGTGAACAGGTGCACGGCGACCATGACGTAGTTGGCCTCGGTCACGCCCCAGTAGCCGTTGCCGTACAGCATCACGCCCGTGTGGTACTCCTCCCAGTGCGCCGCCAGCCAGGGCCCCATGATCGCCATGTGCCCCGCCACCGTCTGCCAGCTGAAGCCGCCGCTGATGGAGGCGGCCAGCGTGGTGACCACCAGGTGCACCGCGAGCGCGTCGCAGCCTGCGGCGCGCGCAGCGGGCGCGCGACGCGTGAGCAGGGATGGGTCGGCCGCGGCCGGCGCGCTGCCCAGCCCGCGGGGCTGGCCGCAGCGCATGGCAGCAACATCTGCACGCCTCGCGGGGCTGTGCGGGCGCGGTCGTGCAATGCGGAGTGCCTCCAAAGAGGTCCTCCTGCTGAGCAGTGGCAATGCGGAGGGAGGGGTGCCGAACCGTGGTCAAACAGCTGGCCGAGCGGCGACGAGCTCGACGTGCGCCGGGCCTGCTTGCCATCCAGGCAGTCCAGGTGCAAGTACGCGAGGCAGGCCAGGCCACAGCCCGTGTAAACCCACCGCGGCGCGTCACCTGCGTCATGAGCGCAGGCCCATGGGCTGCATGTCTCGAGCGCACCACGACGGGACGTCAGCCCTGGCACCACAACCACCGTGCATACCTGCACATGCAGCCGCCGTTCTGAAGCATGCCCTGGCAGGGAGTATGGGCTGGCTGTGACAGCAGGCTGCATACAGCGCCTTGACACGAGAAAGCGTGACGTACACACTGGTCTGACACGCTCTGAAAGCTGTAGCTAGTGTGCTGTCTGTGCTGGGAGTGCCGCACCTTCCATGCTGGAGAGGTAGGCCCAGGACACGACATAGGCGAGGACCAGGCCGAACAGGCCAGTCAGCGTAATGAGGTTCGGCGCAAGCCAGCGCGGGAGGCGCTCGGTACACCCTGTTGCTCAGCAAGAGGTGCACTGAGAGGGGGCACGTGTAGCATCGGTGGCATTTCTGCATGCATAGCACCCAAGGAGCAGGAAGGTGCGAAGGAGCGTACAGTTCCAGAACGGCTGGTGCCAGTCATCCAACACTGTGTAGCCAGCAGGCTTGTATTGGTATGTGCGCAGGCCCTCCAGCGCCCGCTTTGATAGCACAGGCATCTGCCACGCGGTCTGCACGCGCTGGCGGCCGTGCTGAGCCGGCTCTGTGCTGCCGCACGCGCCTCCAGGGCTGCTCACGCCAGCTAGAGCACCAGAAAGTCGATGCAGCTGATAGTGCGCTTTGCTGGTCATCAAGAGTTGCAGCCTGCCGTATGCCCTGCTTAGCCGTTGCAGAGAGGTCTTATGGCCCTGTGCTCTGCAGCTGCGGCCTAGCGCAGTTACACTGCATCAATTGTATCTGACATACGCACACCATACTTCCCATCCGATCACATGCGCGCAGGTTACAAAGCTTTGCGTGCAGCCCTCACATAGCAACTTACTTCGCGCCTTTGCAGCGCACCCTCCCCACGTCCACGCCTGCCCCTGTCCCTTCTATCCTAGCCCCACACGCGCATCACACCACAAGAGCCTCTCTGGACAGCAACACTCAGCTGCGCGCAGCACGCAGTCCTTGCAACAGCTGGAAGCAACGCGCAGAGCAGCACAGGCCAGCGCGTGTGGTCGCAAACCAGACATGTGCATAACACCCCCGCCTTCGCATGCACCTAGGCATGGCGACCCCTATATTGCCTGCGCTGCATGCACGTCCCAAGGCCCTTGGCATACGAGATGCCCTGCCCTGCCCTGCCCTGTCAGCACATGCACTGCTGGCACAGTACACGCAGTGCTGCCACAAGTCAACAAGCGCGCCAAGATACATCGCAGCTCTGCAACTCACACGCACTCTTCCTGCCCTGCCAGTCCTGCAAAAGAAGCACATGCAGCCAGCTGCGCGAACACGCTCCGGACTGAACAAGGACTGCAAGTACACCTCTGCTACATGGCTCACAACTGCGCATGCCCCGCCAAGCTGGCCAGCCGAACGTTGCTCAGGCCCTGCATGGACACCTCTGGCTCACACAACAGACTCAAGCGCGCACCCTGCCTCACACACCAACTTGCATGGTCATGGCTAGCCGCAGAAGCAGAGGCACAGGGGCCACACAGGGTTCCCTGACGGCCATGCTGTGCGTGCATGCACAGCCTGGACGCCTCCGCCACTCGCGCCGGGCAGCCTCAGCACAGCACTCCCGGCATGCCGCAGCCTCACTAAGCTGACCCCTGCGTAAGGAGCGGCTGCCAGACCTGGCAGCGCGTGTCAGGCCAGCGACAGCCCCAAGCAGCACGACGCAGCTGCCTGGCATGGCAGCGCCCCAGAGCGTCTCCCGGCGACCGTGGCGGGCATCCGCCACGGCCACACGCCTACTGCATGCACGGCCCATTCGCGGCCGGGCTCTGCGGCGCGCATGTGCTCAGCGTGGTCACGCTGCTGCGCTCCCACTTCACCACGTCGGGCTTCAGCTGCGTCCAGGCGCCGGCGGCGGGCACGCGCACGACGGCCGCGCAGCCCTCGGCGCTGAGCGGTGAGGCCACGCTCTTGCCCAGCTCCAAGATGCACAGCGAGCGGCAGGCGCGCAGGTCCAGCGCGGTGAAGTAGATGCGCAGCACCAGCACCTTCAGCGACAGCATCCACAGGCTGCGCGACGCGCTCGCCATTTCCTGCGCCCGCCGTGGTGCCGCTCAGGCGCTGCACGCGCTGTGCGAAGCAACAGCGCACATGGCACGTTTGCATGGGAAATCACCCCGCTGATACAAGGCGTGTACACATTTGTGAAAGCTCCGAGCAACAGTCAGGCACACAAATAATTCCGGGCTCGGAGAAGGATTCTCTTTGAGATACGCACCAACTGCACCCTCATACATACTGGCTGCCCTCCCGATGTTGCTGCTGCCTCCTTGACACAGCAGTGCTCAGTCACCAAACCTCCACTCCACGACAAGCCTGTCTAATTCTACAGCTTGCTACACTGCAAAGACGCGTTACCACATTGCAGGCTGCACAGGCCCGCACCTCCTCATAGCAGACCGTGGGCTGCCGGAACTCGAGCGCCTCCAGCGCCGTCAGTTGCCGCAGCGACCAGAACAGGCACCCTGGACAGACCTGCACGCGCGCAAACACGGCTGAGCGCACGAGCGCGACGGCGAGGGGGTTACGAGAGCCAAAGGACACGATAGAGGCAGGTAAGAAGGATTTAGCATACACTGTCGTATATCCAGGCAGACGGCCACAGGTAGCAGAAGAAAACGCACTTCCTGCCTGGAGGCACCAGGCCCGAGCTCTGGCACTGGGTCCAGGGGGCCGCACCGGCACGGTGATGGTCAGGCTGCGCAGGCTCTGCTGCGCGCCGAGCGCCTCGGGCTCAAAGTGCATGTAGAAGTTGGTGCGGCAGCCGATGCCGGACCACTCCAGGTGCTCCAGGCGCATGCCGCCATCGGCCGCGCGCGCGAGCGCGTCCAGCACCTCGGCGCCCTCCTCGTTGGGCCAGGTGCGCATGCACAGCGAGCGCAGGCTGCTGGGGAACATTGCGGACGCGTCAAAGCCGCTGCGCGCGCGCGCGCGCCCACGCGGTCAGCGCCCCGCGGCAGCGCTGGGCGGCAGGCCCCATGCGCGTCGGGCTCCTCGCCGGCAAGCCACCCGCGCGACATGCAACATGACAGTGACAGGGCTGTGCTGCAGCAAGTACGAAGGCTCCATATGTGACAGTATTTGCAAGCTCAAGCACGACATGCCTGTCCTTGTGTCCGACCAACCGTGTTCAACGCTCGCCACACGCTCGCATCTCGGCGGCCCGTTGCGTGGCAAAGGGGCAGCACAGTGGAGCGCTACAGCACAGTGGACCGCTACAACCTCATTTCAGCAGCTGCGCGGCCAGCGGCGCACCAGAACCAGGGCTCGCAGACGTCCAGGCGCGTGAGCCCTTTCAGCGCACGGCAGTCGTGCGGCAGCATCGGTGAGCTGGCCACCAGGCTGGCCAGCGCGGCGTACGTCGGACCGGCCAGCACGGCCTTGGGCACAGGCGCAAATGCGGCCGCGCGCTTGTGGCTGGCCGCCACCTGCAGGCTGGCCAGCGAGGCCGGCGCGGCGCCGCCGGCCCAGACCAGGTGCGCGGGCGCGCGCTTGCCGCGCGCGCTGCACACCGCCAGCGCGTTGCTCAGGTCCAGGCTGGCCAGGCAGGGCGCGTCCAGCACGAAGCTGCTGGACAGCAGGTGCAGCTCCGAGCCGGCGAGCGACAGCGTGCGCAGCGTCGTGTGCCCGGCCGACAGCAGCGGCAGCGCGCCGCCGCGGCACGCGCCGCCGGCGCCGCGCCCTGGCTGTATGTCGCACGCCAGCAGCGCCAGCTCGCGCAGGTGGCCCAGGCCGGCCAAGCGGTCCAGGCGCACATGCTGCTGCTCCAGGCGCAGCACGGCGAGCGAGCTCAGCTGCCCCGCTGCCGCGACTAGCTGGCGCGAAGCAGGCGAGGGCTGGTGGATGGAGAGGACGCGCATCCCGCGCGCGCCGGACCCCAGCAGCAGGCGCAGCAGCGTGTCGGTGCGGTACGCCAGCTGCGCCTGCTGCGTGGCCGTGTAGACTCGCCGTGACGCGAATCTGACCTCGCGCGGCCGGCAGACGATCGCCGACCAGGCCTGCGGACATGCAGCGAGCGCAAGGATAAGTACGGCCGCGCCGCGGGGCAAGGTGTTGTCAGGCAGGTCCTGTGCCACGCCGGGTGCCTCAGGGGGCCTTGACAGACTGCTGTGTCGCACCTTGCACACGAGCGCAAGTGCCTGGAAGCCGTCGGGAGTCAGGAAGGCCGCAATGCAGTCCAGCAGGTCGTCTGGGAGCGACGTCCAGCCCGGGGCAGCCGCAGCGGCGGCCGCGCAGGCACACCGCCTGTGCTTGCGCCTGCGCGCGGGGGAGGGGAAGCAACTTCATGTCCCAATCCTTGGTGCGCCGGAGAACCAGCGAGCCGCGCAAGCAGAGTGCGCTCTCAGCTACACACTGCCACGGCGGTGCACCCTGGTGTGAGGGCGCCGGTGCTGCGTTGGGGGGACACCCCGCGCGCGCACCTTGTTTCCAGCACCATCTCGTGGCGTGACCTGGGTGTGCGTCAGAGCTGTCAGGAGTCGGAACCCCAGCGCCGAGAAGAGGCAGAACGCGCGGGCTTGCTGACTACTAAGACGCTGGGCTCGGCCTCGACCCTGCTGCGCAGGTTCTAGGGATTTGCATCCTCCCGCATGGAGGATGCATTCACACACAAGGTGTTGCGCAGGGTTGGCCTCTGTTCCTGAGGTGTCCCTGCCATGTTGATAGCTGTGTCAACACGTATGGCGGCCACATGGTGTGGCCCACTGAACTTTCAGTCATCATGATTTGCATGGGTCACTGCTAGGCACACTGATACCTGCTAAGCAAGATCCTGCTCAATCACGGTCCTTACTAGGCACAGAGGGAGGGCGCAAGCGTTGTTACTAGTCACAGAGGGTGGGCGGAACGCATGTAGCAAACCTCTGTATCGGGTTGAAGCCTGGTGTGGTGGCTGGTTTGCATGCCCATGGGCATTTGCATGGGCTGCACTTGGCAAGAGCAAGATATGTGCTGTACTACTATGCATAGCACCTTGCCTGGGACGTCCATAAGCAGTGCGGAACCCACGAGTGGCATATTGCGAGGCTGTGCATGGCTGGGCACCGCGCTTTGCACAAGCATCTCATGGATTCCAACGCAACTATGCGCATACAAAGCTGCTTAGGTTTTACGAATTATGCTGACCGAGGTAACATCAGCCACTGCGTTGCAAACAAGGCTACCGACCAACAGAGAAGGCCATCACCATGCGTTGTGCTATGTGCATGGCACAGACACACCGGCTTGTGTCGGCACACACACGCCTTCCGCCCAACACAGGCCCACGCGCTCGGCGTAGCACTTGCACTCGCGTGCATGCCTACCCGAACACCTGAGGTACGGTGGACAGTCTGTCTGCAGCATAGCCACACTAGTGCCATGCGCTCCCTTGCCGCCTGCAGGCGGCGAGGGGCAGCCGCCTTGCTCAAGGCTTTCGCACCGCTGTCTGATACGCAGTCTGACGTGCATTTGACGTACAAAATACAAGAAGCTCTAGCTTGCTAGGAGAGGGGCAAATTGAGAGGGGGCTGGCGGCGACAACCACCAGCTGCAGCCGCTCGTGAAATGCGCCCGCCTACCATGTTCAGACAAAGGGAGACTGACAGACAAAAGGAAAGTGGCACACTGCGTGTCTGCAGCCTGGCAGACATGTGGCTGGCTGAGGCTGGCGTCCTGCAAGCAGCGTGCATACGGAGTCGAGCTCTAGTGCCGCACCACGGCCGGCGCGGGCCGATTAGACGCTCAGAAGAACATGCGTGCCGCTCCCTCTTGTGTCTTCACGCCAGCGCTGGGCGCCGCGCCGCGCTGCTCGCGCGCAGGCGCCGCGCCGGCGCTCGCCAGCGCCCGCCGCGCGTACAGGGCGCCGCAGCCGGACGCGGGCGCGCCCTGGCTGCCGCGCCGCACGGCCCGGCACAGCGCCACCACGCCGCCGGCGCCCAGCTTGTCCGCCAGGCGCTCCGCCGCGTCCAGCTCCTGCGGCTGCAGCCCCTCCGTGTTGTCCGCGGCCCAGCCGCGCGCGGTCAGGCTGGGGCAGTAGACCAGGCGCAGGAAGGCGGTCGCCGCGCCGCGCGTCTCCTGGGGCAGCGGGATGGCGGCCACCGTGCCCGGCGCGCCCGCCAGCTGCTGGCGGTCGGCGAGCAGCATGTCTATCACGGAGCAGTGCAGCGCCAGCACGGCCGAGTGCGCTGGCAGCTGCGTGCCATCGTCGAGCACCAGCACGGCGTCGGCCGCGGCCAGGCTCAGGCAGCCGCTGGGCCGCAAGTATGGTGCATCGCCCTGCATGTCCTGCGCGGGTAACAGTTACGGAGCGACAAACAACACAGAGCGCCTGCCTTGTGCACTGGCAGATGCTGGTCGCAGACAGGTGTCCGCGTGCGGGGTCCCACAAGGGCGGCAGGCGGGGAGCGAGGGCGATGTGGCTAGGCCCGCACCTCAGCGCACAGGCACACGCGCCTGGGGCCAGCTGAGGTCATGGTCCTGGAGGTGGCATTGTTCAGACGGCGTTTGTCAAGAGCTCGAGCAAGCAGCCGGGCGAAGTTGGCTTGGGATCCACGTCCGAGTGTTCCTCGCTTGCGTGCTGGGACGTTTTGGGTCTACGGGGCCCCCACGCGGTTCCCCCGTCATATGTCCAGAGTTCAAATTAAGAAGGTCTTAATTTGACTTAATTTGAGGCGTGCTGCCCTGCTGACCCCTCTGCGAAGCCCCACATTGAGCAGCAGAGGTGCCACTTCTTGAGTTGGACTCACTGGAGCTGCGCTGCCGCTGCTGCTGCCTGCGCTGGCCCGCTGCCTGCCCTGGCCCGCACCCATGCCCACGCATCGCCTGCGCTTGTTGAACGCCTGCCCTTCACCTGCGCGGCGCGACTGACGCCCACTCTCTGCCGGAAGCCTGGGGCGCCTGGACACGCGGGTATGAGAATCGGATTGGGTGCGTGGGGTATGCGCCCGGTGGGTGAGTGGCGCTTGGAGCGGGCGGCGCTGGTAGCGGTTTGTATGCAGTGGTGTTGGAGTTCGGGGCTTCCAGCCCAAGACGGGGTGCTAGTCCTCAGTGTGGAGTGAGGGGAGTCGCTATGCCGGATAGCGTTGACGTTGCTGCCAGTGGCGGACCAGCGCGCTGGCAACGCCCTCCATTGTGCCCGTGCACAGCGTGACCCCCGCATCAGTACATAGCTAGCATAAGCGGCGCCAATGCGTTTTGGGGCTGCCGGCACCCGGAGACCAGGCAAGAGCTATGGCGGCGACACGCTGGTGTCTCAACAGCCCAGGCACCTACAGAGTGCGGGCTGCGTTTGTGCGCCTACGAGCTGGCACAGGTCGCGCACGTCACTCTGGACCTGCACACCGGCGCTGGCAGCAGCTGCTTGCTTGGCTGCTGCCAGCGCCCGAGCGGCAGCGGCCTCTGTATTTAATAAATACATATTTAATAAATACTATGTAAAGGCGGACCGTGCAAGGCTACCCTACGGGTGGGTCTGGTCTGAGCTCCACAGGAAGCAGGTTGGACGTAGATGACTCTCTCTCTGGTTGCACTCTAAACAGCAAGCCCCTTGCTCAGAGCTTTGTAGGAGTCCTTCCTCGCTGCGCCGCATGCACAGGCGCTGAGCTGCCACCCTGTGCGGCGCGGCCTGCACAGCAGGCGTAAAAGCCATCGTGGAGGCCTAGGCTGTACGCCTGCCGGCGGCTCTGGCCGCAAGCGAGCGTGGCCATGTGTGCCTTTAGCAAGCAGCTGTGCCTGGCGGCCGTTGCTGTCCTCGTCTGCGCGCTCAGCGGTGCGTCATCCCTGCGCTGCTTATGTGACCCTTGGGGTGCGTGCTGCATCTGCACTGGGTGCACCCCAATTTCATAGAGCAAGATGGCTGACAAGCAGGAGCATCACCAAGCACTCCAGCACTGGTTTCTGCCAAACGTAATATAAGCACAGGCGGCTTCACGCTGAGATGGCCAGCATGCAGGGGCGCGCGGCGGGGCCACGGCGCTCGCCAGCGCGGCGCTGTCAGCCCAGGCCACCGCGCAGAGCTTCGCGGCGCCCGGGCGCACCCTGAGCGGCCCGGCCGGTGCGCGCCAGCCGGCCCGCGCCTGCTCTCGGAGAGCGCGGGCGGCCTGCACCCGTCACCTGCCCTTGCGTTCTGCGCAGGCACAGCTGCGCCGGTGGTTTACCTGCTCAACGACCAGCATACTTGCTGCCCGGCCTGCCAGTTCTACTCGCCGGCGGCGCGCTTGTGCATCACCGTGGACGCGTGCCTGGCGGACGCGCACGCAGCGGGCGTGGACGCGGACACGTCCGCGGCGCCGCCGCCGCCGCCGCCGGCCGGCGCGGCGCCCGCCGCGCAGCCCGCATACGTCCAGTCGCTGGCCGGCGCGCTGGCCGACGCGCCGTTCATACGCGTCGCGGCCGCGCCGGCCGCCGCGCTCGCGCCCGCCGCGGGCGCCGCCCGGGGGCCGAGCGTGCCCGCGCCCGCGCTTGCGCCTGCGCTGCCGCCCATGCCCGCGCCCGCGGGGCAGCCGCAGCCGGGTCCCGTGCAGCCGCCGAGCAGCTTGGCTGGCCAGCCTCCAGCCGCCGAGCAGCACCTCGGCAGCCGATTGGCCCCGGCACCCGCCCCACTGCAGGCGAGCACGGGTTGGCCGGCACCCGGCCCGAGCGCAGAAGTAAATGCAGGGCGGCGCCCGAATGTGGCGCAGGCAAGCGCGCCCGCGCAGGGTCCAGCGCTCCCCATCTCAGCCGCGGCGGGCGCGCGCGCGCCGGGGTCGCCGGACGAGGCAGCGTCGGCGCCTGGCCTGGCACCGCCCCTCGCAGCATGGCGCGGCGCGGCCGCGCCCGCCGTGCCTGACCTGGCGGCGCCCGCGGGGCCCCCGCTCGGCGCAGCCGCCCCGCTCGGCGCCGCGCTGCGCCCGCTGCAGGCAGGGTACGGCGGGACTGTCCCGCTCGGCGGGGCCCCCGGAGGATACGCACCCGCCTCGCTGGGTCCTGCGCCCGCACGGGCGACGGCGGCAGCGGTCCCGGCAGATACGCACGGCGGCGGCATCAACGTGCGCATCTCGCTGCCCGCGGCGCACTGGGGGCGCTATGCGGGGCCGGTGCTGGCTGCAGTGGTCGCGGCGCCTCAGGTGGCGGCGCTTGAGGACGCGGCCGCTGCTGCGCCTGGCCTCCGGCACCCATGATGTTGCGACCCATGGCTTTGTCATGCAGCCAAGCGCAGGAACATTAGCTATGCTTTGAGAGTGCAGCGTCACCAGGCCAGCCCGGCCTTCAGGTGTCTGTAGCTGCTGAACTGGCAAGCTCACCAGGGAGAGCGAGCGTGTGGCATGGAGGAGCAGCACTGTTCAGTGATGGCGATGCAATGTGAGGTCACACGCATGACCCAGTCACTGCTGCTGTTGCTTGTTACTGTGCACCGCTGCTGGTGCGTGTACTGTGCACTGGGTGCGCCATGCGCTGTGTCTGAAGTGAGTCCTTCAAGCTGTAGGTAAACATACAAGCGTTGCACGGCTCCAGAGTGGCCTTGATCATGTAATGCCAGTTTTACATCGGCGCATCACCATGCCTCACTTTACTTCTTTGGCACAGACGACAGCCACTTCAGGAGCTCCCGATTGAACTCCTCTGGTGCATCGTCCTGCGCGCGGTAGGCTCAAGCTGCACAAGCCATGCTGTGTGTCTGCTTAGAAAGAGATGAGCGAGCGACGCAACAGCCCATACAAGGGCATCACACGCCGCTATGGAGGCTCTGTACAGCATGGGGCGTGTGTGTGGGCGCACCTGGGGGCAGTGCCCGGCCGGGATCAGCACTGTCTGCGCGGCCGGGTACAGGCCACGGATGCGCTCGGCGCTGGCTGGGCGGATCCAGGGGTCCTTGTCACCCCTGCACCCGCCAGCACGCAAGTGGCTGGACAACGCTTGCCAAGATGACTCAAAGAACACCTCCCGAGCAAACCGCATGTGCCTCGCACCAGCACCAAGCTACGCGGAGCCAAGCTAGTGCAGCGCACGGCAAAGATAGCAGCACACTCGGCAAATTAACCAGGAGCTAGAAAAGCTTTGCCTGCAGCCTCAGACATGGTCCCCGCAAACCAGCGCCATGCCAGCATGTAGATCTGCACATGGCCAGACGCACACGCCGCCGCACAGAGCGCGCACCAGAGCAAGAGCACCGGCAGGCCGTCCAGCGAGGCCAGCAGGCGGTTGATGCTGGTGCCGCTCCCTGTGATTATGCGGCTGCGCGCAGCGCGCCCGCGTGACCATGCGGCCTGCCTGCCAGCTCACCCAGCTATGGTGCTGTCCACAAAAAACGCAGCTCTTTACACAGACAGCAGCACACATCCTTCGCAGCAAAGAAGATTGCGGCCGCCAGCAGCATGCGGCAGACGCAGCCGCGCTCGTCAGAAACATGGCGGCTGCCCTGCCCTGCCTGCGGCTAATCAAGCAACACGCGCCGGGCAAGCGCGGGCCGCCCTGAGCTGCGCATCACCCTCAGCAGGCGCCCTGGGGCGCGCTGATGCAACACCAAGCAAGGAGCCCTTTCCCTGCCTCTAGGCACAGGAAGGGAAATACTTAAAAACACCCATGCATATCCCCGGCGCGCAGGCGGCGGGCCGGGCGCCGCACTAGAAGACCTCGGCGGCGGAGACGGCGGTGGCCGGCTGCGCGATGCTGGCCACCAGGTCGTCGTCCAGCGTGTCCTTGTTCAGGTACACCTGCTCGAGCACCTGCCGCGGCCGCGCGGCGCCTCACAGCGCTGCCGCCGTGCCGTGCCAGGCGCCGGCCACGTGCGCAACGGGAGATGCAGCACGCGTGGGCGACCGCCGCCGGACAGGCACCGGCACTCACCCACGCCCTGCATCAGATAAGCTGGCTGCACGGCGGGCACTTCTGCACCGCCTTTCCCAGCGTCTTGTGGACAAGCACACGCTCATGCGAGTTAGTCTTCAGGGGGTGTGCACACTTGAGGCACCCAACGAGCCACCCCTGGGCTTGCCCGACTCCACAGTGCGAGCACAGAGCGCGACGGACGGCCCAGCGCCCACCAGGCAAGGATGCGCCTTGCAAGCCCCGCAAATGCTGTAATTGCAGCCCTGAGCCCACTGCCTCCCCTGCCATCCACACAAGCAGACGCCCTGTCCTGACGTTCGCCTCGCCCTGGCGGGCCACGGGGCGCGCCTGCCGGATGCGCGCAGGCTGCTTGGCGACCAGGAAGGAGCCGTACACCGCGCCGCGGCCCAGCACCGCCTTGACCGGCGCCAGCAGCCGCGACAGCAGCGACTGCTCCGCCGCCGCGACCACCACCTCGCGCCGGCTGCTGCCCGCGCGCAGCGCCGCCGCCGCGCCGCCACCCACACTGGCCGCGGCGCCGCCGCCGCCGGGCGCTGGCAGGCCGGCCGCCTGCCGCGCACGCCACGTCAGGCTGCGCGTTGCGGTGCGTCCGGCCACGCAAGTGCCGGCTTCCTTTGGCAACGGCAGCGCGCCGCCGTCCCGGCCGACGCTGCTGACGACACGCATGTGACGGGCGCCGCCGCACGCGGCGGACATGCAGCACAAGGTGCTCCCATGCGCGTTGGTGCAGCGGGGCTGCGCGCGCACAGATGCACGGCCTGCATGCTCACCACCCCTGTGCGCCTAGCTCGGTGCTGCCGCCCAGCTGCAAGCCCCCCGTAGCAGAAGGACCTCCGCTGAGCACGGGCGCGCCGGGCACCTCGCGCAGCGGCGGCGCGGCGGCGTCGCGGCCGGCGCCCTGCAGCGCCGCTTCCACGGGCGCCTCCACGACTTTCTTCACCTCCTCGAACTTGCCGGCGGCGTTCACGAGCACGACGCCGCGCACCTGGCGGCGTTTGCACTTCCTTTAACACGCGTCACCGACCAGCCTACCCAGCGGGCGAAGCCTGCGGCCACTTGCGACTGCATCCTCAGGGCGGCGATGCGGTGCATGCATGGGCGCGCAAGCAGCAGCCTGCGACACACGGTCACAGCTCCCGCGAACGGGCCTATCTGTGCACACAAAAATGACGCTTGTCGAAGCTCAGTGTGCTGCTGCAGGGTGCTTACCAGGTCAGGGTGGCTTGCTGCGGTGGCCATGGCCGCGTATCCGCCCAGGCTGTTGCCGACCAGCACAGCCGGCTCGCCCACCACCTGTTTAGAGCGACGCTGTCGCTCATGCGTATCGCGACAGCTGCACACGGAGTGCACCACGACCAGTGCGGCAGCTGAGCGTGAGGCTCAACTCCCACTGGTCAAGCAGCACGGCAGCGCGCCCGCCAGGACATGCCACTGACCGCGGTGCGCCCTGCAGGCTGCGCCCACCTCTCTGATGAACGCGGCCAGTTGGCGCGGCCACACGTCGTACCCGTCGTACTCTACCAGCGGCTTGTCGCTCCAGCCAAAGCCCAGCAAGCACGGCGCAAACACGCGGCGCGAGGCCGCGAGCGCCGGCACCGTGTACCGCCTGCGCACCCCAGCCAGCACGGTAGGCTCGCAGAGTGCCGACTGACGGGCGACAGCCCGGCTTGGCTCAGCGGGGCGTCTGCTCACCCACTGGCAGTAGCAAGGCCTGCACCAAGGCCTGCACTGCAAAACAGGCACACAGCTCAGCCAGCCAGCAAGCAAACGAGCACGCACCAATGATAGCCGCTCGCGCCAAAGCCGTGGATGAGCACCACGGGCGGGCCTTCAGTGCCTGTCGCTCAGAGGCTCAAAAGGCGCTTGCAGCTGAAGAGTTGCATGCCCTCCAGCACAGGCAGCCTGCTCGTTTAGCAACCGCCAAGCTGGCCGAGTGTCAGGTAGAACCTGCTTGCAGGTAGTGCACGCGATGTCCCTCGAACGTGCAAAACTTCCAGCCATCTTTTTTATACGCGAGCCGCTCGCGTCCTTTGGGGTCACGTTCCAGCTTCAGGTCCTGTTTCCTGGCACACAAAGTTATTTATACTGGCATGACAAGCATACACAAGACTCAGCACACCCGGGACAGCAAATATGAGCCTGAAAAATACACACCTGACCGCCCATCCGCTGTGCTGTGCCAGGCGCTGCGGCCGACCTGGCACAGAGCCTGCGCTGTCTGCACGGCGCGCTCTTTGCAGTCCGAGACACAAAAGTGCAGCGCGGTGCTGGGAGCGACTGTGGTGCTTTCAAGCGCGCATGTGCTTGGTGTGCTGCCTGCCAGAGGCAGGTGCGGTGAGCGCAAGTCGCACTGTCCGTGCAGAGCTGCATTGCCTTTGCTCTGTGGGATCGAAAATAAAAAATTGTTGTTGGGGGTGGACACGCACTCCGACTCGCTGACTCGAATGCTTTCCATGCCAACCCTTGCATCCGATTTACATGTGACATGTCCCACTATGGGACCCCATATAGCCTACAGCCTACCATGCTGCACATGAGCCTACACTCATCATTGCAGCTGCCTTACCGTGGGCAGTCTTGTCAGCTGCTGCTTCAGGTGCCCGGCTCAGCTGCGAAGTAGTCTCCTTCCACCGGCAGTTGACACATCACTCGGCGATATAGCACTTCCTGTGGTGCATGGCATCCGCGCAACCTGCAGGCAAACGGCTACTCACCTCAGACAATGCTAATCAGGCATGATGACGATGACCGTACTGGCATCCATATAAACGAGGCGCGGTAGGAAGCGGTGCATTGTGTACACAGAAAAGGAGGTCCTTACGTGACGCAGCCGCACAACCGTGTGCATGCGCACCCCGTGCCAACCCCAACCCCTTTTCCCCGGTGCTCCTCTTCCCCCCTGCAAGCCCGAGCCACGATTCAACCCTGCCAAGTGCCTCCCGCTCAGCGGAGAGGCTGAGTCCTCCCATCAAGCCGCCCCCGGGGCGCCCCAAGCTCACGCACGCACGCCAGCCGCCCCCCGGCCTGTGCACCTCGCACCCGGCCAGGCGGCGGCCCGGCCCGGCGAGCGCCCCGGCGCGGGCCGCGCTGCGCGCGCGCCGCCGCGCGGCGGCCGCGTCACGCACGGTCCGGGCCGCCGGCCGGCGCGCCCGCGGCGGCCGCGCGCGCCCTGCGCGCGTCCTCGGCGGCGCGCTCGGCCGCCAGGCGCTCGAACGTGGCGTCCAGCGCGGCCTCCTCCGCCGACGGCGCGTCCAGCCGGAACTCCAGGCGCGGCACGTGCCGCGCCTGCAGCCGCGCGCCGACCATGCGCCGTATCCTGGGCGTCCTGCGCGCGCGCGCGCCGCGCCCGCGCTCGCCCTCCCGTCGCGGCCCCACGCGGCGGAAGGCACGGCACAAGGCAGCGCAGCGTGCGCTGTGACCCTGCGCACGGCGCTGGCAGTTGGGCTCGGACGAAGGCAGGGCTGGCTGCGCGCGCGCGGCGCGGGCGCACAGGCGGGCGAGCTCGGCCGCCGTCTCATCGGTGGGCCCCGGGAAGGCGTCCCACAGGACGTACGCGGTCAGGTTGTCCGGCGCCATCCGCACCTGCGCCGCTCGGCGCGCTCAGCCCGCGGCC
>JAABUU010004802.1_pt1 | contig 15620 bp, 10 predicted proteins | sample 5559301 | NCBI WGS metagenome assembly JAABUU01 (sample SAMN10711884, study PRJNA513360) | rock metagenome | isolation source: Antarctica rocks | place: Antarctica: Victoria Land, Richard Nunatak white | reverse complement strand
CTTTTAATATTAAGTAAAATCAACAGTCATGTTTAACTGACTGTCATTTTAAGTTAAAGTTGTCATGTTGCTGCAGCATATCATCAATAAATGTAAAAGTAAAAATATATATTATCTTGTATTCTTTAGTTATGCTTATCTTTATGCTGCAATTCAGATATATCAGAGATTATAAAGCTGATATAATGTTCTTTATATTATTACTGTGAGATTCAAGAATAACAGAAAAACTGTTGCTCTTTAAGCTTACTAGAAATGATTTAGAGAAGCTAGAATAATATAGATTCTCAGTAAGAATCTATATATGTTTTAATATAAATTAAAGTCATCAATAAAACACAAAAACAATAATAAGAGATACTTATCAGATTTAAATGTCTTTATCAGATACTGACATTTATATATAATAGTTTTAAGTTCTTTTTGCAGCAGTGCTGATTGTAAGAGAGAATGATAAGTGCTGATGATTTTATTAAATAATTAATGAATAATAAAACAATCATATCTTCTTAAATTCTTAAGTCTTAACAAACAGCAATTACTGAAATGATAATTAAGAAAGAAACTGAGCTTTATTTTAATTATATTTCATTTTAACATATAAGTAAATGAGTTCTTCATCATTAAAAGCTTACAGTCATTTATAAATTAAAAAATAAAAGCATTTTAAACATTTAATGACAGCTCTGATACTTAAAGAAGATGCTGAACTTAAATAATGATCTTTTAAAAAATTAATGTATTATTAATATGATTATGTTCAATAGTCATAATCTGATCAATGTACTTCAGATAAGAAGATTCTTGATATAAGTAACTGTCTTTAAAGCAGTTATAGTAAATGATGTTGAATGAAAATATGAAAGCTTCATTTAAGTAATGAGCAAAATTACTGAAACATAATTAAATAGAGAATTCTCAGTCTTAAGAATGTTACAGCTTCATAGATTTATTAATAAAGTCTATCATTTTAAAGTGCATCTTTATCAACATATTGAAGAAGAACAGCACAGCTTGAAACAGAGTAACTAACTTAATTTAGTAAAGTTAAATGATAAGAAAGAATAATGATTATATTTGCTGTTTAATGAAGACAGACAAAGTTGAAAGCTTATTAATAGATAGAGAAATTTTTAGTTATTATATTTTAAGTAATGATAATTGCATCTTGATGTTGCACTTAAGTGTGACAAGTAATTAAGACAAAGACTGAAGTTTAGATACATTAATGATGAAATTTAATATCTTTAATAAAGTCTTATATTGATCTTTTGTAATGTTTGTCTCTTGCACTTAAAGACTCATCAGAAGCATGATGTTTAACATTTTATACAAAAAATATTGATAAGAAACTTCTTTGAAGTTGTTAAATATCTTAGTGATGAAAGATTGCTGAAATAATGAAGTCATAATTTTTAAAAAATTATTATTTATATCTTTAAGTTAAAGATTATTATCTATCTCATTGTCAACTTCATCAGCTTCTTTTACTGTTGTTTTTAGATTAAGTTATTACAGAATTGTTTGTACTTTCAATAGATTTAAGTTATTTAAAGTAAAGAATTCATTATTCTTAACAGATAAGAGATTCTATTTATTGAATCAGTAAATATAGATTTTATACATATAAATACATACTATCATCTCATTCTTTTCAAACTTCTCTCTCTGTAAAATCATCTTAAGTATATCATCATCTTATAATCAGAGAAAATCATCATTCTGTATTTTTCTTAATTTATTATCTTCTCATTGCATCTACTGCATCACTGCATGTCACTGTGCTCATATAAGTAATTGTACAGACAGTAATGTTGTATTTATAGTGTTACAATTAAGATATAATGTATACAGAATATACTGAGTGTTGAAGAGACAGCTATAACAATAGTGTTGATGTTGCATTGTAATATTGTAGCTGATTTGAAGAACAGATATGTAAATGCTTTAATTTCATTGTTAATTTTAAATGCTTTAAACTTTAAAGATCTTGCAAGATCTGAGTTGCTCAGTGTAACTTAGACAATAATAGTTAAGAAAGAATTGCATAAATAATTTAATTGATGCTGAGTTAGTTTTGAGAATACTTAAGAATATTAAAATAAATATTAAAAAGCTGTTAAATACTGTTGCTGTATGACAGAGAGTGAGTGACAATGAATGCTGTACAGAATTTAGTATTAATAGCAAATTAAAATGTTTTTAAATTGCATTTAAAGTGTTATAAATATCAAGAAATGCTGAATGATTTTAAGACACTTTTAAAGATGTTAATAGAGACTGACTAATGTTTAAATATTATAAGTGAAGTATTTCAAATTTTAAAGAAGTTAACAACTTAAGTTTTAAAGTCTGTCATTATAGATCAGTATACTGCTTAAGTATACTGACAACAGAAAAACAATAAAATAAATAAGTTACTGAGAGTTTAAATAGTATATTAAGTTAAAAGTTACAGTATATAATTAATTTAATTCTGTTTAATGAAGCTTTAAAGTATTATTCTTCTTATTAAGCTGCTATTTAATGACAATGTACTCAGTGTGATGTTGAGTTTCTGAGTTATGTAATCTTCACATTACTTCACTTTCTCAGAGACAGTGAATTCACACTTTATTTTAATATATTGTTTTACAGTCACAACAAAAGATTAAGAACTTTCTTTTATTACTTCATTTTTGTTTCTTATTTCTTATTTATATACACACAATCAGACAGCTTCTACTCAGTATTACAATGTTAATAGATCTCTTTTTAAGTAATTAAAGTAAAGAACTATCATCTTTCAACTTTACAGTTTCTTACTTACTTTATTAATCTCACTTAAAGTCACAGCAAACTATATCTAGAACACTATTACAAGTTAAAATAACAATATCTCTTAAAAATAAAGTTAAAAACAAATTAATGAGCTTAAAAAGAGATAAAAGTGAATAAAGATTGTTTAGACATTTGTAGAAAATCTTTAATTAAAAATAAATATCTGCAACAGAAAAGCTCAGTAAATGATATTATTGAAGTTCTTAAGTTAAAAAGCTGACAACATTATTAAAGAAGTATATGAAGAGAATATTAATCTGAAGAATCACAATTACAATTATGCATATTAAATGATAAAGAATTATGCTCAGACATATAAATATAAGATAATTAATAAGATATTAATAAGTTCTCAAGCTTTTCTACTGAAGCATAAGCTAACTGTAAGTGTTTCAGCATTATGTGTAGAAATGTAAAAGAAATGAAATGAATATATATAAAGAAATTACTTAACTTAAAGATGTCAAAACAATTACTGAATACTTCTGCAGTATCTTTTGCTGTAAGAATATTTTAAAGATGTTTTACTTCATAAATAATTATATAAATATTGATTATTCATTAAGTCTAAAAAAATATTATTTTAAAAGTATATATCTTCTCTTTATCTTCTGTGTCTGAAGTCAAAAGCTAATGATACAGATATTTATGTTAATTTAATTATGCAATGTAAATTACACAACAATAAGATAAAGTGAAATGAGAGTGAGCTAAAAGATAGTAAAGTGAAAATTAAAGATTTTTAAGATATTATGACTCTTAGCAGCAACTATAACAGTGTTAATAAAGCTTAATTTTATAAGCTTATTGACAATGTAAGCAATCAAAATATCTTATTAAAATCATTATTAAAGCTTCTGTCAAATAATAATATATTGTTCTTTATTGATAGATCTTCATTAATATCAACAACAATAACAGTATTCTTTAATGATGAATCTTTTTCTTTTTAATATCAGTAACTTCTTCTCTACACTTAATTATCAGCACTGAAGTACTTAAAATGAATGCTGTGCTTAAAACTGACTTTAAAGTTATTGAAATTGATGTTGAAGTAATTATTTATTGATATTAAAGTTACTTAAAACTAATGTTAAGCAGTAATTAAATTTTTGCTTAAATAATATTTTTATTGTGTTGCTGAGCTTGATCAAGAAAGATATCTTAATGACTTTACATAAATTATTAATTTTACAGAAATAACAATATAATATAACTGCTCACAGTTATCTTAATAATATTATTATTGTTATTTTCTTTTACTTTTTATTCTTTATCATTCATTATTCATTGTTTGCTCACCTCATTACACATTAATTATTAAACAATACTCATTATCAGCTACTGATAATTACTCATCATCAACAACAACAATTACAGTTAAATTCTATTGCTAATTCTGCAGCAACAACTTTTCTTATTATTTTCTTCTTTATTAACTTTTCTTATTTTATCAATATCTTTTCTTTTCACTATCTTCTTCTTCATCAACTTCTTTTCTTTTCATTAACTTCTTCTTTATCAGCTTCTTTCTATTAACTCTTTTTATTAACTCTTTCTATCAACAGAAATTTCTTTACTGACTTCTTCTTTACAGCTTTTTTTAGTTATGTTATCACTGTATTAATATCATAATGTCATCAATTTGCTATAGAACATCACAGATAAATTTTAAATATGTTAAGTTAAACTATTATTTTTCTTATAAAAATGATCTTATTATCATTGTATAATTATAACACTTACTCAATAGTAATCATCAATAAGATATTTATAAATCTCATTACATTATTATGTCTTTATGATGTCATCATCATGTTCATACCTACTGTCATTTAGAGACAGTCACATATTAAATTGAGTAATTGAAACTGAATATTCATTATAACATGATCACTATTTATGATATCTATCATTATGACATAATGCACTCTGGGTGCCTGTCACACCATAGTAGCGCTGCCAAATTTGGCTACTGCGTCTGGCCTGTAAGGTAGGTGCCAGGTATGAATTGGATGACTGTTCTCCTGCTGTCAAAAGCCAATCGGGTCGGTTATGTAAGTTAGTGGAGTCTAACCCCCTATCCCCTTTTCCTATTCCACTGCTGTGCGCGCCAATAAGATTCAAGGGTTTTGACTGCACTGCGATGCTTCTTCTTCACTTTCAACATATACTGTAGCATTCGTCCTGTGATACGTGCCCCTATTTCAAAAGTAAATATGGGGCCACTTCTTGGTACAGTAATATAATATTGGAGAGTCTGAGCGCATGTTGTAATATCCGCGAACATCGGAGTATCTCGTCCCTCTCTTGTACTGTAGCGCGGCGAACTCCACACCACGTCTTGCCAATCCGAAGCTTCACATAAAGATAATATCAACCTCTACCAACCTGGCACTGTACTTGTATAGGCGATGGTCATTCATGTCCTCACACATGTGATCAGGCAATGCCTCCCTGATCTAGAGGCCTACTAGGCCTGTTGGCAGCTGAAAGAAGAAGAACCACCCAAGCCGTCCCCACATCTGCCGCATCCCGTGCTTGTCATCTGCACGCCCACCTACCTTACCTTACATTAGGGATCATGCATTGAGCCTACACTCATACCTAGTTTCTACGCTTGTCACTTTGTGCAGCATCGACACCATCCGGTCACGATGGAAGGCGCGGTACTTCATCCCGTCATACCCGCGCGAACGTCCCTGCGGCCCAGGGATGCTCGTCATCGTCGGCGCTCTTTACCCCCTCCGTCTTCTGGAGGTTCTCATCATTACTCCGCGAACCGCGTCAACGTGCAGCCAGCCTCACCAGAAGTCATCTCCTCGCTCCTCTCTTCGCTGTCCGCCATATCGTGCCCCGCGGAGAACCATTTCAACAGTTTTCCCACCATAGAATCTAGTCATTCGACACCTTCATCACCAAAATATCGTCCGACAGACTTGTTTGGGACACATAAACAGGGAGGGTGGGTAGACCGGCTCGATTCAACACCTAGTACTGGCGGAGGGTTTGGCATGGATTACGGCGCATACAGCAACCCCAACAACTCGCGGGAGAACTATTTCCTGCACCCTGACGATGCCGCTATACCGCCAATTGTGCGGACAGCAAGGCCTCCATCGGGTCTCTCTCCGCTTACAGCGCCTCAGAAACCGGCATCTCTGAAGGCCCGGTTGAGACCAACATCAATCGGCTCCCAGTCAACAGGGTCGAAAGATAACGAGGACATGGTCAGCGTTGGAAACATTAGTATCGAGCCAGGAGTGGCACCCGCACGCTATTCGGCAAGTATCAATTCAGCTGGGAGTGGAGGGAGGAACTTCCTGAAGAACCGCAAGGGATTATTGTACATGGGTTCCAGGGAACGATTGCGAGAGAGTGAGAAAGAGAAGGAGCGGAAACGTAACACTCTTGACCTCGGCGAGGAAATAGGTGGACTTGGTATAGATATTGGCCAACGTGACAGAAACAGTATACCTGCGGCAACGCCCGAGAGTCCTCTCCAACATGAAATGAGTGAGGACGCAACAGCAGCAGGTGACACCTTTACAGTGGCTCACAGAAGTTCTCCTGATACAAGTCCCGATCTGAGGGGCCCAAGCGCGCATCTTGATACGAGACACGGCAGCCCTGGAGGTATCGGCAGTGGGAGGGTTATACCTACTAGAGACTCGTCACTACGCCATGCTCACACGGAAAGCTCGACGCATCGAAAGCGTCGATCACATTATGCCAGTGATGACTTATCTAGCGTGCCCATAGAGGTGGAGACTGAACATGAACAGCCCGAGAAAGTGACCGATAACACCGACGAGGACAACGTAGCCAGAAGAATACGAGAGTTGAAAGCGCAGAAGAAGCAGAGAGAGGACCAACCGGTCTCGCAAACGACAGATGCTTCATTGAAGGCAGAAGGGTCGGTAGGGCCACTGCTTTCTCTCCCTCCACAACCACCAAATGACCCACCTCAGAGCGCCAGCGCCCTTGCCAGCACGCAGATTGAGCGAAAGTCCCAAATCCGACAGGTTCAGATCCTAGAGGATGAACATAGTGCGCCATCTCCTGCCATTGTCCAGAGGACCAAACGAAACAGTGGAGTAACCTTCGGTTCCGCGAACAGCAAGCCAACGAACAAAAAGTCCTCTTCTGCCAAGACATCTTTGGACGTACAAAGCTCCCCGCCAACTACTGTGCAGCGTTCAAATTCTCGTTTCAAACGGTTCTCGAGGCCCGCAAGCCCTGAGAGGTTAGAATCCCACAGGAGGACCCTGTCCAACCCCCTGGCGCCCCAAGGGCTAGGTCCACAGGTCGCTGAAGAGCGACCATCGAGTGCCGATTCGATTGACTATGCCGTCGATGAGTATCTGAGCTCACCACGACTATCCCAGGTAATACGACATCCTCAGACAGGAAGAGCAATCTCCTTCTCGGAAGTTGGCGATCCGAATGGGTTTGCAGTGTTCTGCTGCGTCGGAATGGGCTTGACAAGATATATCACTGCGTTTTATGACGAGCTTGCACTGACCTTGAACTTGAGGCTGATCACCCCTGATCGTCCTGGAGTCGGCGAGAGTGAGCCATACGCGCACGACACAGGAACTCCACTGGGTTGGCCTGGTAAGACCGCGTTGCATCTTGATTCAAATTTCAGTTCTGCTAACAAGTTATAGATGATGTTTACGCCATGTGTCAAGCACTCAAGGTCACAAAGTTTTCCATCCTCGCCCATTCCGCAGGAGCCATTTATGCCTTGGCAACAGCACTTCGCATGCCGCAACACATCCGCGGTCGGATCCATCTCTTGGCTCCCTGGATTCCCCCATCCCAGATGTCATTGTTCGGTTCACAACAAGATTCGTTGCCTGCGGGTGCCGTGCCTTACTCGCAGCGGATCCTACGATCTCTCCCGACAACGTTCCTCAAAGCCGCGAATTCAAGTTTCCTCAGTGCTACGAGTGCCAGCTTAACCAGTAGTCTGCCAAAGTCACCGCGCCGGGCAAAGCGCAAGGGTTTTGGAGCTAGCGGTAGAGAGACGCCCGCGCTCGGTGGACGTGAGAGTCTCGGACCTCCTATGGCCAGCCGCCGTAACTCCTTCTTGTACCCTCGGTTCCAGCCCAGTAAAGCCGATACCGAAGCCGTCGTGACACCCGTCGACCGCAAGCCCGACGATACGATCCCATGCGCGACCGCCAACACACTTGCCGAGAAGGAGCGCCAAACGACCTATGACACACGTCTGACGCACGCCATCTGGGATCTCGCCACCACCAACGCCAACCCCGCGGTTGACTTACTTGTGTGCCTCGAGCGACGACAGACGATTGGATTCCGTTACGTCGACATCAACCACGCGGTGGTGATCCACCACGGCAGTCGGGACACACGGGTACCGGTGGAGAACGTCAAGTGGCTCGGCAAACTGATGAGGAGATGCGAAGTGAGAATCCTCGTGGGAGAGGGCCACGGACTCATGGCGAACGCAGGAGTGATGGGAGGGGTTTTGATGGAGGTGGCGAAAGAGTGGGAAGACTGGATGAAAGATGTTCATGGCAAGAGGGGACACGAGAAGAGAACAGCGGGCAGTTTAAAGAGAGGGGAGGACTGATTGACGGTGTCGGAGGCATTCTGAATTTCAAGCGAAGAATTAGTGACTCGGTAAAGGCGCATTAGCGGGTTATCTCAGCGATTACGTGGCATAAGGGCAGGAGCGGGCGTCTCATTTGGTGATCGCGGAGATGGCTACTTATCTACCTTATGTATTTACGGCGAGCGCTCTGGCAGATGCTCACGCCCATTCCACGGCGGATCTATGACTGGTATATAGTACTTATAATGTAAAATTAATAATGTGGCTGGCAAAGTTGTAGCTAGATCGGACGTACGAAGTAGTTCCTGTTCTTTGATACAATGTGGCCTCCGCAGTCACGGATAACAAGGTAAGATACCTAAGGTAAGTAACGGTTAGGGCAGCTGACCTAAGCAATATGAAAGTCCACGGGAACTTCCGTCTCCGCTCGCCCTGGTAGCAGGTACTTAGGTACCTACTCATCGGCTGTGGGGAAGATCCCTGTTGAGTTTTCGTGCCTGATCGAAGCATGACTGAATGTGGAAAGGACTATCGTTAACGTATCTTTCCATCATTAGTAATACCAACTAAGGTATTGGCCCCATGTGACCTTTCCAGAAGAAGCACATCTCTTCTCACATCTCACAACCCTCCTTTGATTGAATTCTTAATCTCCAGGTATCATTATTCAAGCGGACAGTGCACGTCTGTTGCCTCGGCCCTATCGTCGCTTCCACGGTGGAGACACGAAGGTAGCATAGCCCAGAAATACTTGGCTGCGCGCAAGTGGTCCAACAACCACGTTATCCTGCGTCGAGCACTTCACGATTCATATACCTGATAAAAGCACGGCGATTACTATCCTTACGAATATTCTCTAGCTTTTGACTTTCGCGCCCTTTACAGTATCCACCTTGACGTAAACCCCGCGTCATCGCAATTACTTCAATCAACGAATCGTAGGACCGTTCCTTCATCTCGGCGCAACTGTATAGCCTTTCAACGAGACGAAAGAACACAGCAGCAAACCACACCCCGTTCGAGGGCGGAGGGGAGGAAAACCCACCACCGCCATGCCATCAACACGACGCCTCCGGGTCTTCGGCCTGGCCATGGCCTGTCTCGTCCTGCTGATCCTCTACTTCAGCGCCGACTCCCGGCGCACACACTCGCACGACTTCTACACCTCGACCGTCAAAGCCATGGACGCCAAGACCGCCGCCGCCGCCGCCGCCAAGGACGCCGAGAACGCCCAGAACGCCGACGTCGGGCAGCGGTTACGGGACGCGGAAGCAGCGGCCAAGAAGGCGGCGGATGCGAAGACGCCGAATCCGAACGCGGTGGTGGCGGCGGTGGAGAAGGAAGTGCCGATCCTGGCGGACGCGGCGAAGAACGTCGCGGGGCGGATCAAGGTCAAGGGCGGGGAGAAGTGGGACATGGGCCCGGGGGAGGAGGCGGCGGGGGTGGGCAAGGAGGGCGGCGGCGGACAGGCGGAGGGGAAGGAGGAGCCGGCCGAGACGCAGGAAGAGCATGACGTCGAGGTGGAGCTGAATTTGATTCTCAAGCGCTCACCCAGTACGTTTTCCCTGCCTGTCCGTTGCTCTTTCCCGCACATTCGCATGTCGCATGCGATCCCCTCAACTGACCGATCGCCAAAAAACAGTCATCATCTTCTCGAAATCATACTGCCCCCACTCCGCCAAAGCCAAGGCGATCCTCGTCGAGAAATACACCATCGTGCCTGGCCCCTTCGTCGTCGAGCTCGACCACCACCCGCTCGGCCCCAAGCTCCAGGCCTCCCTTGAGAAGAGCACCGGCCGGCGCACCGTGCCGAACGTGCTGATCAACGGCAAGAGTATCGGCGGCGGCGACGATGTCGCGGCGCTCGATTCGGGGGGCACGTTGGTGGAGAAGATCAGGTCGATGGGGGGGAAGAGGATCATGGAGGCCAAGGTGAGGGATAGATAGCGCCTGGCTTGACGACGGGTGGAGGGTCAGCGTGTGTAGGAGAAGGAGGGGAGAGACGAGAGGGTTGTAATTGTTCGCAACGCAGCCGGGGGAGGGAGACTGCGAACATGGGATTTGAGTCTGATGCGCGACACGGCGTTTATCCTTTCTTCCGATTCGGTTGGATTTCGGCGGGTGGCCTTCTGTGAACTAGACTCGTCCATGGGACATTGTAGGATACTCGACGTCTGAGCAGCAGCGGTTTTCTGTGGACCGTGAACAGTGTGAGCGAGAGCAGTTTAAACCGGTTGTTGCATCTTTAGAGGGGAATGCTGTGACGGCTACCTCGTCGATGTCAAGGCTGAGGTTGCGCAATCATGGACTACATTGTCGATAGGGACTCGGATTCCGCGCAACAGCACTGAGGTATCAAAACAGTCAATCTGGCCTCTCCAGACCAGGGGGACTAGGGATTCTCCACGCCATCGTTCAGATACATCCCAGTAAGAATAATGTGACAAAACGCCAGCCCCGCAATCCTCCCTGTCCCAAAGCCTGCCAAACACAAGTTTCAGAACCGTATCCGACTACCAAGAAGGTTGAAAGGCAACGCCTCACTAAACATCCCGCTCCGCAAAACTCCGTATCATGCCCTCCAGCGTCGGCTCATATTCCTTGAGTACCACCGAGTCTCCATCCAACACCGTATTCGCCTGGACGAAAACCTTCCGCGGCGTCTTCCTCCGCAGCACCTCCGCCCTGACCCTCCCACCCCACCACTCATCATCCACACGCGTCATTTCCTCGTACAGTCCCCTCCCGGCCTCCAGGTCCGCCGTGCTCTTATAAACATGCAGTTTCTGCAAGAACCTCTCCACGGCGGGACGTCCGTGCGTCAGGGTCTTCGAGCGGTCCAGCTTGATCGTCAAGTCCGACAGGTCCTCCTTCGAAGAGTCCAGCGCGACGAAGCCGTCGCCGGCGGAGAGGAAGGTCCGCAGGATGGCGAAGCGGGCTTGCATGTGGATCTGGCCCCACTTCCTGCTCGCGGGGTCCCAGAACTCCAGCGCAACGACCCCGGCACGTGCCATCTGCAGGTAGGCGGTGTAGAGGACGTCGCCGGCGGGGCCGTGGAGGTCTGGCTGGCCGGAGCCGAAGCCGAAGATGGCGAGGATGGAGAAGTCGCAGCTCAGGGCCATGGCGACGCACTCGGCGCGGCACTCTTCGTACGACGAGGCCGTCGAGCCGAAGACGCTGCCCCAGGTTTGGCCGGGCTTGTACCATGTCGCGACGGGCTTGTTGGTGACGGGGATTCACGGGTGGGTTGTTGATGTCGAAGTTGTATTGGCCTGGGGAGGTCTCCTGCAGGAGCTTGCCTGTGCCGTGACCGAGGAGTTCGTGGATGCCGACTTGGACTTCGAAGGCGGCGTCGCGGTTCTTTTGGTAGATGTCGAGATCCGCGGGGCGAATGAATGGGATAGGTTCGTTAGGGGCTTTGGCGCCCAATACGTTGCCCAGCGATACGTTCTTGAATCCGATGTTCTGTCTGATGTCGTCAAAGTTTGGTATGTTAATGCCGGCTGGGATCCCGGAGCCGGAGAATGTCAAGACTTCAAGTGAGGTGAAGTCAGGACTGAGGAAGTGATCTTTCTCAAAGTCCCCGCTCCAAGGCAGTTTCGGGATCATTTTCTCAGCGCTTTCCACCAATCTTCCAAAGGCCCTAGTTCTCTCTTGGTTCACCATGGCCACTAAATACCGTTAGCAAAGTGAGAGAACACGGGTGGCAGGTGGCATGAGGGTTGGCTCGAAAAGGAGCACTAAATACGCACCGAACCCTTCCCATTCGCCACGAACACCGTGAGGGTCCCTGTACGTCTCGACAAACCCTATGTCGGACTCCACCATGGGCCCTTTATCTTGGATCCAAAATCTCTGACTCTGCTTGTAGGCTTTCATGGACCCAGTACCGAATGATTTAGCGTACTCTTCGTGCATCTTTCTTTGGATCTCATTTGCGGCTTCCTGCTCAGCCTTTTTGATGTTTAGAGCAATCTTGGCCATCTCTTCAACATGGTCGCCAAATATCAAACACACGGTCTTCCCTTTGAGTGGACCATCGAGCTCCCACCGCGTTTCCTCGCCGAGATCGCGGGCATCGGCTGGTGGTGACTTTACGCCGGAGGCAATCAAAACTTCGAAGTCTCCTTTCTCCGTCTTGCGAAGTCTTGTGTTCTCCGGCAGCAACCTCTTTTTGTCTAGAAATTCACCTACATGCGTGATCTCTTCCTTCGTGATGCCTGGGGAGTCGGGGTAGTATGTCGACATATGTCCTGGATACCCGAAATGCATAAGGGCGGGATCCTTCGTAGCGTACAAGCCACCTCCCACCTTCGTCCTCTCAAAGAGATGCTTCGTTTCTGCGGAGGTTGCTGCTACGGCCTCAAACACCTCCGGCCGAGCTCGCGGAATGAACTTTGAATCTCCAAAACTCTTGTATTTACCACAGTTCCCAAGAAACTGTGCGGCATACTCCAGAAACCATCGAAGCTCATCGTCAGTGACGCCAGAGTGACGCTGCAGTTCCTTCCAGTTGCCATTGCAAGCGTGGTAAAGTCCTATAATGAAATCATAGATAGGCTCAGATTCAGGAGACACTTGGCGAAGAACAATTCGAGTTCCAGAGAACGCCGCACTACTAGCGATCAGTGTACGCTTGCTCTTGTATGAAGAGCAGCATATATAGACTGTGTTTTTGTGAACGACTTAAACAACTCAAGGTATGGCTCAAGCATCGCCCTCAATACCAAAGAGAATGTAGGTCATTACATGAGGCGCACAAACTTCAACGCGCCCATAATCGAGATACCTAATGACGAGACTGACCGACTGATATGGTGAGCATAGCGCTTCTGCTGTTCTGTCAAGGCATCAAAGTGTGGCTTTATTTCGAGCCGGACGACTGTTGGAGGCGAATCCGCTTTGTACTGCTCAATCGCTACGCTGTCCATTTGCTGGGATACAAATCTTCTAGAAAGATACCTGTATGGCTTGACCTGCTAAGGAACAGTTGATGTTTTGAACCGAAGACTACCTCCTTTGGTAGGTAGGTATGTTCACGACTCGTGAAAGTCGCAGAGTAGAGTTGAGTTGTACGGAGTACATCGCGTTCGTACGGCCTTAGCGTTGGAGCCCGTACATCCATTGCACGTCTACAGATTTGTGTATCTTCAGACCGGATTCATGGGTCGATTCCGTTGCATAACTACCTTACGTGAGTCTTCTTTGCAAAAGCTACTCTTCGGACCACCAAGGATATGTACATCTGCGGACCAGGCTCAGCTTAGCCCTACTCAGGTGACCAAGATAACCCCAACTGCATGCTTTCTATCAGAACCTGGTGGTTAAGAAAGAGGCTTCTATAGCTCGACCAGACACGCGAGGAAGTATGGTACCGATTGCTCTCGGGAATCTATTGTCCGCTGTTCTCTTCCTCCACTCACATGACTCCAAGAAAACGCTCTATACCGATTCTGACGATTGCAAAGGGGAAGTCAAGATATCTATATCTTGTATCTAAGGAGAGTCAGCGGAAGCTCGTCACTACGGGATGAAATAACACACCTCCACTTATGCTCCTCGTCACCGTACTGAATGCTCTCAATCCAACCCTTCATCGTCGAGGCAATCTCTCCCGCCTCCTCGTCCTCTTTCAATCCACATTCAATCAATCTCCCTTTCCAGCTTATCCGTCGAATTGGGCTAACCACTGCTGCTGTACCGGCACCGAAGGCCTCGATCAGTCGACCCTCATCCGCTGCATTCGCTATCTCGCTCATTGTGAATTTACGTTCGGATATCGACCATCCTTTGGGCTGGAGGCGCTCGCGAGCCAGTTCCAAAATCGAGTCCCTCGTCACACCTTCCAGGATGGTTCCGTCCAAGGGTGCCGTGAGTAGCTCTTTTTGGCCAGTGTTCTTATTCTTCATAGCTACAAAGAAGTTCATCGTCCCGACCTCTGTTGCGTACTGTTCTTCGCCGAATAACCAGAGGTTCTGGTGAAATCCTCTTTTCGCTGCTTCCAGTTGCGGAACTATACAGGGTGCATAATTTGCACCCAGCTTCTTGTCACCGACACCGCCCGGCCAGGCTCGCACTGCATAATCTGTAGCTTCAAGAGACACTGCTTTGAAACCAGTAGGGTAGTATGGTCCGACAGGTGACGCAATTACATATAGAAGCGCTGAGCCTGGAGGCCCTACGCCCAGGGTCCGCTGGGTACCGATCATCGTTGGTCGAAGATATAAGGAGTATCCGCGGGCTCTGCAGTCAAAATTCAGTACCATCTTTGGAATAAGGAATGCAATTTAACTTTACGCAGGGATGAATCGTTCCTCCAAGGCAACGAATCGGGAAATAAGCTTAATCAAAGCTGATGGTTCAACGGTAGGTAAAGCAATCCTCGCCGATGAGCTGTTCAGCCGTGCCATGTTCTTGTCCGGCCTAAAGAGTCCGATTTCGCCATTCTTTTTTTTGTACGCCTTCATGCCCTCGAAGCATTCGAAAGCATAGTGGAAGACACAGGTCGCAGGATCGAGGCTTAGGTTCTGATATGGAGTTATCCGTGGTGGTAACCAGCCCTCCGAAGCTGTCCACTCAATTGAAAGCATGTGATCTGCAATTCACATATCAGTCCGTGGAATATCTCGTCTGTCGATAACCACATACCTGTGAATGTTCGTCCAAAGACGAGCTCTTCCGGGGGAACCAGTTCCTTTGGGGTAGTGCTCTTCGTTATTGATAGTTTCGAGAAGTCAATGCCCTGCAATGTTCCTGTAGTCTCTGAGCCAATCTCGGAGCTATACATTCGCCTGTATTGCCAGCTTAGTGGAAGCTTCGACGATAGCTCTCTTCTGGCGCATGGAAAGATCGATCCAGCCAGCCATTGACTGGATTGGCGGAGCATTTTGTAAGATCAACGGACGATTGCTTGCTAAGGCAACTCACGGAGAGTGTCGTGGGACCGTAGGGAGTGATATTTGACTCAGCCCGAGACCTACGCCCTTCCCATGCGCGGTCCGGAATTTGTCCACCGATGGTACCCGCATCTCGGAACGACCCGAAGCCGCCTAGCCGTACAGCTATTCCTAGAATGTTGGCTCCTCAGTTCGCTCAGAACTTTTTGCAACTTTTTTTTGAAAATCACACTCAAATTCAGTGTTTTGATGTTAAAATCACAACTAAACACTTATTTCTATAAATCTGAATAGACAGAATTATTATGAATATATAT
>JAABUU010004799.1_pt1 | contig 15628 bp, 30 predicted proteins | sample 5559301 | NCBI WGS metagenome assembly JAABUU01 (sample SAMN10711884, study PRJNA513360) | rock metagenome | isolation source: Antarctica rocks | place: Antarctica: Victoria Land, Richard Nunatak white | reverse complement strand
GGACAGGCAGGCTAAGGACTCATTTGCTAGGGCTGGCGTTCGGCACGGGCAGGTCAGTTTTGCGTGTGTGACCATAGTCACGGTGAGGCATTAGAAGAAAGCCAAGGGCAAGAGGTCAGATGCATGTAGGGCAAAGCACAGTTGCGCCGTCCAGAAACTTCAGAAGCATCATTGGCAGACTTGCAGAGCCAGAATCGGCAACGCAGAAGGTATGACCGCAGAGCCACTCCTTCTGGCAAAATGTTTGTTTCAAAGCTAGTATGCCTTACAGGTAAAGATGCAGCAAGCTCATCACAGGCTAACCAAACCACTCCACCGACGCCGCCAACTTCGCCCAAAACAAGGTCTACAGGTGCACTTGATGCTAGTGGGATTTATACCCATGAATGATGGCCTTCTGTTGTTTCCTATAAAGATGGTGTTTCAGACCTTGTGGCACACTGAGCCTTTTAGACAAGTTGCATGAGCTGCATGCCAGTATCTGCTGCTTACGTTGACATGTATGACACATGACACTGCACAGAGTTCTGGCAGCAGCAGCAGGTTTCCAATCAGTAAAGATGATGCTGTCACCATAGCCATAGCACTGGCTGTTTCCACTCTTGTCAGGACGTATGTGACCAGGCGGATGTTGACTTGAGTAGTTGCGGTGCACAGCTGCTGCTCTTTGCATATGTTCGCAAGTGTATGGGTGCATCAGCACGCTGGTGGTGCAGGTTTGTTGCAGAGCCACGATTCATTCCCAGCCTTTCCATGTTCCCTCTCTTTGAAGTCAATGACCATATAGTCTGTGAGAAGCTAACATACAGATTTGCAAGGTGAGACATATGCAAGGTTCAGATGTACATGCCTGCTGCCAGACAAATATGCTGTATCTGACAAGTCCGGTGGTCATCAGGGATCCTGTGGCAGGTGATGTCATCATCTTTCATCCAGCAGCAGGTGCTCTTGAACAGAAACAACATTTCTGGGAGCAAGACCCCGTTTTCATAAAACGTGTAGTTGCTGTGGAGGGTGATGAGCTTGAGGTGAGTCATGTTCACCTGCTTTGCTGCCCCTCATCTTTGCAATTGGTTGCCTCCAAGCATGAGATCAGAAACCCACATGCTGTGACTGTGGATTAGGGCATCAACCCCAAAATAACAGAGTCATGCATGTTGCGTGCAGCAACCTCCTGATTGCAGGAAGCATCACATTGCCACGATGCATGCTTTGCTTAGGAACATATGGTGCTCAGGTGCGTGATGGTAAGCTTTACGTCAATGGTCAGGCGCGCAAAGAGCCATACATCTACCAGGCGCCTGCTTATACAATGCAGAAACTAAAAGTGCCAGCCAACAAGGTGAGTTCATGCAGCAGGAAGCTCTTGATGGCTAATTTGTGATTCGCTGACTGTCTCTCTGCTGCATGTTAATGTTGCACACACAGCTGGCCAGGCTGTGACATGAGATGATAGTGTTGGTGTGCAGGTGTTTGTCATGGGGGATAACAGAAACAACAGCTATGATTCCCATCTGGGGTCCATTGCCCAAGGAAAACATTCTTGGAAGAGCTGTCTGGACATACTGGCCGCTGAACAAGTTTGGAAGTTTGCCAAATTACATGCAACTAGAAGAGCGCAAACAGCTGCCATCAGCACCCCCTGTTGTAGACAGAGATATCTCTGGACAGCATAGCGACCTGAACTTGATGCATTTGACAGCTGGACCATTCACACTACGAATTGGATCCTAGTCATATATATAAGGGACTTGCATCATTATTGTACTGAGCAAATACACACAGTAGTGACATCCTGACCAGTTGTCCAGAAATGTTTACATCACAACCTGGCACAAGCAACAAGTACCATTTGTGAACAAACTGGCAATGACCTATCAAAAGTGATCAATCCAGGGTATCAGGTCCCTTTCTCTGGGTCATAAAATGCCTCATGCTGTCGTGAAAGGACAGGACTGCTCAACTAAGATGAGCAGCCTGTCTGTGCTAATGTGCTACTTCAAAAATCTGGAGTGGAGAGCGTCAGGTGATGATACGGTCTCTGATGGACACTAAGATGCCTGATATGATGGGCAGGCTCAGCACTGCCCGAATGAAATATGCTGCTGCTTTAAGTACCAAGTATATTGCACCTGCATGTGCATCTGATGTGAACATTCTAGTTGCATCAACAGGTACCTGTGCCAATGTCCATGCAGCAAGCATCACCTATGGGCATTCCCAGGACAGCTACCAGCAGAGCTGCCATCAAAATGCTTGCAAGAATGGCTTCTGTCACCTCCAGGAATCGCCTCCTGCAACAACAGGTCATTAGCCAAAGCGTGACCTCTACACAGACATCCCTTTTAGAACGCAGCAGAGCTTCAGCTAATGAGCGCCCAGGAGAAGTCAGTCATTCACCTGCCATTGCTAGTTGCCAGGGCCAGCAAGACATTGAGAAACACCAGCAGTGCTAAAGGTGTCAAAATGCGGCCCACTGTCAAGTCATACGAAGCGGGTAAAGATCGGGTTCGCCATCCATTTAGCATCAGGACCTGGGCGTCTTTTAGGTCTGCCATGCGCGCACGGAAGAACCCGCCTACGGCGTTCATTGCCCAGATAGTGCAATCGCTTGCAGAACTTATTGAGTACTCAATGCACAGTCACGCTATTATTTGTGCATGAATATCAGATACAAGCAAGGCTGGCGCCGGTGATCTCAACTCCATCTACAATCCATGCACAAGCACTTAGTTTGTTTGCGTGTGAGGGTCTGCACTTCAAGTCCACAATTGGTTTTCGGTGAGATTAGCAAGTAGTTCGCGCAAAAACTCTCCACCTAATGACCAATACTGCAGATGCATATGTTCTTATGCTACGAGACTCACGAATCATGGGCCCCTCAGCAAAACCGACTATTGGACTCTGTTCTTCCCTGTACCATTGCAGATGTGCAAATGCCGGCAGATTCGGATGCAAATGTGCACACACACACAAGAAATGCACAAAGAAGAGCCTCCCAGCGAGGTGAGCGCAACGACAAGCAGAGTGACAAAACCTGAAAACAGAGTCGGGTCGTTGCTGGGCTTCCAGGGGCTTCTGGTTTGGGGAATGTTTGCTTAATTAGATTGTGCACTGCACGCAAAGTTTGAGACAATACCAACAGCAACAGGTCGTCATATATACTGTGTGACAGTTTGCTGACAACCAGGCTCAACAACACAGCCTCCCTTATGATCATGCATCATCAGCAAACTTGCAGGCATTGCAAGCACGGTCCTGTCATGGTCATATATGTTCCTGACTACGTTTGCGATTTGGGACATTCACTGAAGGACTGCAACTGCTCAATGGTCCACTTCATGTAAGCCTGGGCAGTTGGCCGACATTTCATGTTCATCACTGTACTGCAGCAGAAGGGAGCAAAAACTGAACCAAACTTTTGTGAGCAGACTCCCAGCAACGCAGCGAGAATTTCAAGTGCCAAGATGCGCACACATAAAATGGGCATGGAGGCAAGTACAACAGGCATTGCGTCACCAATTATGCATAGCAATCATGCACAACATCAAGCCCTGTGTTAGGTATCACACTCAAGGCCAGCCCTGCAGACAAAGCTCACCTGACTTCCACAGAAGATACAGTAGTGGTGCATTTGGCGTAGATAATCTAGCACCAAGGCAAGCTTGGCTTGTACAGGCCAATCCTCCCAGCTGGGCTCCTGTGCTACTTCTTCCACAGCACTCATGCTGCTGTCTTGAGCCTCATTTTCCTGTGGGGTGTCTGACTCAATAGCTGCAGGTGGTTGAGGCCACATTTCTGAACTCTCTAGCCCCTTTCGTCTGTCCAGAGTCTCACACACCTGGATGGGGACGAACAGATTGACCATCTGAGCTTGGTTGATGCGGTCATGTTATGCAGCAAACTGTACAATGAGTATCTTTGCTGTTTGTCAAAGCACAAGTATGTGCTGTGCTTGCGTCAAATTTTGGCTGCCAGGCAAAGACAGAAGTGCATTTCATAATCAGGTTGCCATGCTCACACGTGGCATGTGAACACAAGCTCCCGTGATACGACTGATTGTGCATCACCTGTCTAGCTTGCAGAAGCTGAGCCTCAGCCCTCCTGTGTGCTGCTTTCATTGCCGTTGTGGCTTTGTGCTCCACCCGCATGTCCTGCTGCATCCGTGCCCGCTTCAGCTCTGCACAACCACCAGCTTCATGTGCAGCACTTTATATAAACTGCAGGTCTCTTGTGCCTTACATTCCTGTGAGCTTATCCCATTTGTCCCTTCATATATAGATTCTGCTATGAGCTGAACGATTTGTGAATTACGTGGACATTGTTTCAGGGTTGCCTTGCATTGGCATGGCCTGAATTGGGCTGTGCAGATGCAATGCTGTGGAACTTGTGTAAAGACAGCTGTAATTTTGCAAAACACGGACCGCGCTCCTTTTGCTGCTGTTCCAGTTCCTGCTGCTTGCGCTTCTTGTTTTGTTCAATGCCTAGGCCCTGCCTGCCTGCTTTAAGCTGCACTGGGATAGGTGCAGCCTGTCCAGCTAAACCTCTGCCAAGTCCTTGACCCGGCTGATAGCCCATGGCAGCTAGCATCTGGAACCCCCTAGCCAGAGCATTCAACTGAATAAACTCAAGGTGCCAGCTGTTGCCAGACATATCTGGAAGCCCAAGTCAGGTTATCAGAATTCGCCAAAGTCAGATACGCAAGCGCACCATACTTGTTGTCATTGGCAATCGGAGCATCAAGCCCTTCTTGTCTGACCTCCTTCATACTTTTTTGACGTTTGTTTTTCAATTTGAGGGGTTTTTGCTCAGCAGCTGTGCTGTCTGCTTTTGCTTGCGCTTCATACTCAGCAAAGAGCTTTTCAACATCTTCGGCCTGCATAAACGTGATTAGAGACTTGGCATATTCTTGCAGAAAGGCCAGATTTGCATTGTTCCCCCGACCAATGTGATCATGACATGCGAGTAGAGACTGTAAAAGTGTCAGAGGTTTGGCCAGCGCTCGACTCACCTCTGTCACAGCCATTCATGCACGACCTGGCAGGTTGCGGCTCAGCTCAGGGACCAATATACTGTGCTATATGTACGCGCGCGAGGCTCGAACGTACAGCGAAGCACAAGTTTCCTGCTTTCGCTTTTCAACAATCCCGGTCACAGGTCAGCTTAGAAGGAATTGGTTCCGGAAGCATGTCGGAGCCCGCAAGGCCTGCTGTCGAAAGTCAACGAATCGCGATGCACCTCTGGAGAGAGAGACCTGTGGTAGGCGAAGCTGATCATTCGATTGCGTTTGGTGGCTGCTGCCTTTGGGAGCATTGACACACGCGCACTAAGGCCGCAAAGCTCCTTGCAACATGGGGCTCGTAGAATCTAAGTCGGATCCCCCGCCGAGGTAAGCATGATAGTGTCTTCGCATATTGCAGATTACACAGGCAAATCGGAGAAGTCCTGATGTACAGGGTGGTCTTGGTCCCGCCCCTTTTTGAGAGGGATCACAGAGGCAGATCGCGCATGGCAAACAGCTCGTATGACTGGTTATTTGCAAAGCCAGCCCTGAAGTGGCTGTTCCACGATTATATTGACAACAACGCTCATGCCCTACTGAGGCTCAGCCCTGGGGAGGATCCTAGAGTTAGCATAACGGCAAGATTTCACAGCTCCCTTAGATCCAACAAGCACAGGAATCTCATAGTGGCAGAGCAAAACTCAGGTGCTGTCCTCAGTTCCAAGCATGTGCCTAGTTTGGCACTGCTTATAAGGCTGTCCTACAAAGTACTCATGCACGTGACCAGCTATCTTCCGGATGACTGTACCCAGCTGTGGCTGATGTGTAGTGTGGTGTCCTGGTGCAGGCTCAATGACGCTGCGCTACCAAATTGATCCAGCAGAGCCTCTTACATTCCTGGACGTCAAAGTTGGCAAAGAGGTGAGAAATGTATTACTAGGTCAAGCATAGCGTACCTTTTTCACATCGTCATCATCAGACCACATTCCACAGCCATGTACCATGCGTTGATCGCATATGCGAATGTGCAGGGCAACTCAGCCCAAGCGCGAGCCTGTTACTTTGATGTAGCCAACAAGTGGGGTGCTTTTGCCAGTGTGCCATTGACTGTTGGCCACAGCGTCAGTCCAGTGTTTGGTGTGAGGTATAGCAGCCCCGTCGTGACAGCAGGCGGCATGATCAGCCCCACAGACAGCAAAATGCACTGCTTATGGCTGGTGTGTCTTCCCTCCAAGCAAAGCCCGTTCTAACATTTTAACACCCTCTGATTGCTCTGGAACACAAGCACATTGATCAGATTGTACCTGCTCAAAGTGTCAGTCTGCACCGTGCAGCCCTGTTAATTGTTTCAGCGCTTTCAGTTTGAGTATGCCAGCTGTTGAAATATAGCTGCATGATTTTAGTTTGCCAGAGGTACAGCGTGATGCACAGGTGCAGTCATGCTGTGGTGTATTGAGGGTTTGCCCAATCTGGTGCAGGCTGGCAGAAGCAATGGCTTTACAGCCGGCGTACAGTTCCGCCCACATGGGCCCATGACACAACCTCTGCAGTATATGCACTCCAAGGGCTTCAGCCAAATGTCAGAAGATATTGCTGAGCACATCAGCTATGCTGTTGCCTACTCACCGGAACACAAATCCACATTTGGTAAGACAGCCTCACGGAAAGGAGGTCAGGTGGCAGCTTCCCAGGGACCTCTGTGTGCTTGACAGAACCTAATGCACGCTTTGTGCTAAATGCTGAGTTGCATGCAAGGCTGAGTGCACAGCAGCCTTCTACACAAGGCAGACTCAAGGTAGTGTTACGCCCAATGCATGACTGGCTTGTGAGTATACTTTTGCAGCTGTAATGTGTGATGCAGGCAAGGGCACCTTTACTGCAGCTGTGGAGGTGCAAGGCCAGAAGCAACTGGTGGTGTCCTTCCTGCACCATCAGGCTGTGCAGCGCCTGTCTCACAACCCCTTGGAGCATCAAGATGTCGTCGGCGTCACCAACTATCTTGATGTTGGCCTGCAGGTTGGCTCTGCAAATGCGTTACTCAAGTAAAGTTGCATGCTTTTGGCTGTCTGTATATACATTGTAATGGCAAGGCTGGAGGTGTTTTCGTGCGGTATGCGGTGCCTTGCTCAGATGCTTGTGTCTTTCATACTGGCAATACGCGTTTGTGGGCACCACGCGACAAAACAGATGTGTGAGTGAGACGATAGATGATTGGATGGAGGCAGGCTGTATTCAAATGCCTCCAAAGCACGTCGCCATTGCAACACCAGCTGTAAATCCTGCTCAGAGCTTGATTGCCCAGCATGGAGCCACGAACATCAGCCTTGCAGCAGTAGGTGCGAGTCATGCACCAATCAGCATGTGTGATTCAAGCTTGGTCAGTGTTGCATTGGCAAATTAGCCTGACATCTTATGCCTGCTTTTGTGTGCAGGTGGTATCCAGCCTAGTACCTGCAGAGGTGGGGCAGGGCAATGGGGACCCAGCCTCCATTCCCCTACCAACCACTGATGCAGCAGAGCTGCAAGTGGCTGCAGCCTGGCAGGTCTGTCCTTAACTCTAAATCTGTATCCTGAACATGGTTGGTGACAGCAATGCCTGAGGGCTGACCAATCAGATCAGGCGTCCACTCAGGCTGGTTGCAAGCTCCTGCAAGCTTCATATGGCTGCCGTCTACATGTATGCTGTGAAAACAACATCCGATTTGCAATGTCAGCATTGTGTCCTGAGTTGTTTTGATCAGTGGTCACACCTCTGGTTGGACACTACATACAGCATTGCGTCACTACTGGCAGTAATACATGTTAGTGACTCACACAAATCAATGCATCTCACCACAAGTGTCTGCTGGCACAGGCAAACAAGAACACTCTGGTGAAGGCAATGGTGGGTACAGGAGGGGTGATGGCAGCAGTGGCCTTCAAGGCCTGGTGGCAGCCCAGCTTCTGGGCCGCCCTCTCTGGAGGCTTTGACTTCCGCATGCGCCACCCCAAGTTTGGGCTCACCCTTGGCACTGAAAATTACGGCAACATCAGGTGTGTAAATGCAGAACTAGGTTCCTGTTTTGTCACCTTGAGCAATAACATATTCTAACAACAACCTTGGGATCATGCAGAGCATTGTGTCCTGTTGTCCTTGCAAGCGCTGTGCCCCTTTGCCATTGCCAGGCATGTATTAGTGCTGTTCAGCCAAGACTGCACTTAAGCATCCAAGGCAGTCTTGTCAGCTTGTGAAAAGTGGTTTCAGAATTGTTCAGGTTGCGTGCCTCACAATGATGGATGATTGTCTGCGGTAATGTGACTGTGCAACAGGTATGAGAGGTCACAGAAGCAGGCTGCATTTGGGCGAAGTCTGGTGCAGCGGCACGTGGCCTTACCAGAGGACATAGCAAATGAAGCAGGGGAGGGCTTGTTGGTGAGTTGCTGCTGCCCATGCCTGCACACAGGTCTGTGTTGCACATGGAAGGTGCAGGTCTCTATGCACCTTCCATTGCTCCTTTTTTGCTGAGCTTAGCATTTTCCTGCTGTTGGCTGCTCAACTCTCCTCATCTCCCAGTTCCAAAAGAGAGACAGCAGTCTGCAACACATGCAGTGTGATCTGAGCTCGCACAGCAAATGCACACTCCAAACGGCATTTGTTTGCCAATGCAGGTGCAAAAGCAGGATCTGAACAATGCAGCTCTGCTAGGTCAAGTGCAGACAGAGAGCAGCCAGTATCTATAGACTTGTACCCTTACAGCTGCAGTTTAATAAACAGTACAGGCATACAATCAATTTACATTTCCTGTCTTTAGGACTCATCACAGACAATAACTGGGAAAACAACATACACTAAGCACTAAATGTTAAAGGCGTTCGACAATAAAGCACCAAAGAAATTGCTGTAGTGATGCTGTAATCATGCTGTAATGAAGGAGGGCGCTAGTACTGCGACGCCATACGCTCTACACTAATCTAGCTCTACAAAGTTCAGAAGCCAAGCTAAAAGTGGACTAGCCAAAACAGATTGTCTTTGTGCAAAATAAGTCTTGAGATAACTGCCTACCACATTGGGTTGGTCAGTAGCCAGAAAAGCTGCTACTGAAGATGAGGCCAGATGGAAAACTGCTGACGTATGTGACTGTATGCGGGGCAGTCAAACAGAAAATGGTGTTCGTCTTCAACTGAGCTAGACATGCACACAAGACAGACCCTTTCCTCTCTGCTGCGATGTTCACTATCTTTGCCAAGGCGGCCTGTGTCAACATGTAGGCCATGGCAACCACACCTGAATCTACTGATCAGTCTCCTGTGGGGATAGCATCTGACAGTAGACAAATAGTCAGAGTACTGATAAACTGAATATTTGGCTTTGTAAACAGTCCTGTAGAGTTGCAAGCTGCTATGGTCTGTGTCTAAAAGAAAGTCCCCAACCCAGCGCGCTTTTTTTCGCTCAACAATGATGGAAATACCGTCATACAGGATCTGTTGCCCATGTGTGTCAGTAAACCGGCGCACATCAGATCTCCAATTGCCTGAAAGTGCTTCAACCCTGTGAGGAGGGTTGCTGTTCCAAAATCCATCAAGCAATGCTAGTTTGTCAAGCCGGCTGTTTGGTAGAGCACAAACTCGGTTGTGGTAACGCAAAATCTGCTTCCAAAAGGGAATCTGTAAAGGGAAACGTCCAAATTCTGCAAGCACTATCTGGTTGGTAGTGCTCTTTCTGACACCAAGCAATTGCTTCAGAAACTGCCTTTGTACCAGTTCAGCTTTTGCCCCTACTTTGGGATTGACTGCCCAAACTTCACAAGAATAGCTCAAAATGGGTAACACCAAAATATCAAACAGCTTGCACATGGTAGCAGGACCAGACAGATGTAGGGAGATGCAACGCCGTCGCATGGCATGCACTGCCTTTTTCCCAGCAGCCACTAGGTATTCGACGCCATAAGCCATGTTTTTGGTGGCATGAAACACAAAGCCAAGGTGTACGTACTCATCATGTCGCTCTACAGTTGTGCCACTAAAAACAGGAAAGCCAAAAGCTTGGTAGCAGCCATGTGCCTCGTTCCTCGGCGATTACCTTCGTTTTGCTTTCCTTTGGAACAAGCACTGAACAGATGATGCATCTGATACAATGACCATACTTGATGCAAGTGTCCTCAGAGTGTTGAGTCACCTCGAGGTTCCCCAGACTGAAACAGATCCAATGAAATTTTGGAGACAGCTATGTATGGTCATGCCCTGTGACCATGCATGGCACATTGTATGTTGCAGCAGCAGCTGCAGGGAGCATTGCACACAAGTGCACTGCTTCCTAGGCCTGCCGCACCTGAATCCCTCGTTTCTAGATCTGTGTGTGCAGTGCTGTCTGTAGCGACTGTGGGTGAAGTCTGTTGTCAAGTTCCAATCAATCACAAATTTGTCGGCATGGTGCTTTCTGCATTTAGATGTCTGTCTTGTATACGCAGTGCATACGTTGAACTGATCCTAGCGTTGAATGCCTGAACGCGGCTGCCTATATGCCAACATAATCTTGCGTGATCTGCGCCGCTTCACTGTGGACTTATAAGCCTGCACAACATCTTCGGTCCTCAGCTGTTTGATCCTCAGCATCCTAAATATGCAAGGTGACGCATGCCAATGCCGCCCTGCGTCGTCCTCATTGACCGTTCGGTTTGTCATCCGCCTTCGACATTGTAGTATGCTACAGTACACTAGTGCCGGCCAGAAAGTCAAACGTGTAGCCTGCGTGGCGCGTTTATCTGACGAGGACTGCTCACATAGAAGTTCTGTACCCGCAGGCTTGCAGGCTAAGAGGGCACAGAAAGAGCGGCTCACCGGAACGCAGGTGTCTGATTTCCTCCATACGATGTTGCATGTCTGGGGCAAAGTTTTATCTCATTTGGCAGAGAGCTTGCTATGACAGCTTCCTTTGATCTTGCAGGTGCTGGCTGTGTGGTCCTTATATCAGTTTGCAGCTGTGTATGCAGCAGATCCTAGCATCACGCATCTGTTGGACATTTCAAGCGGCAAATGCTTGGAAAGTGGTGTTGTTGGAGCAACTGGTGGGTTGACTTTGCAGCCCGGCTGTAACGTTCCAAGCGATAACCAGGCAAGGCTTTTCAGCAAAACCATCACTGAATGACGTGCACCTGCGATTTCATCAGCGGGGTTGAGTTGACAGCACACAACTGCTGTCCACCCTTCTGTATCATCACATTAACATCTGCTGCCCCACAGGTGTGGGAGCTCACAAGCAACGGGGTATTGCTGCAGGCAGCTTCGCAGATCTGTCTCATTCCGGCCAGCATTGGTAATTACTTTGAGCTGTTCTTCAATGCATAATGCTGCGTAGTACAAACAAGCCCCCACAGAGCATGCACAGCAAAAAGCATCCCCTGTTGCTTTGAGTATCTGATGCCAATTGCAGACACAACAACTGGGGCTGCAGATGTTGGCAGCAACGTCACAATCAGTACAGTAAGTTTCTTGACATTCTTGACCATGATCACCGTCTGGTGCAGCCTTGACACTTTTGCAAGATTGCAGCCATCTGTGTATCACCTGCAGCAGATTTGCAAATCAGCATGGCCAATAAGCTGTGAAATTGGCCAGGGCGATTTCCCTGAAGTCTCAGTCATTGTTTCGTAAACTGTGGAATGCTTATAGGCTTGCGATGCTTCTCAGTACCCACAACTTGTCTTTGAGATGACTCACGGAGGGTCACTCAGGTATGACTCCGGCCCCTTGCTGTTGCCTCTTGTGCAGATCAAAGCATTGTTCTGCAATCTCAGTGCTACTGTGCAAATGCTCACAAAATAGGCAGCTTGCCATATTGATTGCTTGCGCTTGCCCTGCATTGCTGCATTCTCATTTTTGCCCAATCTGCAAGTCAGCAGAAGGGCTTGTGTCAAATCTTCTAGACTTTCTGTCTATTGCATTGCATCACAGCTTTGAATGTGACGTCGTCATTTCACATCTTGTGGCATGGCATTCTGGCAGGGTCTCCTTGAGTCATGCCTGTGCAGGCATGTGGCAAGCGGGCTACAGCCTGGCTTGTGTCTGCAAGCCTCTTTGAACGGGCTCATTGCTCTCACTGAAGGCTGCAACACAGCCTTCCTGCAATGGGCTTTCTATCCAGTCAATGGGGCCTCAGCTGCCCTCAACCACTCTGCCACCAACCTGTGCCTGCACCCAGCTGGTGAGTTGTCCTTGCCTATGCATGGTGGTGGCTGACCGGTAGCTTGTTGCATGCACTGTTCAGCCTTATAGCACATTTTGAGCATTGCCTTGTAGTATTGCTGCTCAGTATTCTCAAGCCATACATGTCCAGTACAGGTATATCGCAGGATGCTTGTGACTTGCCAGACTTGACTGCAAGATAGCACTCAGCACGCACGCATGCAAGCATGGAGATGTGATCAGTTGATATGGCGTTGTATGATCCATGCAGGTGAGAGCAGCAGTGTGAGCAGTGGAAGTGAGGTGTATCTCACCTTCAACTGCTCAGAGCCTCTGGCTGACTTTGCTCTCAGCCCTGATGGCATTCTGCGTCATCAATACAGTGGGCTGTGTGTTGCGGTCAACCCCTCAGCCCCCTCCACCACCCCGCCACCCCCTCCCCTTGAGGGTGCTGCTGCTGTTGAAAGCGCAAGCATTGGTATGCTGCATTGTGCAACCTATAGACTCAGTGCTGTATCTACTTACGCTGATGAGCAAAGCGTCAGAGTATGCAATCATCTTCAGTAACATCAACCCCTTTTTGACGTTGCATACATCCCAAAGTGCAAGTACACAGATTCTGAAGTCAGTCATTTGAGAGTGGTGTGTAGTGAGCATGCTCATGCAAGGTTCCTGACCGACCACAACCCTCTGACCTGTTTGCCAACCGAACTGGTGTTGTCTAGGCGGCAGACTAGGTGGTCTGGGAACAGATTCTCTCTTGTCACAAGCATAGATGCCAAGCTAGATTTGTTTACAGGCAGTCCTGATGCTCCAGTGCTGGTAAGCGCCGGCAAGGACAGTGTGCAGAGCTCCACGTCAGGGCAGCTGGTAGCAGCCCTGGCTGTGGACGGCAACACTAGCAGTATATATGGATCGTGCGCCACAACCCTGTCACAGGGAGCGCAATACTGGCAAGTTGACCTGGGAGACACCTATCAGATTGCCAATGTCACTGTCATCAACAGGTATTGTGTGTTTGCTTCATTCAATTCTACACCAGTACCGGCTAGTGTGTCTGTGTCTCATGTTTGTGCTGGTAAGTGATCAACAATAACAACACCAATGATGATCATCATCATCATCATCTTCATCATCATGATAACAACAATCATAACAACACATAACACGTACTGTAACAACAATAACACTTAATAGCTGTACCAGCGCTGGCTAGCTAGGTAGAAGGCCAATCTTGCTTTTATTTCCAGAAAGGCTTGTCTAAGTGCGCTGACGCAGTTGAACACCAGCACCAAGCTTACTTTCATAACCAGACAAGCCAAACTTGCTGAAAAGTAAACAAAAGTCAATGACAAGAAAAGTTTGGGCAGCCAAGGTTGAAGGGCTGCTGGTTACAGTATCTGCAGGAAGTTGTTGCTTTACGCAAATCAGTGGCATGGGACGTCGTGATGCCTTGATCTCACCAATCATTAGATGTTTTGATGCTCCTTTGTTGAACGCCTTGAACATTTGGCCTGACCACCTGAGGTTTGCTCCATAGCTCTTTCTGAGTGCAATGTGGAACAAATGCGTTGGACACCACTATGCAGTGAGAAAAATGCGTGGATAAAGACAATGCCCTGTTGACTAGTTTGCCTTGCCTTGCTAAAGTGAGTGATCACAGCCCATGGCGGTGGTGTAGATTTCCTCAGGAAGGCATGTATCACTTCTTAGACATATTGGTCATGGGGACCTCTGCCAGCAGGCTTACTGGGTGCAAAGCAAGCTGCTGCTGCAGCACCTGCATGCTTGCTTGTATGACGCTGGTCCACTACTTTGTGCGCTGAGTGTCCACCTGCAACATCCTTTGTGATCAGCAAGAAGATCATGAAGGGTCAGATCTGTGATCTGTGATCTGTAGTTGCAGTGTATGCAGCCCAGCACATGCAGTATATTCACATGCCTTTGCAGTGCTATCCTCAAAGATGCAATATATAGTATGTCCTGATGTCCTGCGGTCTGGTAGAAATGCCAGCAAGGTGCAAGGCACAGCAAACCAGTTTTCATTTGTTGGTACAGAGATGTGAATGGCACAGGAGACCCTCCTTTCAGTGTGTTTGTGGGTGACGAAGATGCCAGCAATGCTGGCAGCTACACAGTCTTGGACAACACCAACTGTACAGCTTACCCTGTGCAGTTCACAGCTAACTCTGAAGTGCTAGCTGTGCCCTGCACCAGACAGGGCCGCTATGTTGTAGTCAAGGCAACCGGTGGTCCCCTTGTGCTCTGTGAGGTTCTGGTGTACGGTAAGTTGGCTTGGTTGTAGCAACACGTGCTACGTTGCTGTCTGGCAGCTATGTCAAGTCAAACCTGTGATACCTGGTCCATCGCTGTGGGTTGCTCCTGCTGCTTTGGTGCAAGTTTCAAAAATTAGCTTGACTGGTGATACAGGATACACGCCTGACAGCGACGGTGCTGCAACAGAGTCAGCGGGCAATGACCTCACTGACCTTATCCTGACCAGCAGCTGTACAACTTCGTTCACATACACTGGGGCAGGTATGCATTGCAAAAAATCAGTGAGCCATGTCTGCTGTTAAATGACAGGTTTGATCTGCACAGAAATAACACAGAGCTGCATTAAGTGCAAGTCAGTGAAGGCTTTGCATGACTGTATGTGTTGACATGGGCCATGTGCCTTTGAGCAACTGGTATGGTGCAGGTCAATTGGAGCTCGTCACTAGTGGCCAATGTGTCACAGCTTCAGATGTTCTAGATGATGCAATGGTAAGGTTCACTGCTGCACACAAGGGAAATAAACACCTGTGCAAGCTGCTTCTGTGCAGCACGTCCATTCGTGTTCTGGAGTGATACCCTTCTTGTTGTCCTTGTGCAGGGAAATACATATCGAGCCCCACAGCTCACAACATGTGACAGCAGCAGCACGGCTGACATGTTTGTGTGGTCACTGTTTGCAACATCATGACACAATATTGCCTTTGACAACCATCTTGATGGGCCCAACCTGCAGCCATGATCACCATCAACAACTTCTTGTGCATGTTGACATGTCAGATCTTGCAGAAAGCAGTGTCCATAGCTTAGACTGATATGCCAACCAGTCCACTGGTGCAGTAATTGGTCACATGCTGCCTCATTGTACATCAGCAGCTCTCATGCCACTGTCAGTGCAAACTTGCCTTCCTACATGCTTGTTGTACATACACATGTATGTCACAGCTGTTGACGTTGTGCATTTGCTCATTGCAAACTCACATTGAAACTTGTAAGCTGTACTGTTGAATTATGCAGTGGCCCTTAGACATTTTCGGTCAAGCCATTCATGAACATACAGCTGCCGTCAAAAGTCTGCTTACAGTAATGGCACTGCTTCAGCAGAAACCTTAGAGTGAATGCTGTGCGCAATGCAAATGGCGGTGAGGCCAGCCAGTGTTAGCAGATGAGCCTGCGCACTTGCTGCTGTGA
>JAABUU010004795.1_pt1 | contig 15641 bp, 19 predicted proteins | sample 5559301 | NCBI WGS metagenome assembly JAABUU01 (sample SAMN10711884, study PRJNA513360) | rock metagenome | isolation source: Antarctica rocks | place: Antarctica: Victoria Land, Richard Nunatak white | reverse complement strand
CCAGCCAGCATTCTCAGAAAATTTGTTATGTATGAGCTGCATCAAGCAGCAAGTCAGGCTGGATGGGCATATGTGCACAGCCTCAATCTGAGCTGCGTCGTGTCATTGCAGACCCGACAGAGATCCTACTGGGGACCTCCGAATAGATGCTGGGTCGGATTCATCTGAAGATGAAAGGCCACCCCGCAACACAATCGGGCAAGTCCCCCTTGAATGGTACAAGGACGAGCAGCATATAGGGTATGATCGCGACGCTAAAAAGTTGATCAAGCGAGATAGAAAAGACAAGCTTGATACGCTGCTAGCACAGACAGACACCAAGCAGGGCTTGCGCTCCATATATGATGAGTACAATGATGAAGAAATTGTGCTGTCCAAGGATGAACTGAGGCTCATTCAGAGGATAAGGCAAGGGCAGTTCCCTGATGTTGAGGTATACTCATGATGCATGTTGCGTTTGGCCCAAAATACGTCACTAGATGCATGCGTTCTCCATCCTTGATTCTGTGCGTTTCTGTGCATTGTTCAACTTGTCAGCAATATCTTCTTGATGTATATGCTATGAAACAACATCCCTGTGCATCATGTTGTCTGCAGAGCATGCTTTTAGCTTGACTGATGATGACTCACATCTGTCCGTACCATCAGAGGTTTCTGTGATGAGACAAAGTTTGTGGAATCTCGTTAGTCTGAAGTCAAGCAAAGCAAGTCAAACAAAGCAAAGCTGTAGCTTGCATACACTTATCTGAAGTCTTGCACCACACTTCACTTGCAGTATGAACACTTCCATGCATGCTGTTGCCTGTCAAGAGCATAAGATATGCCGAGCTTTGCACCTTCTGACCCTTCTGTGGTTGCCTGGCAGATCAACCCATACGAGCCAGAGGTCAACTGGTTCAGCGATGACAAGGAGATCATGCCTCTGTCTGCTGCGCCAGAGCCCAAGAGACGCTTCATACCTTCCAAATGGGAGGAGAAGAAGTAAGCCTTTCTTCCACCCGTTGACCAGTGCCAGTGTTGCCATTTGATGTACAGGCTCTGACATGTTGCATTCAGAGTACATTGACGCCTTGCCCCTGTTGTGATCTTGAGTGTATGTTGTCCCGCCCCGTCAATGAACAGCTGGCTGAGATTGCATGTGGGCGACGCAAGTAACATCACATGTTTCATTGCACTCGTGTCAAGCTGTGCATCAGTTCACTGGCATAGACTGGGCTGAGATTCTTCATGGCATAGACATTGTCAGTACTACACAGACATCTGTCAAGTGTAGCGCTGCGAAGTATTCATGGATTGACGACAGCCTGGTGCATGAAGGGTGGTCAAGTTGGTGCGTGCGTTGCGCAAGGGGTGGATCAAGAGATCTAGCGAAAGGAACTTGCCTGTCAAGGAGCCAGAGGCTTACCTGCTATGGGCAGATGACGGCATGGCCACTGACAGGACTGCTACCGGCTTGTCCTACGTGCCAGCACCCAAGACCAAGCTTCCAGGACATGAGGAGTCGTACAACCCACCTAGGGAGTATCTGCCTTCTGAGGTCAGTATTCACTTCAGACTTCTCATCAACACTGGGCTGCTGCCTGCGCTTGTACCAATTTAGTATCCATGGTGGCCACTGTACTGGGCAAAATTTCAAAGCATGTGCCCCAAGCCAGCTGCTCCCCTATGCGTCTTCTCTCTTTCTCTTATGTCCCCCTGTATCACATTCAATGCTGTCCTTTGCATATGGGATCAGCTTCCTCACACATTATCCTCACCATGTCAACACTGCACACTCAAGCACAGCAGCCATATGATTGCATGTCAGTGACAATGATTTTGCAGCTGACCAATTGTTGGTCCTCATGCAGGAAGAAAGAAACGCACAGGAGCTTCTGGATGATGAAGACAAGCCAGAGTTCACTCCCCAGGCCTTTGACAGCCTCAGGCAGGTGCCAATGTACTCATCCTTCATCAAAGAGCGCTTTGAGCGCTGTCTAGACCTCTACCTGTGCCCCCGTTCGAAAAAGAAGAGGATCAACGTGGATCCCCAGAGCCTGGTCCCCAAGCTGCCCAAGCCCCAAGACCTGCAGCCCTTTCCCACTACACTGCTGCTGCGCTACACTGGCCACACAGCAAGGGTGGGTACATGACAGACTGCGTCGCAATGTTTTGTTCATGCGGACAACACGTGTTGGTGACAGACAAACAGTCTCACAGATCAGTGTTTGCATCTAGCGTCTATACAGGCTGCATCTAGGTGGTGTTACACAAGCACAAGCCCTTTTCTAAGCACAGGGTCTCTGTCTTGCATGCACAGCGAACCCACTGAATGCAGTCAGAGACACACTATGTGGTAAACTCTTTTTCTGGTGTGTAGGTGCGAAGCATATCACCAGATTCCTCCGGCCAATGGCTTGCTTCTGCTTCTGATGACGGCACTGTGCGTCTGTGGGAGGTCCGAACAGGGAGATGTACACGCACCTGGACATTGGGCGGTGTCATACACTGCGTGGCTTGGTGCCCCAACTCTGGTCTGTCCCTGCTGGCTGCAGCTGTGGACACACGCGTCATCCTTCTCCCCACAGGTGAGACAGGCAAAAGTTCTCCAGGATGTAGTCCTGTGTTCGGCTGTTGCTACCATTGCTTGCAACAGCTTCGCCAGTGCAGATTGACATCTGTGGTCTTGAGGTGTTTCTGAAGCACCTAGATGCCGATGAGTCACATCTGGTATTCACACAACACAGCGTCAAGCACATTTTTCCAGCACCATGTGTCGAAATCAACAAAACACTGCTTGCTGCTCTGGCCTTTCAGCCTGTCGTGCAGAGCCACAGTGAGGGGTCACTGGCACCGAACTCAAGAACAAACCAGCATCGACTTTGTATGCTGTTTTGCAGGGACAGGCACCGGTGAGGCTCAGACCGCAACATCACAGACACTCAGACAGGCCCAAGTAGGCAGTGCAGCCCCCGGTAGCCCAGTAGCAACCTGGCAGGCATATGAGTCTGAGGGCATCACCATCTCTCACAGAGCGCCTGTATCCTACCTCACCTGGCATGCCAAGGGTGACTACTTTGCTTCAGTTGCACCCACAGGTGAACACCTTACTGCACCCTTATGTGCTTCACAAAGTGTTCGCTGGAACCGGCAGTGTCAATCCTGCCTCTTTGCTGCTGTGACATCTGCAGCTGTTGCAGCTGCACATTGCATGGCAGCGCTCACTCAGCAGCCCTTGTTGCTGTTGCAGCCTGCCTGTGTGCATGCTGATGCGGGCTGTTTCCCAGCCCTGTATTGTCCTGTACCCCGCAATTGTCATGCAACACCCTTGTCAGCTGTCACCTGGCTCGGTCGTACGCTGTGTGCATCTGCCTGTACATGTGTGTATGTGAGTATGTATTGGTTTATGTGACTGTGCAGGCAACACCCAAGCAGTATTGGTGCACCAGCTGTCCAAGCACACCACACAGAACCCCTTCAGAAAGAACAGGGGTCGAGTGGTGCGGGTGCTGTTCCACCCTTTCAAGCCCTTCCTCTTTGTGGCCACACAGAACCACGTCAGAGTGTACAACTTAGCCCAGCAGGCTTTGGCAAAGAAGCTGATTGGAGGGTCTGGGAGCATCACAAGCATGGCTATTCACCCTGGCGGCGACCATGTCATTGTTGGCAGTGAGGTAAACCTCCAGACAGTCTGTGTTGGAGTTTTGTTGTTTCAGGCTCTGCCTTGCTTGGGCAATGCATCGCGAGTACAAGGGCTACAGCCTACAATGTGGAGCACGTCAACACTTTACTGTTTGGACATGCAAAGCCATGTAAAACGCGCATGGTGTGTGCAATGCTGTATGCATACTGTCTCATTCTGATTGTAAAGTTTCAGCTGGCTTCTTTGGAGTGTTGCTGCTGGTGCTCAGATGTGCTGTCCCCTGCAGGACAAGCGTCTAGCCTGGTATGATTTGGACCTGTCCACCAAGCCCTATAGGGCATTGCGGTACCATTCGCACGCTTTGCAATCGGTGGCTTTTCACAAGAAGTACCCCTTGTTTGCCTCTGCCTCAGATGATGCCAGTGTCCACATCTTCCATGGCATGGTATACCAGGTGGGCTCATTGCTCTTAGCAACTGCATCTGGTTTGACCAGTGTTGTGATGCCTGTCTTGCATTGATTGCAACTACTGTTACACTACTGCTGTGCTAGCCTGAAGCTGCATGCCATGACTGATGGGTCATGACATCGACCCTTTTTTGCAATGCCAGACATGAAACACATTATTTGTTGTGATGGGCACTATCTAACCTCAAAGGTCCAATGTGGACCAATCAGTCTACACTGTCAATGGTGCTTGCTAAGTCTTGCAAAACACAACATTGGGTGCATCACAGACCGTGCTCATCTGCCCTTACAGGACTTGATGACAAACCCTCTGATTGTGCCAGTCAAGATTTTGCGGGGTCATGAAATGAATCAATTTGAAGGTGTTTTCGACTGTGCTTTCCACCCTACTCAGCCCTGGATCTTTACAGCTGGTGCTGATGGATCTATTTGTCTCTTTACTAACTAGAACAACGTCTGTCGCTTCACAGTGGTTGTTTGTGCTTCACTATAGTTGCAGTCAGAATGTCAGATGTAGATACTGGTAGCAGCAAATCGATTGCAAATTATGAATTTGCATACGCGTGTCTGTATCGCCTGCTTGGCACATGCAGCAGGTTTATATGCACACTTATCTGGGCTGCTGATTGACATTCGATGTGAAGAGTTCTTTCGTATGACATCCGATGTCATGATGCGTATAAACAGCCTAAGGTACAATGTAAAAACGTCTACCAATGCTGTTTGGTGGGAACACGTGTTGTCGCATTTCCCTGGCAACCGTTTTGATTCCATACTGGTATCATTCAATGCCTTCAAGTTCTTGTCTGCATGTTGGACTAGTCTTAGCAGATGACACTTAGTCCGTCATGCTTTGAGTGAAATATCGAGTTATTTGGAGTCATCCCCTTTGTGGATGTCAATGTGCGCATGGAGGACGTAACTAGGCACACTCGACCAACCCGGTACTGAGAGTACTATATACATGTATGCCGTCACAATGCTCCACTGCACAAGAGTCTTTCAAGTGCATTGAACACGCAGCAAGCCCAACATGGTTAGTCAATCACCAGTTGTTGGACCATCAACATCGCTGAGGCAGTGACATTTGCCTTGCTTGTGCCGATTAGATCCAGCACCATCCTGGCATTGCAAGCTTGCCTTAAGGTACTGGTGGACTGCGCATCCATGAGTTGTACCTCTGGCTATGGGTTCAGGGCTGTCATTTCAGCTGTGCAGTAAAACAATCCCTTGGAGCCAGCATCAACTGAAGATCGCCAGTCATACAAGTAAACAGTTAAAATCTCATCTTTGCTTTAGCAGATGATTGTGATGTCATGAGTGAGCCTGTGTTGCCCTTCTTTGCAGCCTTCAGTACCTCAATGCAGCGCTGTTCCAGCTGCATAGTATTTGCTGTTTTCTGAACGTTAGCCTGGCGAATTGCCTTGACATTCCCGTGGCTTTCATTTCCTTGATAGATTGGATCTCAGATACACGGTATATATACGTATGTATACGCGATACATGGCTTTCATTTGTTGGCATGGTGCGCCTCCAGGTTGTCTAAGCTATCAGCTCCAGTCTCACCTTCGTGCAAGCTGTCAGGCAGCTTGTCTGCTTTGTGCAAGTTCTTCCAGAGTCCACCGTACCTGACGCATGCCAACAAGGAATAACGATGCAATGGTGCATATGTCATTTGAGCATTCAGCTCAGAGAGCTTTGCATTGTCCCAAGCCACACCTGTAGTCAGGATGATCATTATCACCATCAACGACTCCACCGCTGACAGTCTTCCAGCATTTGCCACACACCATATGCCACTTTTCTGTTTTGTCTATCTGACACCTGTTCAACAGGGAAAACGCTTACTGCTGCAGTTAAGGTTTTGGAGTAGCTCAAGACAGCTACACAACGCTCCCTCTCCTGATGAGCAAATCCTTGAGCTGATTGCAGAGGCTACACTGCTTTTGTCCGTAATCATCAGGGACATGCCCTTCTCGCCTAGCTCGTTTACTGCTTTCTGCGCCTTGATCTGCTCTTTTCGAGCAGCACGCTGTTCAGGCGTCTCGTTTCTAAGAGCTGTCGCCATGACACGACCTAAATGAACTCGAGCGGTCACCGTAGGCAGCTGTTTACAAAGCTGGGGGACCTTGTGCAGGTATGAAAATTGCATGCCCTGCATGCATGCTCTCGCTGGTCGCAGGCTCAGCAGTCCCCAGAAGCCGCTACACGACAAGCTCTCTGAGTTACAGCGCTCTTGCAGCAAGCCAACACAAGTATAGCTGATGCGCGGGCCGGCGCGATAACGTCGATCTATGATTGTGCCAAGCAACTTGGGAAAACTGCTAATTCAAGTCACAGGCAGCCATGTGACTGACATGTGCACAGCACGTGATTCTTCAGCCCATCATGCATGGGCAACTGGTATGACCCAACAGGCCTGTCACATCACTGTCATGGCCTCCAGATCACCAGCCACTTGTGTGTCAGTTTCCCAAAGCATCAAGCAACTGCTGTATCTTATAGATGTACCAGTCAGCACCTGCTGCCACGCTTGGTCTCTGCACAACACCACCATACCTACAAGCCCACACGCATGATCAGAATGAAAGAGGGCAGGTGGGCCTGAGCCCACACGCTGTTAGAACCACTCTGCTGTCAGCCAAGACTTCATCAGCCTTACCCAATAAATAGATCTGCACCACCTTCTTGTCTTGCTTCCAGATCAGTAGCTCCATCACCAATCATGACTAGAGGTGAGTAGTTGTGCTGAGCCTACAAATATCAAGATGTCAAGCAAGTCAACATGTCAACTAACATCAGGAAGATGGTCTATTGACCAACGCAGTCACATTGAAGTAGGGGCAGATCCAGCAAAACCTTGATAGCTCTGATGGCTGCTGGTTTTCCACCACTGCGTGACGTGAATTCTGATGTGTCAAACCCGACGTAGTCACCATTCTCCTACAACTCCACAGGAATTTGGTGAACTCTCAAAGATATGTGCGAGGTGCGCTACGCAAGATTCAGAAATGCATATACACCTGTTTGCAACTTACATCATGCAGTATAGTGTTGGCATAGACATTCTCCTGGGGTATCTGTAGTATCTCGGCTATTGGGTTGATGATTGGCCGAAACCCTCCAGACACAAGATACACTGCAGTATGGCGTCTTTGCAGGGTTTGTACTAGCTCAGCAATGCCTGCAAAAACTCTGCCAGTCAGCGCATATGTGTCTCATGTGTCGCAAATATATGTGATGTGCGTAATGATGTGTGCATGTCTTAGATACTGCAACCACACCATGGCAATGAGGCTGTGAGCGTAATAACTCAACCCAATGAGGCTGTGAACTTGACCATTCATTTCAGTAGGACCCACCTTTGCTGATACGAGGAGGATGTGCTGCCAGAAAGTCTTGGATGTTTTGATGTGACGTTTTCATGACGGCTAAGCGCATTTCAAGAGCATCTTCAAATTTGACTGACCCTCCCATGGCACTGCAGCTTAAGGGTTGTTGGGAGAGGACAGACTCAATATGCGAACCAGCCAGTTTTGTAAAAAAAAGAAGAGCTCCTTTTGGAGTGGCAGACAGCACACAGAACTGCTCTGAACTTGAGGCGGTCCTGTTGCATTTTGTCTAAAGAATGTGCACTCACTTGGCAGTCATGTCAGCTACTTGCTGTCCTACACCGAGAAAATTGGCCAGCTCATCTATTGACTCATCTTCACACCTGTGAAACATGGTCACCACATTCCACAGAAAGCAGAAAGACCACGCAAGAGATGCACGTTCCCTTACAGTGTGCTGTCCACATCAAAACAGACTGCCTGCAGTGCAAGCAAACATGGTCATATTGGGCGGATGAAAATGGCTGGTTTAGATTGAATGGAATGCCAAGCCATGATCACCTGAGCTGACCGCCAGGTGCTCAATACGTGGTCTGATGGCTCAAGTTTAGGAGCTGCAGCAGTGGCGTCAAGCAATCTTACACGATATCGCATCGGAAGTACTGCTTGTCTGCGAAGATTACCTTGGTCGGCGGAGGCAACAGAAGTCAGTGCCAAGTGCTGGCGCATTTGTCTTCTCTGCTGCTTGTGAGTGTGATGCCATAGACGCCGCACTCCTTGCAGAGCACAAGCCTCGTTTAAACTGCTTGGTGGCCGAAGATGCCAATTTCGTAAAGACGTAAGCTGGCAGATCACTGCGCGATGGTAGGCCATGGTACTGGACTGTACGACTCGACTCAACTCGCGGGTGTAGCAACGCGATGTGCCGCGTAGCAACGCGTTATGCTTGCTAGCGGAGGCATAACGCCAACAAGGGCGTCACCAAAACCAAGCGAAACCGTATACAATAAGGAAAAAATTAGTGTCCTAGTCCAGGTAGTCAGCGCTCACTATCTCACATGAAGAACATCTCAGCCAATCAGGTGCAAACTTAGCTCAGCTGCTGCTTGCTCGAATAAAACAGCTTGGTTTGCGCTACGGTTGCCCGTTGATCTATACGGTTTGATCTGTCATCAAATCCACCTTGGAGTACAGCCTGCTTCGCAACAGCAAATCGGTGGTCGCAGACCACAATACCCTCTTCTTGTCATTGCGGTCTTAATGTTGTGCTGACCGCCCAAGTGGGCAATATGTCAATTTCAATCAAGGTTCAAGTTCCCCGAGTTTGCAAGCTGCTTCAGCAACGAGCCTTGATCTCGGCTAGCAGATGCAGCCCACTAGACGCGCGAAGTGTTTTGACTTCAAATTCACCGAGTGTGAGTCACCGAACGTCAGCAAACTCAGTGTTGCACCAAGTCCAGAGTTGCTGATGCCAGACTCATCTGGTGTGCAGGCAGTGCATGCAAGCCGGGGTAGGAACCTGCAGACAAGAGCAGCACAAAAGGAAGCTGTTAAGCCAAAACCAGCAGCCAAACAGGAAAAGCAGGCTGGGACAGAGCTGACCTGGCAACCAGGTACTACTGTCTTGCTAACTGCACAATCCTTATGCTCTGTGACACCCATGCCATGCAACTTGACCTGCGTAGCCCTGCAGGTACACCTGAGCCCCTAGGCCCTTCACTTGGGCCATCCCAGAAGGGCATCAATTTTGCCCTCTATTCTGAGCATGCCAGTGCGGTCGCCTTAGAAATATACACAGAAGAAGACCACAGTGTTCATGAGATCATGTTAGACCCCACACAGCACAAGAGTGGGCATGTGTGGCATGTGCTTGTGGACACTCTTCCACCAGCAGGGGTCCTGTATGCATACAAGGTGCAGGGACAAGGCGGATGGGAGACAGGCGGCAGGTCTGGAAGCATCACTGGTAGCTTGATGATGGAGCAATCCTGTTGCACCTTATCATTGTGCATATCGCGTTACAGAAGGACATAAGCTACTGCTGCATTCTAGCTGTGGCTATGGCACATACCGGGGCATGCTTCTGTAACAAGACGCCATAGCACTTTCATGCCTGCACCCACTACGTCTGTTGATCTGCACATGAACCTGAGCATTTCTGCAGGTGGTACAACGAGGATATGCTTTTGGACCCTTATGCCCCTCTGATATCTGGGCGCAGATGCTTTGGGGTCCGTGATGAGATTGAGGAGTTTGAAGAGAAGGTATTTGCTGTTTGACAATTCTCAGCTGCACATTCGATCATTTTATGGCGAAGCAGTGACATTAAGTGCTGGTCTCACCAGCTCAGCATCTGTTGCACATGCTGACCAAGAGCGGTCAACTGTCAACTTCAGTGAGTCTCTCAGAGTTGGTGGTCTGCTGTGCAGCAAGGAAGCCTCTTCTGGGGCACCTTTGACTTTGAGTCTCCTTCCTTTGAATGGGGGTCAGACTACCAGAGACCCAACCTGGCATGGCAGGACCTGATTGTGTATGAGATGCCAGTGCGCTCCTTCACAGCTGATGCCTCTAGTGGTGTTGGTGCTGGCAAGCAGGGCACCTTCCAAGGCATCACTGAGAAGGTGTCCATTCTGACCCTGCGCGCGACAAAATAAATGCATGAGTGAATGCAGAGACACCTTCTTGTCTCCCACGAACCCTGCGGCGCCCTTGGTGCTGCATCAAGCTGATGCCATATAATGGTATGCAACTCGCTCACACATGTATTGTCACATGACGTCAACTTGCCTTTTGGAGAATCAAATCTTCTGGGGCATTCTGGCGAAAGATGCATGACATTGTCAGCCTGGGCGCATTCATTCTGCAGATTCCTCATCTTGTGGAGCTTGGCATCAATGCCGTGGAGCTGCTGCCAAGTTTTGAATATGACGAGCTGGAGTTCCAGCGCATCCCTAATCCCAGGGACCACATGGTCAACATCTGGGGATACTCCCACATCAACTTCTTTGCTCCCATGAGCAGATATGCTGCAGACGGTGCTGGCCCTGCAGCGGCGGCCAAAGAGTTTAAGGAGATGGTACAGCAGCTGCATAAGGCTGGGATAGAAGTCATCCTAGATGTGGTGTACAATCATACAGCAGAAGGTATCGATGCTGAGCTGGCCAGCAGACTCTGCCTTATTTTACTCTGTTACAGATTTAGAAGAGGCCCAACGCAGGCGTCAAGCTAGCATGCATATGAAGAAGAGTGTAAGAGGACAGTCCTCAAGTCAATGCCCTTGAAAATGACAGGCCCAGCTCAAGCCTGTTTTGCTGTGGTCAATGCAGCCATTGACCCTAGCATGCTAGTCATGGCTGGCAGGCCTGTACTGATGCCACTGATGACTCAAGCTGTTGGGCTGCCTAGCTCCACACATGCCTCTGCCATGCTGCTGTCTGAATTTGTCCAGCAGTCTCCACAAGGCTGCTTGGCTGTATGTCACCAAGCTGTGCCTACGTGACAATATTTTCCAGCTGTATTGATCAGCTCACTGTGTTTGCAACAACCAATGCCATCTCTTGGAACATCCATGTGGTTGTGAAGATGGATTCATGTGACAGACAGATGGTGATGTGCAGGAGGAGATGACGACCCATATGTACTGTCCTTCAGGGGCATTGATAATGAGGTGTACTACATGCTGGATGCGCAAAACAAGTCTCACCTACTGAACTACAGCGGCTGTGGCAACACCACCAATGCTAATCATCCCGCTGTCAAGCAGATGATCATGGACTCATGTAGAAGGTGAATGTCAGCAGTCTGCCAAGCACATTCCAAGTGTCCTGCAGCCACTGCAGTGTCATCACACGGCTCTTCTTCATGCACTGCTGAGTAGTGTATCACTGGATGTTGACCGATCACAGAAGGTCACTGTGCAAAGACAGGCAAGCTGTGAGGTTCACACTCTCAAAGAGCTATGCTCTAAATACAGTTTCAGATGCAGCCGTGCATGTTCACTGATGGTGCATGCTTGGCTTCACTGCTTCTCAGCTAACATGGCGCACCTGTTGCATAGCAAAGTCATGTCTGATCATGGTCTATCTCCAAGTCCTTGCAGCGTTTGCGCTTGGACAGAACTAAACTTGGCCATCACGCAGTGAAGTGGCTGCACAGCTGAGTGATGAGTGACTATTAATTGTCAGGTGGGTGGAGGAGTATCATGTGGACGGCTTCAGATTTGATCTGGCCAGCTGCCTGTGTAGAGATAGCAATGGCACCCCCCTGGCAGTCCCGCCCATCATCAGAGACATTGCCAAAGATCCTGTGCTGTCCAAGGTCGGGCCTACTGACACCCATGCAGCAGTGCAACATCTTTGCAAGACTGCACCATACTTACCTGAGCATCTGGAGACCTTGCAGTACCAATGACACCAGGCTGACAATGGCAAATCAGTGGTGACCCTGTGCGTGAACATGCTGAGGCTGCATTATGCCTGCAGAAGGCTGACTTGATGCTGGCAGGCAGCAGCAAGTGTTCTCACGCCTAGTGCTAAGCGCTCCTCAGCGTGTCAGCCAATGCTCTACCAGATGGTCGGATGCAAGTGTCACACAGCTTTGCATAGAGACCGCAGCGTCACTGTGTCTGTCTTGCAGGTGAAGCTGATAGCGGAGCCTTGGGACTGTGGGGGTCTGTACCAGGTTGGCGGCTTCCCAAACTGGGATGTTTGGGGCGAGTGGAATGGCAAGTATCGGGATGACGTACGCCGCTTCATCAAAGGAGATGCCGGAGTGAAGAGCGCTTTTGCAACCAGGATCTCTGGCTCTGCAGACCTCTACCATGTCAACAACAGGTATCCCAACAGCAATTTTTGTCATTCTGGAAGCAAATGCTTGACGTGACAAGGCATGCTTTACTTGTTCTTGCAATTTTGTATTGCCTGTGTTACATATGCAACTGCTGCGGACATGGCTTTCTCAGCTTGGTTGCAGCAGTTCCTGGCTTGCCATGGCTAATCTATGCACGATATTCATTTGGCTAGTAGACGTTCACAGCACAGGCTTTCCATCATACTCCTTTTTTGTCTTGTGTGGTAACAGCGTCACCAGCCACATGTGCTGTTCTTGCAGGAAGCCCTACCAGGGCATCAACTTCATCATCGCGCATGATGGCTTCACCCTGTATGACCTGGTTGCCTACAATGGCAAGCATAACGATGCAAATGGTGAGCAGAACCGTGATGGGTCCAATGACAACTTCAGCTGGAATTGTGGACATGAGGGGGAGACCAGCGATGCCGGTGTGAATGCCTTGAGGCAGCGCCAGATGCGCAACATGATGCTGGCTCTGATGGTGTCCCAGGGAACACCTATGGTGCTCATGGGTAAGGCTGCTCTTTAGACAGCGTGACTGCGGACACAGCAGCACTGTTCTGCGTCAAGCTGCAGCGTGACGTGTCACTCAGCCAGTCAATGCCTGCAGAGTCTGTACGCAGTAGACAGTCATCCCTTTGGATCCATTGCTGTAGGTCATTGCAATGTGTTGTGTCAGGCGTGTGGTCAAAACATTGGCTTCAGATGCGCAATCCACGCTGTGCATGCTCTGGTGAGTTTGTGGCTGCTGCAGGGGATGAGTATGCTCAGACGCGTAATGGCAACAACAACTGGTATGGTCATGACACAAAGATGACAAGATTTGAGTGGGATCAACTGGAGAATGTCAGAGATACCTACTTCAGATTCTATAGGTGATTCTGATGATGCAAACACTATGTTCTGTATTGTGAGCTGGAGCAGGCAGATTGCATGCACATGAATGCAAGTGAAAATCAACCTGGTGCAGTTATACTGTGACAGGGAGTGCACAGCTCAGACAGTGTTGCATCATTGCTGTGAACACCAACATGTGTTAAGCATCTCCAGTCTGGCACAGTCAATAAACATCTCTCAGACCAAGTTATTTGCGGCTGCTGCAGCGAGTTGATCAAGTTCAGGAAGGCACACCCCTTGCTAGGGCGCTCAGATTTTCTGCGCCCAAATGACATCACATGGCATGAGGATAACTGGGACAACAGTGACAGCCGATATCTGGCTTTCACTCTGCATGATCTAGGCCAAGGGGGGGGTGACCTATATGCGGCTTTCAATGCTCACACCTTTGCCATTGATGCCCATCTGCCAAGGGCACCAGAGGGCAAGACATGGAGAAGGGTGGTGGACACCAACCTGCAGGCTCCCAAGGATATCACCCCCGGGGGCAACAAGGGTGTAGACCCTGTGTATAGTGTACAGCCGTTTTCCTCTATTCTTTTGGTTGCCAAATGAAATGCAAAGGTGGTGTTGAATGTATGAATCAAGTAACATGAATGCATAGGCAATGCATAATGAAGGACAGCATAGCATGCCTCTGAAGCAGAAAATGACTGAGCTTTTGGACAGACCTTTTTAGCAGGTTTTGTATGTTTGGTCATCCAAATAAACAGCTTGACTAAATCTGTCAGCACTCCTGACAGATACAGTGTCAAGCTTGAGCTCAAGCAAGTGTATGGTTTTGGCTTGAGGTGTAGCTTCGACGGCCAGTGTTGAAAATCGTAGAAGCCTATTTGGTGACTCAAGATTGACTGCCTGCAGCGATATTGGGTTGTGGCTGTGAGATCTGCAGCATGTACTCTCTGCATTGGCGTTGAAAGTCACTGTGATAGCCTGCAACCACCGCCGTGGCTCGTCTTAATGTACATGGTTCTTGACAGCATGATGTTACACGTGCCAGCCTGCAGGAGATAATGGTGTATTTGGCTTGAAGTCCAGAAGACTCCGCTACAAGCTGTAGGTCTACGTGTGCAAAGAGCAATGTGCAGCACAAGGACACATGTTGGCAGCAGCAAGCTATCATAGCACAATGCAGCCTGAGCTTCAATTGCAATCAAACCTACTGTAGCATGCATAGAAAGCTAGCAGTGATGGTGGAGGTCAGGAGGAATCACACTTCTAGTTCACTGCAATCAAGCAGCATGAGTCAACATCAAGCTGAATGTGCATGGATCATTAATGGTGATCTGACCAACTACATGTGGTTGCAGTGATGGCATGTGGCCTTCAAGGTTTCTCCATGAATGCCAGTCATACAAGCATGTGATTGACAAAACATATATGTTGTCATCTTGAGTAGATGCTGTGGCATCAGAGAACATCATGTGTCATCATTATGTCTGTCGTCATGTCTGTCTACATCAAGAATTTATGCTCATCAACACATCATTGCAGCCAAAGCCTGCTTCAAACACTGTTCAAAGCTGCCTGAGTGTTGTGGCAAATTGGGCTACTAATAGGCACTACAAGATAGCTGCTACTGCCTGTTCATGTCAGCACATGAGCCCTGCTATTCAACATACAGCATCCTACTAACTATTTGGGTTTTTAAGGGTGTATTGTTGCCATTGTACTTGCCCTGCCCTTTATATCTGAACATTCGATCTACAAAGTGCCCTCTTGTGAGTACAACTTCAGAAATGTTTGGCCCGGCAGGTGATCCAGCACAGCATCTGAGACCACACTGCAATAGTCATTTAGACCTTGTTGAAAAGCTGCGACTGACATCTGTCTTTCTTGAGGCGTGTGTTCATCCCACGTGCTACTGTGCTACTGTGCATCTGAAACAATGCATCTAAACTCTCTGCTGCTTGGCATACCAGAGCATAAGCTGCTCTGTACTCCTTGATAAACTTCAGTCTTCTCTTCTCTTGTTGCAGCAGCTCCCACCTGGTTAAGGCATGAACCCCGCTCAGGATGGCCACAGGCGCACACTCGTCCTCAAGGTTGCTGTCCTGAAAGCCGTGCTGCCAACGTCTGATCATCGTCCGCTGAAGGCAGCTGGAGATATGTTTCACGTTGATCAGTAGAGGAGTGACAAACAAAGCGAAGTCATCAGCCGAGAGAGTGCACAAGATGTCAGTGGAATTAGCAATGTTCATTTGCAATTGGTACTGGAGCGCTGTCCTTTGAGTACGGCCTTCCGGTACTTTGGACTCCGTTAGCAGCAGCATGACAATAGTCGGGTTGAGATCACAGCCTGCTGGTTCGGTGTTTTGAAGGCGCAACAACCCGCGGAGTACGCATAGAGCGGGCACGCCTTCGCCTGCCTCCTGACAGAGGGCATTTGAAGAGGCTCGCATTGCTCGTTGACCACTTCCGCTAGCTTCGCCATTGGCTTCGCGCACTAGAAGCAAACCTGGCAGCAAACC